>Ga0209550_10004908_pt1 | contig 12632 bp, 7 predicted proteins | sample LauGreSuBDMM15SN_2_FD_187567 | JGI IMG/M metagenome (GOLD analysis project Ga0209550, IMG submission 187567) | Freshwater lake microbial communities from Lake Michigan, USA - Su13.BD.MM15.SN (SPAdes) (version 5) | ecosystem: Environmental > Aquatic > Freshwater > Lake | place: Lake Michigan, USA... | reverse complement strand
AATTGAGACTTGTACACGCGCACACTACAATGACGCACGCACGACACTTAAGAGATGCTAAATGATCGCTTCGGGTGTTGCCGCATCTCTCAGAACCGAACTTCTCAGCGACATGCATCCTCTCTTTTAGGAGCCATCTGATTCAACATCTGATCAGGGGACGTTATTGAAAAAGCGCCGCCGTTCAACCACATCATTGAAGAAGATGTCGGTCGCCGAGCGTTTTCCCGGCAGGGCCGCTCCTGCAGAAGGACCCCAGGCAGGGGCGTTGAGCTTCGCGAGCCAGGCTGCTTTCGCTGCATCCTCGGCTGAGAGACCAGAGGCCGGCGCTGCAGCACTGGAGCGCTGCGCGAGGCCGAGGCGCTCGACGACATTTGATTGCACCCATGGCACCGTGGAGAGTGCGAGGCCAATCCGCAGTGGCACCGCGAAGCGCGCGACGTTGACAAACGCAAATGCCCCGGCGCCGAGCTGCTTCACATCGTCTCCGTTGTCGAAATCCGGCCAGTGGCCTGTCACCTGACGAAACCCGAGAATACCCCACGGGGCTGAAAACCCCCAAAACGCGAGCTCCCAGAACATGTATGAAATGATGCCGGCAAGACCGGCATCCTTTACCTTCTGCATCAATTCTTGAGCCTGGTTGGGCTTTTCCTCGGCTCTTGCGCTCGGCTGAGTGACGCTGGTGCTGCCAAGCCCCTCGGCGGGCGGCGCTTGCCGCGTTGGCCACGTTGGCATTTGAAAGCCAAGTGGGCCGTTCTGTCGGTTTCTGTTGATGCTGGCCAGGTACTGTCGGTAGTCGCGGTCCTCGGCAGTGTTCCAATCATTGGCAAGATTCTGTTGCTGCTGCCGGAAGTTGGCCAAGTACTGTTGATATTCGCGGTCGGCCGCAGCCGCAGCTGCCGAGTTGGCAACATATGCTTCATACTCAGCTTTCCACGCCCGCTCCGCCTCGGTCATAGCGCGGCGTGTTCTCCGCGCCTCAGCGGACATTTCCTGGATGAGCATGTGCGGTGATGTCAGGCGTGTTCGATGCGGTGTCGAGATGAGCGCATGAGCAGCAAGCGTCAGTGCCACGAGGTACCCAACCATCGGCGCAATCGAGAAGACACCCCTCTTCCTTTTCTTTCTCCGAAAGTCGGAAAACTTCGTCAAGTCGCGAAGCAATTCCGTCAACAATGTCGCCGGAACTCACACAACTCAACCCGCACCGCGCGCATAGGTGGTTCACCCTGATTAAGTCCAGGATAGCATCACCGGGTTACGCGGTTACGCACCTGTGCGCCAAAGAAGTCCAGGTGCACGCACCCCACACAAAAAGAAGTATTACGGGAGGCGCCGCGCGCGCGACGAGCGTCGGAGCGCGCTCGACAAGCGCGCTACCCCGCTTCGGTCTCGCACCTTTGGTTCCCACCGCCTCACCCGCTGCCTCCCTAAGTTGATCACGGAGATAGAGATCTCAAACTTGTAACCTGCCGGAGCCATTCCAATAATGCTGCGACGCGATTGCCAAATCGAGGAGATGATTTTTCATCGCGCGACCCCGCTCTTCGTCCACAATCTTTCACCTACCGACGTCACGGTCGTCCACAATCTTTCGCGACCTCTGTGAGCCCCCATCGTCCTACTCATGAACTCCCATCCGTCAATTCTCAATCTCTCACTCCCGATGGCTGACTGACATCCCCTTGGATCTCCAGTCCATCTTGCGTGCTCTCACAACGCACTGTTTTCCCGCTTCTGCCTTTCTGTGCGCTGCAGTTTTCCAGTAACTAGAGAGACGCCCACAACATGGCCACCGCAGTCCACAGTGAACCTCTCGCGCAGATGACCGACTTAATGCTGGAGGCGAGCACATCGTCGTCTTTCGCGACCGCAGGGTCCGAATTGGACTACCACCCTGGCGCCAAACGCGGGTACCCGGGCACGAATGGCACCTACATCACGCCGCCACTGCAGCGCAAGGGAGGTGCGGTGCCCGCCGCGGTCGCGGTGCAGGTCACAGCCACGCAGCGCACTACAGTAATGGCAGTCAGAGTCGTCGAGCCGCCACCCCTCTTCATCGAGCCGAAGATTGCCTTGCCGCCTGCAAAACCTGCCACGACAGCTGCCATTATTGAGCCCACGCCGTGCACATGGGCCCTGGGCGCGCCGGCTCCGCGCCGGCTCCGCGCCGGCTTCGCGCGCAAGTTGCGCAAGGTGCGCACCGCCAGACGCACACGCCATCAACCCCACGGGCCACCATGCCGTCGTGGCTGCCATCGCTCACGGCTGCTCGCCCTATCCGTGTGCCACCACCTGTGCAGAAGTCACCATCACCCTGCGCAGGCAAAAACGACGGGTACGCCTCGTCCGAGAATAGCGTCTGCGTAATGCTTTCGGATGCTATGCCCGCGGACCTGGGCGCAGTGTGCGATACACTCGAAGACGCGGAGGCGAACATGTCGGCGCTCCTTTCTGACGAGATCTCCGACGAACTGGCCGCCTTCTCTGGGCAAGATGCTGCCGGTTCCAGGGGTGCAACCGCCCTGCTGCCGCCATCGCCACCACCCATTAGCAGCTTCGGCTTTGGGCACGGCAACCCGATCATTAGCGGCCCGAGCGAGCGCCGCTCGTCGCGCAAGAACTCGTCTGCCTCCGCGCCGCTCGCGCCCCCGAGCAAGGCGATGAAATCCGCCGCCAGCAGCACCGCCGCCAGCAGCGCGGCGCCCGTCGCCGCCAAGGCCTCTGGGAAGGTAAACCCCCCTCCCGAAATCGAGGGCTGCAACGACTTATTTAGCATTGTAGAGGATGACGTGCAGCTCTTCGAAGAGTTGACGGAGGCGGAGCTAAACGCGCTGCCCTCGGACGCCTCGAGGCGCAAGGTGCGCCATAACCTGACCGAACGCCGGCGCGTCGACCGCATGAATCAACTCTTCCATCGCCTCGCCATGTCCATCGTTGATGAGAAGGCGGCGCCAGCAATCTCGATGGCAAATTTCGACGAAGCAGAGCGCGCGCTGACGGCGGAGGGCAAGGAGCTCGCGAAGCCCAAGTGGTCCAAGGCTGATGTGCTAGAGGGGGCCATTGCCGTGGTCAACGACCTGCGACGCCAGTTGGCTGAGGAGCGGCTCGCGCGCTCGCTCAGCGTGCCCTCTCGCACGTCAATCTCTCGGATGGAGCCCGAGGAGGCCGAGGGCGAGGGCTACGGGTGCGACATGGACGACGACGACGCCATGAACGAGGTTGCCGCCGCCATGTACCCTCTAAGTGCCATACCCTCCCTCAACATCGACTGAGCGCCGCCGCCGACGGAAATGGCGGCCAGTTTGCTGCGAGCAGAATGGGGTGAGCGGTGAGGCGAGATTGAAGGGGCCCGCGCGCCATTTGTGCGAGTCCTTTTGAGGGCTAATCACGTTGACGGTGTTGTGGGGGCACGCGCGCACCACGCGGAGCAGAGGAACGGCGAGGGAGGCGGGACGGGGAGGGCATGAGACCTGGCTCTTGCTTGAGAGATTATATCCTGACTGTCGCATGCCCGTGGCGGCTGAGCGGTTTGCCTGCGTGTGCCTCATGGTGTGCCTCGAAGCTCTGTGTGCCACCGGCCCCGGGCGCCCGCCGGCCGCAACGGCAGGGTCGGCGCACCGCCGGCGGCGGGGGCACACCCGACGGGCGACGGCGGGCCGCGTATGGCCGCGCGCTCGGTACCTCTGAAGAGGCGGCACATATACTTATAGCACGCGCGTGGAGTCATGGGGTGATAATACACGCAACACGGCTCAAAAGTCAAATCGACGGTGAACGCCGCGCGCGCAATATCCATGTAAGGAGCGCGGCGCACATCAGGTCACGTGCGTCAGGGACTATGATGAGAGTTGAGTCACGCGCCCGGCGCGGGCTACAATGGACGTCATGCGCGCGCTGCCGGTGCGCCCTCAGCAGTCGCGCACTGGCCGCCGATGCCCTTGCACGGTCAGGCGGCCTTGGTAATGCGCACGCAGAGCGAGGCGGACGGCACCAGGCCAAGGGCCACGAGCGTACTGCCCTCGTCGTCGAGCAGTTTGGCGGGAAATGCCGTGTGCAATGTGAAGGACGCGCCCGAGGGCACGATGGACGCGTCCGAGGTGATGATGGCGCGGCGCAGCTCGGCGAGCGTGGTGGTCGGCGCCATGCTGAGCACGCAAGCAACGCCGCCATTGCTCCCCTTGATCTGAAGCTTGCAGCCGAGGTCCATCTCCCTAACGCTGCCGACGCCGCTGCCGACGCCGCTGCCGACGCCGCTGCCGCTACCACCGCTTCCACAGCCTATGGACAACGGTTCCGGCGTCCTCGCTGGCCCGGCGCGCTCGGCAGCTGTATGTGCGGCCATCGTGGCGGCTTTGGGCAGCGCGGCCGACTCCCTCGCTGCCCTCGCTGTCGGATCGCCGCCGGCCGCCGTGCCCTCGCCTACGCCCGCCGCGTCGGCGACGACAGCGCGAGCAGCGGCACGCGCGGCACCGTCCGCGCCGAAGAGTGCGCTGAGCGGCGCGACGCGTCCATCGCCACGCGAATCGAGGCGCCGGCCGAGCCCCCAATCGTGTGGCTGCTGTGGCGCCGCCGAGCCGTGCCGTCGGTGCGTGTGCTCAGCCAACGTGAAGGTGACCCCTTCAGGATATGCATGCTTGAGCTCGTAGGGGAAGAACCCGTCGAGCAGGTCGCGCAGGAAGGCGATGCAGTCGGAGCGCGCGTACGGGCGCACCGGGGCCTCATCCAATTGAAGCCCATCCAACCAAAAGGTCAGGTTCAGCGAGGGCGTTGCGAGGGTGTAGGTGCCATCGCGACGGCGCACGACCTCGCCGCCGGTGCCATCCGCGAGGGCATTGAGCTCCTGCACCGCGCGTCGCACACGCTCCATGTCGGGGGGGCTGCCGGCCGAGCACCCGCTCGGCGCACCGCCAGCGCTCCCAGCCTCCGCCACTGCGCTGTCCGCGGGGAGAGCGGCTACCTCGCGCGGCGGCTTGCCGCTGCAGCCGCCGGAGTTTGGGCCGCTGCTGCTGCTCGGCGGCTGTGGCTCCTTGGCGCTCGCCCGCGCGGGAACCGGCGCCTGGCTGCCACCGGCGAACCGGTTGCGCGGTTGCGCAGTGGCGGGGGCGGACGCCTCATCGCCGCTCGCCGTCTGCGGCCTCGAAGGCGCAGAGGAGGAGGTGACGGAGGAGCCTGTGCTGGGCGAGCTCTCGCCCCTTGGCGTCGAGCGTTCCGAGCCGCCCACCCATTGCAGGCCGTAGTCGGCGAGGAAGCGGTGCATCTCCCGATTCTCCTGCTGCAGGCTGCGATTCTCGCGCTGCAACCGCTGGATCTCCGAGTCACGCTTGCGCAGATCCGACTCCTGCGTACGGAGCAGGCGCTCGAGCTGGTCGAGCCGCGCCGCCGTGCGCGCCGCCGTGCGCGCCGCCAGCTCGCCGTACGTTGGCGAGCGCGGCTCCTGGGGTCCGGGCTTCTCCGGAGCGGACAAAGGTTGGAGCAGTGGTGAGGGTGGGACCTCAGGCTTTGCCGGCGCAACAGCGCGGTCCAGCGCCGCATCCAATTCGTCGAGCTTGGTGCCAACCTTGGTGTGGGTCGAGGTTGAAGGCGGGGGTGCACGCGCGCCACGAAGCGGCCGCGCGTCCTTGACGGGCAACTTGGACGCCATCTGCGGCCTCGTAGGGATGAATGTCGGATTTCCAACGCGGTGCACGCGGCGGTTGGTTTCGGCACAGGCTGCGAACCTCCATGCGACGCTGATGATTTGGAACGCAACCCGAACGCTTGCACTTAAACTCACACATTTCCGTTTGCAGCCACGGCGACGTCCAGACTTTCTACTCGAGGCAAAACCATGCGGGACCCGCCGCCAAGCTTCCTCTGCCCCATCAGCCAGGAGCTCATGCTGGATCCAGTCACCTGCACGGACGGTCACTCTTACGACCGGCGCTACATCGTCACTTGGCTTGCCGAGAATAATACCTCGCCTGCGACCGGGCTGCCGTTGTCCTCTCGCGTTTTGATCCCAAATATTGCACTTCGCAACGCGATCGACGAGTGGGAGGATGCACAGCACCAGCCCTCGCCACGGTCCTCGCCGTGGACCAGCCCGTCGGGTCACGGCGTTGACACGCCGAGCGCCTCACCGGCCGCCCCATCTTCGGCCTCGGCAGCCACTCCCATGGCTGCCGATTCTGCCGACGACGCCGATGCGAGCGATGCCGCGCTGAAGCCAGGTGCGGCTGTCTTGTACACGGACGCACGGGGCGAGGAGCGGTGCGCGCGCGTGGTTTCCGTGCATCCGGGCGGCGCTGACGACCCCACGCCATTTTACACGATATTACTCGACGGTGGTGGCGAGCGCGATACGATCCGCTCCCGCCTCCAGCTCCTCGAACCTCCACGGCCGAGTCCGCCAAGGGCTCAGCAGCAGCAGCAGCAGGGTGAGGAGGAGGCGGCAGCGGCGGCACGGCGAGAGGAGGAGGAGAGCTCGCGGCGCGAGGCGGTGGCACGCTCGCGACGCGAGGCGAAACAGGAGCGCCGCCGACGCGCGCAGGAGGCTGCCGCCGCGGCTGAGGCATCCACGTCTCGCAACGCACATGCACCGCCGCCGCCACCACCGCATCCTTTCCACTCGTTCGCGTACGGTCGCGCGCCACCTCCGCCTATTCCGCCACCTCGCGCCGGGCCTTGGCGGCCAGCGGGGCCGGCTGACGATTTTGAGCAGGCGGTCCGCGAGGCGGGTGAGGCGCTCAACCGGGCGAGCCAAGAAGTGGGCGAATCGCTCCGCGGCGCGGCCGATGCCATCGGCTCAGCCTTTCGCGACTTGGGGCAGTTCTTGGAGGGCGCTGGCGGCCCTCAGAGCGGAGCACGACACGCATCAGCAGCTCGCCCTCATCGATACTGAGCGTGAGGTTTCGTCTCTCGAAGTCTTGCAGTTTCTTTTCTTTTGTTCGCACGCGCACGACACATCGATCTACTGGTTGAATTAGACAACCGCTTCAACGGGCGTTTCGAAAATGTAAATGATACACCCCACACTGATGCCGACCCCCACACCGCCACCGGCACCGCGGCGGCGCGGGCGGGATCGGCGACCGGCGCGGCCGGTCGCAGCCGAGCAAGAACCGCCACAAGAGGACCGGCTCAGAGACGCGCGCGCGCGCGTGCGACCATGCCAACCCCAGGCTAGCCCGGAACCGGTCCGCTGGAACCCAAGTGCAAGTCCGAACCCCTCTGATCCACTCTGATCCAGGCTGATCCGATCCTTGAAAGCCGACCCGCGCCGTGGGGGCCGCGCCGGGGCCGATGCGTACGGCGTCGGATCCACGTCTGATCAGTTGTCAACTTCCAAAGTTCCAATTCATGTGTGGGCGCCATCACGAGCAAAAATACCGTAGCAGGCACTATACGCGATGCATTTTCGGGCTGAGCGCTCGCAAGCCGCGCATATGGATGTGCGAACGCGAGCTGACAGCTGAATCGCAGTCAACAGCAGTGGCTGCAGCGGCTTAAATATCATGCACAGTACCCGGCAGAACCCTCGTTCGGTACGGAGTGCCGACAACTGCCTGGCGGCAGCGCAACGTTCATGCCCTGCATCTCCAGCAGGCAGCACAGAGGCAACAACCCGCAAGAACACCAAGGAAACACTGGCAGCAACTTCGCAATCGCTCCACCAACGGCGGCAAGCATTGGCTGCCAGCCTTCGTGGGTTGCACTTCAAGCGCGTACGACTGCGTTTCAGTGACTTTCAGCCCGCAAGCCCGTTTATCAATCGTGAGCAAGACATTCTGCAGCTTGCAGAGATGGCAGCGTTGCGGCAGCCTCGAGTCGAACGGGTCACAAGTGACTCTATCTGTGTCTCGTACCTCGAGGCAGCACGCCCATCAGCGCACGAGCTAAGTATCAAGCCCAATCTCAAGGAGCCCCTGGCAGCCCTCGATACTCTCGAAGATGAGTCGCGTAGCTTCCTGGCTCTGCTCATCATGCATGCTGCTGGCCAAGAGCTCTCGTGGTGGGTCGAAGCCGATCTGAGCACACGCTTTGGCCATGTGAGCCCCGTGAGTGCACGGCGGGCTGCTTCGAAGACATCGCCGATTGCACCATCGCCATTCTGCTCGACGACGCGCCCCAGAACGGTCACGCCTGCCTCAGCCGCTTTCGCCAGAGTGATGGCCTCCCCAACCACGCCACTCTCGCCTACGACATTTATCAGCCCAACCACGGCAAAGCCGCTGCCGCCAGCATTGGCTCCGCCAGATCCACTGCCTGCATCGGTTCCAAAGCCGGCAGACAGCCAACGTTCCCAGTCGAGTGTCACGCCCGACGTGCAGCGCTCGACGCGCTCGACGCGTTTCTCTTTTTTGCATCGCGCAGAAAGCGCACATTCGTACCAGCGGCTTCGCGATGCCATTGATCTGGCGCAGGCTGAAAAGCGAATTGAGATGGCTCAAGCCAATGATCATGCGGCAGAGACATCATCAAGCAAATTTACGTTCACTTGTCAGGGCCTGCCATTGATCATGGGGATGTGGGCGGCGGCGCAGTTGTATTCTTTACATGTACCAAGGACAAACGGCTACCCGACTGGTATTGAATCGCTTGGTGTTGGGCCTTCGCTGCTCGCCTCGGTTGTGGCTATCGTCTTCTTGGTGGATGCAGCTCTTGGCACCGCCTTCACGTGCCTAGGATCGCGGATCGAGCCGTGCGTTCAGAGCACATATGACAGCCTTGGTGAAGTAGAGTCTCGATTGCACACAGGCCTTCGGGCCTGCCTTGCATCGATGATGAGCTGCTCCTGTCAATGGGCAACCGCTTATCATCAGCACGGGCCGTTGACAGGAGTAATCTGCGGCACAGGCAAACTAGGACGCTGTCAATTGGGCATTGTCCTCACGATCTACATCTGCTGGCCAGGAGCATGCTTGGCCATACTTCTGCTACTTCCTCAAGATCTCGAGACCCTACCGACTTCTGTCCCTCAGCACTTGCTCGCTGGGATGGTCGCTGCCATCGTCGCGCTGCCCTTCGTTGCAAACGCTGTTGGACACGTTCCAATTCTTGCAGCCACGCTGATCTCATTCCTTGTGCAGCGTGTGCATCTAGAAGATCTGTGCATGTATGTGGTGGCGGCAGGTGCCGCGATATCAGTGGCAGCTTTGTCATGGACTGTTTGCTTTGCTCCAGTCGTCGCCGTTGCGGCCACTATCATAGCTATGGTCGCTGTGCTAGCCACCGCTTCTCCGCCGCGGACGCTACTTCACTACCCTGGCAGATGGCTTCGCCGTTGTCCTGTTAAGCTCTCTGCGGTGCTCGCCAATTTCCTGGTTGTACTCGATGTCTTAGCAAAGGGCGATCCATTAGCTGTATGGAAGGCCAACGAGTCGACGCTGACCGTCATGTTAGTGACAGCTACATTGTCAACCCTCATGGCCACCGACTGTGTGCAGAGGGTGGTGAGGCGCAGCGAGTACTTGGCTGCTCTGAGGAGAGAGCGAATGCAAGCCACGTTGCAGAAGCGAGTGCGCAGCACGTACACGCGTCTCAACGAGATGGTTCGAACCGAGTATTTCCAATCTCTCACGTGCGAGGTGCAGCGACAGCTGTTGCAGCAGGCCGTCAGCAGCCGCGACCTCCCTCCGTCTGCCATCCGCCTGGTGCATGAGATCATGCTGTTGAAGGCAGTGGGGGGAGCTGTTGTGACGGTGGGTCCAAGAGGAGGCATTACGGTCTCTCCATCCGATCGGGAGGGCACGCAGCAAGCTTCCAGTGTAGCAGATGAAGCAAATATGCGAACAAAGGCAGCTCGGCAGGCACTCGAAGGAGCAGAGGCAGCAGCGCGAGAGGTTGGCCAGTCGCGGACGAGGCTTGCCGTTGTAGAGAGGCGAGCAGCTGCACAGCTTGACGAGAAGGAGGAGGTACTCAAGGCTCAAATTGCTGCTCGACACGCAGCTGCCAAGCAGTCAGCGAGAGCAGCAGAGCTTTTGGCTTTGCGGCTCGCGGAGGAAGAGACCGCACGAGTGGCAATGGAGGGGGCAGCCGCGGTGAAGGCTGCCAAAGAGGCGGCCAAAGTGGAGGCTCTCGAAACAATGAAGCAGCTAGAGCTGCGTTTCGCCAGGGAGTGGAGGCTTCACACGGAGGCACAAGCTGTGTGGTACGCAGTAGTAGCAGTTACTGCAACTGGGCCAGCAGAAGTGGCAGCCGTCGAGCCGGCCGGCAGGCAACAGAGCGACACCTCTTTGGTGAATGCGGAAGCACGAGCGAAAGAGGAGATCATGCGCTCATCAGAAGCTATGGCACGGGCTGCAAGGATCGTACTGCGTGCGGTAGAAGACAAGAAGCGCGTGTGCGATAACGCTGCCACGGCAGCCAACGCGTTGGCCAATACAGCTGCAGCAATAGAGGTTGCGACCAGGGAGGTGGTTACTAGGGCACTTGAACTTCACGAAGCAGCAGCATCCCTCTCTCGATGTACGAAGATCCACTCGGCAGCTGCGGATGCGAAGCGAGCAGCGCTCCTGGCTGAGCAAACGGCGATGGATGCAACTTTATCCGCGAAACGCTCTGAAGAAGCAGCGAGAACTTTGGCCCATACCTGCAAGACGTGCGTTGAGTCTGCCCGTGAAGCATGCGCGATAGCACAGACGGTATTTGAGTTGACAGAGATCGAGGTGAAGAATCGGCGCTTAGTGGTCGAGACTGGACTCGCGGTCACGCGCGCCGCCCAGAGCGCTGCGGCCAGAGCTGCAGAAGCTGACTATGGCGATGCGTGGGACGTCAGAGAGCTCGCTGCACGAGTCCGTGCCGCGGGGGAGACAGCTCGGGTTGCAGAGGCGGCAGAGGTGGAGGCTGAAGTAGCGTTGGAGAAAGAGGAAGCGGCACGTGCGCATGAGGAGATCACGAAGGCGTTGGCGGGCCGCGCGACGAGGGCACTCGAAGCGGCGCGTGTCGAAGAAAAGAAGTGGAAGCACGCGATGGCCATGGTCGTTGCAAATGCAGCCCAGGCCGAGTTTGCGAGAGCGCAGGCGGAGACATCCGAGCTTGCTGAAAGCTCAGCGGAGCTCCGGGCTGCTGCGGAGTTGGCAAGAGCCATGGCTGATGAGGCCACGGAGGCCGTCAAGTCTTTAGACATAGCCAGTTTGGAGACGGCGAAAAGAGAGGTGCATCTGGGCGGCGTCCGCATTTACTTTCTGCGCCACGCTCGCTTGCTCAGGGAGGAGGCAGCGAGAGCTGCAGCTGAGGCAAGCGCCAAGGACGCGGCCACAGTCCTTGAGGCCCTCGAGGCCGAGGAGCTAAGAGGACGAGGGCTCAAGGATGAGGTACAAGCAGGCGAGGCGCAGGCCAGGCTGGCGGCGAGCGAGGCTTCCGACGCTGCGGCTGCAGCACACGACGCCATGAAAGAAGCTCAGGAGGCTAAAGTTGCGGCCACGGCGCTGAGCACAGACCAATTGCCAACGGCTTCCCCTTCAGCCGCCTCCATGGTTGTGGCAGAGCAGGAAGCACATCAACGGGCTGCTCAGACTGCACGCGAGAAGCTCGTGACAGCCAATCATGCACAAGAGGAGGCAAACAAGGTGGCGGTGGAAGCGAAGGCTAAATGGGATGCCTGGGTGGAACTGGACAAGGCTGCCTCCGCAGCCGCAGCGGATGCGCGCCAGTTCAAGATTGCCATCGGTCTCCAGAAGCGCGAGAACATGCGCGAGAATCATGCCGCAGCATTAGTCGCGGCCAAGGAGGCTACTCTGTTGGAGACCATGCACGAGATCTATACCGAAATGGCCCTTGGGATTGTCTCCGATGTCTCATCGATGCTTGCGCATAGGCTGCTCTTGAGCTACGGGCCGGTTGCGGTCGCTACCATGGAAAACGTCACGGAGGCCATTGTACAGGAGGTCGCTGCTAAGGTGGCAGTCGAGGCTATGATCGCAGAGGCTGCCGAAAGACTGCTCGCCAAGCTGATGGCGGACGAGGTCGGTAGCGTGGCAGCCGCCGTCGTCAAGGAAGAGCGGCTACATGGCTACGAGATCGGCCAAGTGATTTACTACTGTGGCTACAATGAAAAGCGCTACAACCTCCTGCACGGTGCGGAGGGTCAGGTGCTGAGCGTCGTGGAGCCTAACTCGGTGCATCCACCGGGCGGTGAGCGGCTCATATGCGCCTTTGGCCATCACACGACGGGCATCGTGTTCGACTTGAGCATGATCAGCCCCAAGCCCCCCCCGCCTCTCGCCGGCGGCTACCGAGCGGGTGAAGAGGTAATCTATCTCGGCCGCTCCACGCTTCGCGGTGACGGCCAACCCCTGCGTGGCATGAAGGGTGAGGTGATCGGTCCTGCACGTGGAGTGGGGCCCTGTGACAACATTGGCCACATGGTGACGGTACGCTTCCAAGAAGGCGACCGCGACCATCGCAATTGCTATGTGAGCTCAATTGGCCGGCGAATGGAGGCCGAGCTTCCCCCAGCGGGCTCACCTCTCAGGGATAGCATCGACCGGAGTGGCAGCCGAAAGTTTTAGGATTAAAACTCGAAATTACTCAAGTCAAAGTCAAGTCAAGACACACTGACTAGATTTTGCCCTTGGCCCGACGTGCACAATACTCGAACATCAGCTCCTCCTCCTTCTCCGCCTCCTCCGGAATCTTCCCAATCC
>Ga0209550_10004904_pt1 | contig 12636 bp, 15 predicted proteins | sample LauGreSuBDMM15SN_2_FD_187567 | JGI IMG/M metagenome (GOLD analysis project Ga0209550, IMG submission 187567) | Freshwater lake microbial communities from Lake Michigan, USA - Su13.BD.MM15.SN (SPAdes) (version 5) | ecosystem: Environmental > Aquatic > Freshwater > Lake | place: Lake Michigan... | reverse complement strand
TGGTTGCTGAAAATACACCAAAAGGACTAGCTTCTTTAAAATTTAAAGAACTTGCTGAAAAGAAACTTCCAGGAAAAGTACAAGTACAAGTGTTTCCAAGTTCACAATTATTTGGTGATGCAAAAGAGTTAGAGGCACTTTTACTTAATGATGTACAAATCATAGTCCCAGCACTTTCAAAATTTGACCGTTATACTAAAAAACTTCAAGTATTTGATCTACCATTCATTTTTAAAGATCCAAAGGCTGTTGCAGATTTTCAAAAATCTAAAGAAGGCCAAGATCTTCTTAAATCAATAGAAGACAAGGGTTTCACTGGAATTGACTACTGGGCCAACGCAATGAGACATTTTTCTGCTAACAAAGAATTTAGAGTTCCTAATGATATCAAAGGTTTAAGAATTAGAATCCAATCCTCTGATGTTTATGAAGCTATTGTAAAAAGTCTAGGGGCTAATCCACAAAAATTAGCTTTTGCTGAAGTTTATATGGGACTACAAACAGGTATTGTCGACGGACAAGAAAATCCTTTTTCTAACATCTACTCACAAAAATTTCATGAAGTTCAAAAAACAATCGTTGAAACGAATCATGGAACTGCAGACTACATGGTAGTTGTTAATACCAATTGGTGGAACGGTTTACCTGCAGACATTAGAAAAGGTCTATCAGAAGCCATGAGAGAAGCGACTATTTACAATAACCAAATCGCTAAACAGAAAGACGATGAAGCAAGAGCCGCAATCGAAGCTGCTGGGATAGCTAAAATTGTAAAATTAACAGATGCACAGTTAGCTGAATGGCAAAAAGCTGTTGCGCCTGTTTATGCTCAATTTGAAAAAGATATTGGGACAGATTTAATAAAGGCAGCACAAAGTCATAGTCTCAGATAATAGGAGTATAAGTCGATAAATACCAGCATGTCAATCATGAGAAACTACATCGACATAGTCGAGAGTGAGAATAGACCAAAGAAATTGGTGCTGGAAAAATTGCCCTACAAGACATCCGACCTTGCGCCAGTGTTGAGCAAGGCGAATGTGGAATATCACTACAATGTGCTCAGCAATGGCTACGTCACACGCTACAACGATGGCGAGGGTGATCCGGATTTCAATTATGGTGGTGGCATGCTGCATAACATATTCTGGCAGCAGTTGCAAAAACCATCTGGATCAAATAAACCAATCGGTGCAGTGAAAGATCTAATCGATCAGAAACACAAATCCTTTGATGCATTTTTAGACGCTGTCATTGTGAAAAGCATGACCATACAGGGATCTGGTTGGGTGTATCTTTCCAATAGTGGTGAGATAAAAACCACCCCAAACCAATCATACAAAAAAGACATACTGATGCCTGTGGACATGTGGGAACACAGTTTCATGGACTACGTGCCTGCCAAAGATGCTAAGAAAAAGTATATTACCGCAGTGATGCGTATCGTTAATTGGTCCGTGATCAACGACAGGTTGAATACCAAGGCTTAATCCTTTATAATTAATTAATGTTTATAAATTCCAATAATTGGCCACTGGAACATTGGCATATTGAGGTGTCTTCGAAATGCTCATTGCGATGTCCCAGATGCACCAGGCAAGAAGTGCCTGATGGTTTGATCAACACGGATCTCAGTCTGGATTGGTTTGAAAAGAACTTCTTTGAATTGTTACCTCACGTGAAGAAAATAACATTCTGTGGAGATGATGGTGATCCCATATATGCAAGGAATTTCCTAGACATTATAAGACGTATCAAGAGTATTAATCCTTTTACACAGATAGTGATAGTGACCAATGGTTCATATAAAACATCAGATTGGTGGACGGAATTATCCTCGTTGCTCAGCAGTGCTGATCACATACATTTTTCATTGGATGGGTGGGATCAAGACAGCAATGAAATTTACAGAGTCAACAGTGATTGGAACAGCATAATTGCAGGTGTACAGGCATTAGAAAAAAATCCCGTTAGAGTTTTTACTACCTGGGCTGCTATTGCTTTTCGATTCAATCAAGATCACATGGCTCACATGCAACAAATGGCTCGAGACCTAAAGTTTGATTATTTTCAAATCACGCACAGCACCAAATTTGGCAGCAATTATTCTGCTTATCCTCAAGATGATGCGTTAGAGCCCAGGGCAGAATTAGTGGCTCAAGGCAGATTCACTAGAAAGATAGAAAATTTATCCAATAGGCACTGGCAAGATCTCTGTGTGGGCGAGTTCGTTAAAAAATACCGAGAACCCATAACCATGGGATTGATTAATCCTTTATGTTCTGTGGGCAACAAAGGTTTATACATCAACTCCCAAGGACAATTTTATCCCTGCTGTTGGACTGGATTAAGATATCCTCACAATGATAATATTTTTAGTTATGTGGATCAAACAGACAAGACCATAGCAGAGGTGTTGGATGACACAAGTTGGTCAAAACTGTTCGATTCTATGAAAGACGACAGTTGTCCAAGCGAGTGCAAGGAAAAATGCAGCAAGAATTTATGGTCTCTGGAGCATGCAACATCATGGTGAAACAAAAAAGGCGTAAAAGATCTGGGTATCTACAGAAGTTCCGCCACAACATAGATCTCAACTCCTACGGTGTGGATGGGGATCTCATAGCATGGTGCAAGAGGCACAGCATGGGCTCATGGGGCTGGTGGTTCTGGACACACCCTGACTGGCATAATCTTGACTATGATACCTATGATGAGCGAGCATATGGCAAGAATCGTGCCTACATGAGTTTTCAACTCAAACGAGATGCTCTGCGTTTTTGGTTCTGGTGGCAGAGGATGGGAGATCATGAGAATAAAAGATAAGATTGAGCAATGGGCGGAAAACCTCAAGCCATTGTCCGGAACGGACAGATTGGAATACATCATAGAACTGGGTCGCAAGTTGACTCCATTGGATGACAAGATGAAGATAGACAGTTTCAAGATACACGGCTGCGCCAGCAACCTTTGGCTGGTGCCGCGATTTGAAAAGGACATCATGGTTCTTTCAGCCGACGCGGAGGCCTTCATCACCAAGGGCACCGCCTACATGGTGCTGGACATATTGAACGGCCAGCGCTACAGCAGCATAAAAAAAATAAAACGTGAGGATTTTGCTCCCTTGGGCATGGCGGAACTGCTCAGTGTGCAGAGGCAGAATGGATTGGGCCTACTAATTACTACAATCAAGAAATACGCGGACAGCCGATGAGAACATTATACCAATCCCACTCTCTTTGCCATATATGTTACAGGCACATTCCTTCGCAGGTCACTGTGGAGGACAATGTCCGCTACATCAACAAGTCCTGCCCCGAGCATGGTGATTTCAAAATAGTTCAGGATCCCGACGCTGAATTCTGTGAGAAGTTGGAGCAACGCACAAATAAAATTTATAATAAAATACTGATGATAGAGGTGACCAACCGCTGTCAGCTGGCGTGTCCGCATTGCTACCATATACCTGACAACAAAGAAAGGGATATTGATCTCCAATACATTTACGATCACATCAGCACTGCTCCACCAGCGATAGATCATGTCATACTTGCCGGAGCGGAAGCCACTGTGAGGAGAGATATGTTTGACATCATCGACAACATAAGAGATTCCGGTCGCAAGGCAGTGATACTGACCAATGGAGTTAGACTGCAAGAGAGAAAATTTGTTGAAAAATTACAAGAGCACAACACTCAGGCAGTGCTGATTGGATTAAATCACTGGAGTTATCAGGGCAAAGACACACACGAGAAACAACTGCAGGGCATCAAAAATTGCATAGACATGAATTTGCTTTTCCATTATATCGGATACACCGTGGAGAGCTACGAACATTTACGAGATGTGCTGGAAGAGATCAATACATTTCCCTACTACAACAGCGGCAAGAAATTCCAGTTCAGGATCAGGTTGGGCAGCAACATAGGCAGGGTGCCCAGCGAGCCCACGGCATACATTAGCAAGAATTACAAAGAAGTAGAAAAGATAGCAAAGTCCATGGGACACGAACTGATCAGCGCACATGAAATGGGAGATGACAACATGTACCACATGATGGCCTACATGAATGGTCATCTGTTGAGGATCATACAATGGCCCGATGCCACCAACATAGACATGCAGCATTTGAAACATTCTCCATGGGCCCGATTCAATCGACAGGGCTACATGACCAATTTCGTTCATCAGGTCATCACACGCGATGCCTATGTGAACAAGGGATTGCCCGTGCTTGATAGGGTGCCCGAGGCATATACCTACAGCGAGAAGAACGATGGGGATATCACATGAAGTCAGTGCTTAAGATAGTCATTGTAGGTGGGGGCACTGCGGGATGGATGGCGGCGGCCTATTTCGCCAAGCACAGAGGTGGAGAGAACATCACATTGATAGAATCAGACAGGATACCTACCATCGGCGTAGGGGAGAGCGTCACTCCGCACGTGGCCCATTTCTTCAGCGAGCTGGGAATTAAAGACCACGACTGGATGAAGAAGACCGGAGCCGTATACAAGTATGCAAACAAATTTGTAAATTGGAGGCATAACAAGGGAGAGTATGAATATTTTAGTTTTAATTACACTGTGCCAGGAAATAATTTTTACAAAGATATTACTGCCAATCGCTCTTACATGGATTTTTCCGACGATGTGAGCAATGCTAGGAGCATAGATTACTTGGCTCAACACTGCAGCGATTCTATATTCAACAAGAGATTTGATCAGTACTTCAATCCACAGTTCCATTACATGGAAAAAAATGTTGCGCCGTTTTACAAAGACGAGCATCTTCTTAACCAACCGTTCAGTTACAGCCATCACATCAATGCCGAGATGGCCAGCAATTACATAAGAGACGAGATAGCAAAGCCTGCAGGGGTCACACACATAATAGACACAGTGACAGAAGTAAAGAGTTTTAATGATATCATTTCCAGCATAACTCTTTCCAGTGGACGGGTAATAACTGGCCATGTGTTTATAGATTGCTCCGGATTCCACAAAGCCTTGGTGTCAAAACTGGGATGGAAAGATCGTCCCTATGACTACCACGCCATAGACAGCGCTTATGTTTGCCAGAACAACTATGTCGACCAGGCCAATGAGATGGTAAACCACACACAAAGCATTGCTGAACCTCATGGTTGGAGATTTAAAATAGGACTTTATCACAGGATGGGCAATGGATATTGTTACAGCTCTGCACATCTGTCAGATGATGCTGCCAAACAGCACTTGGAAAAAGTGGTAAAGGACAGAAAGAGAGAACCAAGGTTGATCAAGTGGAGGCCGGCGAGGCTGGAGAAATTTGCCAACGGCAACGTGGCGGCGATAGGACTCAGTTGCGGGTTCATAGAGCCCCTCGAGGCAAACTCCTTGTACATCATCACCAACAGCATAAGAAGATTACACGCTGCGATGGAGGGAGATCGATTAAACTTCTCTTCCTATAATGCGAGGATGACCTACACCATAGACGACATAGCTGACTTCATATTGGTGCACTACACGCTGAGCCAGAGGCAAGATACGGAGTTTTGGAAAGACATGTCAGCGCTGGGCAGAGACCTCAAACACAAGGAGCTAGTTTTTGAAAAAATAAATCACAAGTTTAACACAATGAAGTCATCCATCAGCGGCTACACGTTGTTTCCCGACTACATGTGGATGCAGCTGGCAATATCTTGGGGGCTCAAGGTGCCCAAAAGGAATCTCGATGCCGCCACGATGCAATTGAGCCTGGAGCATTTTAAATATTTCGAGAAGAAGCACAGCATGATATCCGATCTATGTGAACCAAATTACAAATGGCATAAGGAAAATATCTTCAAGATGGAGCCACAGGAATGGGCTTTACAGCAGTTAGGTTCAAATGACCCCCATTGAAGTTGTAAAAAATTGGCTGCTGCAGGTGCAGAAACCTAGAAAAGAGCTCAACGGCAAGAGTGTCTGCCCATTCGCCAGGATGCCCACTATAGTGGTGGTAGAAAAATTGTCTATAGACAATGTCAAACCCGCGGCGCATGCCCTCACAATATATGTCGAAGATTCTATTAACTCATCATTTGATGACATCAACAGTATCTGCATGCAATTGAAAGCAACGCATGACAACTGTGTGTTCCTTCCTGACCATCCCCAAAAGAAGAATTACATCAACGGAGTAGAGACGGGCAATGGACACCTGCCACTCATCATAGTTCAGAATAAAAAAGAATTGTTGGGTGCAAGACGTAGCTTAGAAAAAACCGACTACTACGACAAGTGGGATAAAGACTATCTCGATGAGATAAAAAGCTACGGCGATTAAATAATTTTCCTCTTTGTGCCTCTTCTTTTGATATCCAGCGTGGAACAATGTATTCCGCCCTCCCAAAAAAGATAATGTCTTTGTGGTATAACATGACATTCTATCTGCAGATTTTTTAATTTTGCGAACAAATCAGGTAGGTGCCTTGCAAACACTATGTTGTGCCTATCTATTACGAGCACGTTGAGATCAAAGCAGACTTCCTGGCTGTATCCTCTCCAGTTTTCCAGATATTTGTCCAACCATGCCACATCCATCTTGTTGCGTGCCTGTGCGTAATCTTTGACATATCTGTCAAAATTTAATTTTGGCAAGCAATCACTTACATCTATTAGATGCTTGTTGCGCAGGCATTCAGGAACCCAATCCAATCCCGCGTGGATCACTGTGTCATCATCTATCATTATGAAGCCATGGTCGATGTGTCCGAATCCCTTGAAGCGTGTTCCTGTGTTGTGATAGAACTTGAACTCTGGCAACTCTCGGCGGCACCACTCCAATCCTGTCTCCGACCCCGGCCCCTCATGGTTAACTATGACAGCATCACCCGCACGATACATGGTGGCGGTGTGCCACAGCACTCTATCCGGCAACTTGTCTTTGTAGGTCCTGTCGCTGACGAACCAATCATGCTCCGTGTTGAGGTTGGTCAACATGGGCGGCGGTTGGCTGATCCAGCGATAACCCTCTCTGAACATCTTTTCAAATATTGGATAGTAGCTCACTGAATCAAAATATCTATCTGTGTAACTGGTGTAAGTTTGTATTATGGTGTTGCCTATCACGAGCAATGCGTCTCTTGGAACCACAGGGGCCATCGGCAGATCAACGTCAAACATGGGCATCTTGATGCTGTCATAACGATAAAGCAGAGGACGCAGTACTTCTATTTTGCCGCGTTTGAGAAAATCTGACAAATTATCTAGGTCCTGTTTGGTCTCTTCTAATATCTTGTTGAATTGTGTTACATTATTTTTCAAAAGATGATCAACATCTCCCGGAGCATACGTGTCTCCCACTATCACGCTCTCTAGAGGATCGTACTCGGTGTATGTCATTGCAGGTATTCCTTCAACACAGAGAAGTATTCATCTGTGGCATTGATCGGCAGCACTAGGAAATGCTTGTCTTTCTTTCTCTTGATCTGGAATATGGTTCCACACTCCCCTAGAACTTTATATTCTTTTGCCGCGAATATGGCATGGGCCTTGTCGACCACCGATTTGTGCTGTTGCAATATGTTCTCTTGCTCCAGGATGTCGAGATATTTGTTGCAACTTAGTATGCCAGGCAGCGAGAAACTGTATGTGAAGCCATGATCCCAATTGAATTTATCTGGCAATGCGTCTGCGATCTTCTCACTGTACATGGTGATGCTGAGGGGAAAGTAACCCGCGGTGATTGCTTTGGCCTGCGTGGTTATGTCCGGAACAATGGGCAGCGTCTGCCAACCAAACACGGTGCCGGTCTTGCCACCACCTATGAATATGTCGTCCACAATTATCAAAACTCCTTGCTGCTGTATCTCTTTGACCTTTGCCCAGAACTCCGGAGAGCTGGGCTTAAGCCCATCCCCATACGGACAAGTTTCCACCATCACACATATCACATCTGACCAGTCATGATCTCCCACAGCGAAATCTCTAGGCAATCTAGTGATGGAGTCATATGGGCGCAGGTTGTAAAAGGGATCCAGCATCATGCTATCTCCCATGCTGTAATTAAGCAAAGTGGATCCGTGATAACTGTTCTCAAATGATACGATACGGTGTCTGTTTGTCTGTCCTATCTGTTTTTGGTATGCGCTGGCCAGTTTCACTGCGCCTTCATTGGCGTCACTGCCACTGAGAGCAAATATGCTTTTGAAGCGGGTCATGTTGTGTAGTCGTTCCGCCAAGGACCATGTTATGTCGTTGAGTTTCAATTTGTCATCACAATAGAAACTCTCAGCAACCTCAGGTTTGATTTTCATATTTTCACACACATAATCCACGATGTCTGTGCGTTGGTATCCCAACACGAAGCAACCAAAGTGCAGCACCGTGTCAATCTTTTTTATTCCATTTACTATGTTACCGTACTGCCAATGGTTTTCGGGCCTACCCACGGAGTTCTGTTCTCCACTTATTAATCCTGGAAAAGTTTTCATAATGTCCAATGTTGTTTCTCTGTTGTGATGTATAGAGTTACCCTCCATTCCTTTGAGAAGTTCCAGCTGCCATGTGGCTGTTCTGGCAGGAAGCTCACTACGTCTCCCTCTCCAAGGTATATTTTATTGCTGTCTATCTCAAATCCCACTACGTCAATGTCGGCGCTGGGAATACGTATGCCTATCACTGTTGGCACCAGATCCACCACGCTATCATTGATGCGATCCACTTTGTCCTGATGCACTGGTATGGTGCAACCTGGTTTTGTGAAGTTGACCGCCACGTGAATGATTCCCGGAACATCTTTGGTCACCTCATGGGTTCGGGGCCATTGTTTGCTCCACTTGGTGGGCTTATAAAAATGTATCACTGGCACTCCCCACCATCCGCAGCGATCATCTAATAGTTCTGCCTGATACACACTGCCAGCATTGATTGATTCTTTTTCTATATCGTGCATGCGTGACCATTCATTCCAATCATCTCTGCAGCGCTGATACAGACTTTGAAACAATCCATGATACTTGCATTGTGTTGGAGATATCATTGTAGGTCTGCCCTCAATGCGTCTCTGTTCACGAACAGTTGCACGCTGTATCTGTTGTTGGATCCGTTTGTCACTGCGCTGACCGCGTGTACGTCTCTGCCGTTGTTTATCACTGCGCGATTGTATATGGGTTCATAAAATATACCCTGAGAAGATGTCTTGTTTTCTTTGTATAAAAAATATCCTCCCCAATTAGGTTCCCATTTCCTGTTGAGATATATAGATATCCCCGCAACATCTCGACAGCCCAGGCAGTCCGATCCACCGTGCTCGTATTCGTCGTGCTTGTCAGTGTGCCAACCAACCGAGCTCAATGGATAGGCATTGTATATGAGTGCTTCATATTCCGTGGGATCTTGCGTGAACACTCCCTGAGATAATAGCGCCTGTTTGAGTTCCTTTGCCAGGTCTTTTTCTAGAGAAGCAAGATAGGGAGATATGCTCTCCACGATGTAGTTCTTTAATTCTTCTTTATAGAACGTGTGGCCGTGTATCCACACAGGCTGGTCCAGCTGGCTGATGATGTACTGCTCCAACTTGTTGGCCAGGTTGACGTCAAGTAGATTGTCTATAACTTTCATAGGTCAAAACTTGTTTCCAGCACGCTGAGGCAGAATGACACCCTGGCCTGATCAGTGTGATTGTACACCGAATGAGGATGGCGCCCGCCATCCAGACACAAGATCGAATCTTCCGGCAGGTACAGTCGCCTGTCGCCCCATTTCATGCCACACTCCTCTTCAGTGGCCTTGGGCTGGCGCAGGTAGTACATTATGGTGTAGGTCCGGTCCGGCTCATTGTCATCCATGCCCTTGATATGGCTCCAATCTGTGTGTTCTGGCATTGTGGAATGCGGTGGCACAACAATGATAGCAGAATAACTTATACCTGCCAATGTGCTGATTTCCTTGACCAGCGCACTCCATCTTTCCGGCGGGGTTTTGTCAATGAAACGATTGTATATGTCATATGAATAAGTGGGTGCTGATTCAGCATGTGTGCCTGTGTCCCACTGCTGCGTCCAATCTTCTACTTGGAAATCACGCATGTCTTTCTCCACGTCATACGTTTGTTTCACCAAGCGGAATATGTTAGACAGTCGTGGGTAATCATGATATCTTGTGTAGTCTATCAACATATGGTTATTGTAACACGAAATTGCCAACTACGTCAACTGCGCACTAGATTTTACTATATTTTAATTTGTAAATCAAACGCATAATTAATAGTATGCAATGGTTTGATCTCACAGAAGCGGCCAAGAAACAAATGAGCAGTTTGCTGGAAAAAAATCCAGGCAAGCACGCGGTCAGCCTATCAGTGCAGGGCGGAGGCTGTGCGGGCTTCAAATACGATTGGGGCTTCGCGGACAGTGCTGAAAACATTGGTAAGGACGATGTGGTTGTGACCTGGGAGAACGGAAAATTTGTGGTAGATGACATGAGCATGGTCTACGTGGCGGGCACCAAGATCGACTGGCGCGAGGAAGTGTTCGGATCGCAGTTTGAGATCTCTAACCCGAATGCGACGGGTGGTTGCGGATGTGGCGAGAGTTTCAGTGTTTAGTAAGTTAAATCCATGCGTAATTAAAAAAATAAGTCGATAAAGATCTAACCGCTGCCAATGGGCCTATCGCTGCTGGCGTCTGTCTTGTAGAGCTTGCGCATCTTGACGCCTATTTTTTGTGCATATCTCTTGCTGTCACAGAAGCTGCAAACGTGCTTGTAATCATTGGTAGCACGCTCTATATCCACTTTGCTCTTTGGCCTAAGGAATGTCACTCCACAGCAATCACAGCAGAAAACATACAGTAGGTTCTTGCGTTTGAAGGTGTGATAAACGCCCAGTTTGCTCTGGCGCTCATACAGTCGGAGTGTTTTCAGTGTTTCTATGAACATGATATCCTCTAGAATATTTAATAAATACATGCAGATCATAATATGAGCAGACTCACAATTGACACAGGAACCGAAGGAAATCCAGCCACAGGCGACAGCCTGCGTGGAGCTTTCACCAAGGTCAACACCAATTTTACGGAGTTATATTCAGGCGCAATCACTACAGAAACTACCAATGCTAATTTAACATTAAGTGCCAACGGCACAGGACAAATAGTGGTCAATGGTGATAGGATCGTGGTAAACACATCCAAAACTCCATCTGCAATAGGCGAATCTGGAGACGTGGCAGGATCCATATCATGGAATGGCACCAACCTCTATGTATGCACAGCTAACTACGATGGTTCCACAGCAGTGTGGAAAAAATTAATATTACAGGCGATATAACATGGCAAAGCAGATTATAAATGTGGGAGCAAACGCAAATGACGGATCGGGTGATGATCTACGTCTCGCGATGCAGAAGATCAACACCAACTTCACGGAATTGTTTGGTGCCACAGCCGAGGCCAATGACCTGGTTGAGGACATCACTCCGCAGTTGGGTGGCAATCTTGACATACAAAATTTCGTCATAACCTCAAATTTGACCAATGGCAACATCAGCCTGCAGCCCAACGGCACGGGCTCGGTCCTATTAAAGAACATCAGGATCACGGACAATAATGTGATCAGCGCGGACGACAGCACTCTCATCACAATCGATGAATCCTTGCTCGTCACAGGATCAGCAAACATCCTGGGCAATTTATCAGTGCCCACATTGACCACCAATACGATTGCGACCGAAGATTCGTCCATCATACAGATAAACAATGGACTGCAGGTCACAGGCACGGTGAAATCCACTGCCGTGGTTACAAACAGTTTGAGTTCGGAAGATTCCTCGACCATCAATGTTGGGGACAGTTTAAATGTCAGCGGTAATATTACAGTGACCGATGAGGTCAATGCGGATTCTTTCAACACCACTGGTTTAAATTTTTCTCAAAACAATATCACTGCCTACAACAGCAATGACAGTATCAAATTGACACCATCTGGCACGGGCCACATCAACGTCAGTGGCGCCAAGGTGAAGAACGCCGCTGCCCCAACAGATGGCTCAGACTTGGCCACCAAGGCCTATGTGGATGCCGCAGCCGGGGGAGGTGTGGCGGGAGTCACTTTCACGGGCGACGATTCCACGGGATTCACGTTCGGCGCAGGGGATGAATTGAATATCAAAGGCAGCACGGGCATCAGCACTGCGATATCAGGAGCCAGCCCACGTGTGCTCACAATAACCGGTCCAGATCTCAGCACCTACGTCACAGCATCATCAACCGCCACACTGACCAACAAGACTTTCAATGCCAATGGCACGGGCAACAGCATAACCAACATCGAAGTGGCGGACTTGGCCGCGGGCGTGTTGGACACTGATCTTAGCACTGTGTCTGCCAGCGATGACACATTGCCATCTGCCAAGGCAGTGAAGACATACATCGACGCACAGAACACAGCACAATCTTACACTTTGACTTTCGTGGGAGATGATTCAACAGGCACAGCGGTAAATTCAGGTGAGACATTCAAGATAGCAGGCACGCAGAACATCGCCACTGCTGTGAGTGGAGACACGCTGACCATCACAGGTCCGGACTTGACTTCATTCGCAACAGCGTCATCCACTACAACATTTACTAACAAGAGCGGCAACATATCACAATGGACCAACAACAGC
>Ga0209550_10004902_pt1 | contig 12639 bp, 11 predicted proteins | sample LauGreSuBDMM15SN_2_FD_187567 | JGI IMG/M metagenome (GOLD analysis project Ga0209550, IMG submission 187567) | Freshwater lake microbial communities from Lake Michigan, USA - Su13.BD.MM15.SN (SPAdes) (version 5) | ecosystem: Environmental > Aquatic > Freshwater > Lake | place: Lake Michigan... | reverse complement strand
GGATTACTTGTCGATGTAAAGTCGTCAGGTGGTCGCTTGTTTGTTTTGGGGGTTGGGGGTAGTGCAGCCAACGCAGGTCACGCAGTTAACGATTTTAGAAAACTAGCGGGCATCGAGACCTACGCACCTACAGACAATGTTGCTGAATTGACCGCGCGCACAAATGATGAGGGCTGGCAGACAGTTTTTTCCGGATGGTTGAGGGTCAGCAAGATATCTTCCAAGGACTGTTTATTTATTTTGTCTGTTGGCGGCGGAGATAAAGAGAAAAATGTAAGCCCAAATTTGATTGAAGCTATCGACTTAGCCAAGGAAGTCGGTGCAAGAGTTACTGGAATTGTTGGACGCGACGGCGGCTATACAGCACAAAATGCAGATGTATGTTTGGTGGTCCCAACAGTAAATCCAGGAACAGTGACGCCTCATTCTGAGTCTTTTCAAACTGTGGTTTGGCATCTCATCGTTTCTCACCCAAATCTAAAAAGTAACCCTACAAAGTGGTAAGCGTTTATTTGAGGTGATTGCTGCAGCTTTTCTCGACCGCGATGGAGTATTGAACGCAAGTCTCATCAAGGAAGGAATACCTTACCCGCCAAACAGTATTCTAGAGATTAATATACTTCCTGGCGCAAGAGAAGCTATCGGACTGTTACTCGAATTTGGTTATCTGCCGGTAGTCATCACAAATCAACCAGATATAGCTCGCGGGACTAAGAAAATATCTGACATCGACTCGATTAATGATTTCATTGAGAGAAGAACTGGTGTTTCAAACTTCTACATTTGCCCACACGATGATTTAGACCAATGTTTATGTAGGAAGCCAAAGCCAGGACTGATAGAAATAGCCAGGAGTGACTTAGGAATCGACTTGAACAAAAGTTTCCTTGTAGGAGATCGGTGGAGAGACATCGAAGCTGGACAGTCGCTTGGTATACCTAGCTTCTTTATTGACTATTCTTACCGTGAGTTACAACCAAAATCGCCATTTACTCGAGTATCCTCGCTTTTAGAAGCTGTTGAAATCAGAGTTGGAGTGAAAAATGGATTTAGAAGTTAATTCCCTAAGAGTTAAACTTTTTGCTGACGGGGCCGATTTATCAAGTATGTTGGATATGGCTTCGAAACCTTACATTCAAGGCCTTACAACAAATCCAACATTGATGCGAAAAGCGGGGATTACTAACTACGTTTCTTTTGCTAAATCCGTCCTTAATGAAATCAAGCACAAACCTATTTCATTTGAAGTATTTAGTGATGATCTCGAAGAAATGAAAATCCAAGCTGAGAAAATTGCGTCATGGGGTGAAAATGTATACGTGAAGATACCTGTGACAAATACCCTTGGAATCACAACTAAACCTGTGATTAAATTTTTGACACAAAATGGGGTCAAAGTGAATGTCACTGCGTTGATGACAGTCGATCAAGTAAATGAGGTCTCTGAAGTTCTAAATCCAGATACATCGAGCTTCGTTTCAGTGTTTGCGGGTAGAATTGCGGATACAGGCCGAGACCCAGTGCCAATTATTAAGAGGTCCTTGGTTGCTTTAAGCGGAAACTCAAATGCTGAGTTGATTTGGGCTAGCCCTCGGGAGCTTTTAAATGTAGTTCAAGCAGATCAAATTGATTGCCACATCATTACTGCGACTTCAGACATACTTGCAAAGTTAACACTCTTGGGACATGATCTTGATACTTATTCGCTTGAGACAGTAAAGATGTTCAGGAGAGATGCTTTAGCATCTTCGTTTTCATTTTGAGCGGGCTCCTTGCCTAATCAACTTTTTGGGAATCGAGAAGACGCCTGTCAATGTACCAATCGTCCCATACAGTGCTCGAGCTTAATGGATCAAGAGCGTAACCATTTTCTTTAAGGTATTCAGATATTTGCTTCCTAGATTCTGTGAAATTGTGCTCTACCGCAATTAGATTAGGTCTGAACCTACTAAAGTCCAAAGAAGTCAATGCATATAATTCACCACCCTCTATGTCCAAACTCAAAAAGTCAAAAGTTTTAGGACAGTTAACTCGTGTTAATAGTTCAGTGAGCGTTGAACACTTTGCAAGGATTATCTCCCCAGTGGGCTCATGGAGTTTGTGCTTATTGTGGGACAGTTGAGCCACTGTCGAAGAAAATTCAGGATTTTGAGCCAGGGCCAACTCGATGTACTCCCCTTCAGCGACAGCAAACTCCAAAACGGTCGAAGTTCTTTGCGTTCGTAGGAGCTCAGCCATTCCAGGATTAGGTTCAATCAATACTCCGTTCCACTTATAAGATGCTTCTAGGAGGTAAGTGTTATTCAAATTTGTGGGGTGGCAAGATCCAACTTCAACAAAAAAGCCATTCATTTTTTGTCCAGTGCGATACAAAACCCAAAGATCTTGAGATATCTGAGAAAACGATTTCTCCTTCATCAGGTAAAGAAATCCAAGCCACTTGTTCTTTTCTTTGAGCTCATCACTAAAGGAATGGTCTCTACCTAGATGCTGCAAGACAGCTATAAGCATGTCGGTCATCACCCAGCTTGTAAAAAGACGTGAAACCATCGGCTTAAAAATCCTAATTGGGGCCTTTTGCAAGTACCTTAGGAATCTATATCTCATAAATCTCCCAGCCCTCCGACGTAAAAACAAGTGACCCACGATTTTTTTGCCTGAAATCTTCAATGAGATTCAAATTAGCATTGTCAGGCCAACCCCAGGACGTTGATATTAACAGATAGTCGACATCTAAAGTATTTAGTTTCCTTTGGATATCAGCAACATTTAGAGTACTTGGATCAAAGAACGGGTTACGACGGTCCCCAGGCAAAACAAGAGTTGGTTTTGGGTAGAAAAGCGCCGCTCGTCCTTCCCCCAGTAATGCGAGCCTAGATCCTCGAAAGTTTTCATCTGCTAGAAAGTCAATAACATTGCGAAAACCTTTTTCATTTACGGTGATTCCAGATGATCGAAGAGATTTAGGTGGTTCCATGTCGATGACATTGTATTCTGGAATCGTGGATTGTAATGAAACTAGGCAAAGGCATATGACTAATCCCGACCTCAGAGATTGATGCAAATTTCTCTTTTTTGGATTTTTTTTATCAACTTTTCCCTTGCGAGACTTTTCCTTAAATTTCGTAGAATGATAATTGCTAAACAAGAAAAAAGATTGCAGGACATTTATGAAGATAAAGTATCTAAAGATTGGTCCTATATAGAGAACCAAAAACAAAAATGACAAGATTAATGAACCAAGGAACACATCTATGGTTTTCTTTTGGATGACTTTCCAGAAGAAAGTAAGAATTGAAATAACCGTTAGTCCAACTGCAAGAAAGATCTGAACTTGTGTAATTTCTAAATTGACCACATCAATCTTATTGGCCCGTAGATAAGAAAAAGTCTGCGCAAATGATCGTCTAACATCCTCTTCATTAGTCATCACTTCAGGACCATACCCAGCACCTTTAAAAAGGCCTTGGAATAGAGGGAAAAATGGATTTCCAGTGCAGACGTAATTGTAAACTGCCCAGGAAATACTAATTGAAAAACCACACACTAAGAAACCGAAAAAATGGAATAGGCGCATTCTATTCGAACGGGCGATGAGGAGAAGTAGGAAAACCACTAGAAAAATTCCAAATGGCTTTATAAAAAAGATGAAGCCGCCCAGCGCGAATATCCAAACTGGATTTATTCGGTATTTGAGGTGGACTATTCGTAATGTTAGGATCGTAGAAATACAGGCATAAAACACTAGAGCAAGATCACTTGATGGAGAAGTTACTACAATTCGTCCCGCTGACAAAATCACCAAAGTAGCTACAAGAGTTTTCGCTATCCTGACAAATTTTGAGTCATTGCTTGCATATAAGTAAACGAGATGCAGGGTAGCAAACAAGAAAAAGAGGTTAATGAGGTTTACAAACTTATATCCGAATATAGATATGTACAATCCAAAAATCCCCTGAGCCCCCAAACTCAAACCAGAATTAGGTATTAATGAGTCTGTCCTTAAAGTGTGAGAATCTTCCATCGCGAACCACGGCAGGTATGTGTGATACGCAAGAGCATCGTAACCAACAATAGGATTTCCAAAGGAATTCAACAGAGGATGAATCGAAGTTGAAATTATTAGGATGGAAACAAACCAAAGAAAGAATTTTCCAGAACTTCGAATTAGGTTTGCGCAGTATTTTAGATATTGGAAACCGAGTTTTGACAGTATAAAAATTTGACTTGAGATTAAAAAAACAAGGAAGTTGAATTTGCTCAATAAACTTGCCATACCTAGGATTGTGAAAGCGTAGGAGTATGCAGCCAAACCTAAAGCAATACATAAATATCCACGGAAAAAATCCCAGTTTTCATCGACATTCCGAAGGAGAAACACTCCAAGGTTGAAGCAAGAAAACAGAATGAGCACGACACTTGCAAAACCCAAAGTGATTTGAATGTCCACGGGCTTAGCATACTGACAGCGTTTTGCTACCCCATGCGAACCGCCCCATGCCAAACGCCGAGGGGATATAAATCGTGAAGAACACACAGCGGGTGAAGCGTTTGCCCATTCTCGTGTCTGTAAAGAAGAACCCCCTTTTGTTAATTTTCCTTTTTGCAACCTTTGTTTTTCACTTCAAGAATATTCTTGAACTTGGTCCAACTTGGGACGATTGGTATTACCCTGCTAACTTCAATTTACAGATTCAAGAGTTTAATAGGGATTCTAATTCATTTTCGACGGGCTATGGTCTCGGTGGCTTTACTTTCATAGAAATCTTCACAAGGTTGCTAACCCTCAATTTTGGAGTCTATTCGGAAGACTCTTTCGAAGCCATGGTAGCCCGCCGGATTTTGCTTTTAGCCTTATCCTATTTTGGAGCGCTGGTCACCTATTGGATCATCCTAAATCTCGGCTACTCGAAGCAATTAGCAAAATGTGCTTTAGTCCTTTTAATTACATTGCCTAATTGGATTGGTCAAGCGTCAATCAATGTGAAGGATATACCCGTTGCAGTGGGTATGGTAATGCTTGTTGATGGATTGATTCGAGTCAAGATTACGCAACACGTAAAAGTGAATAAAAAAGTTAAGACCCTAATTCTAGGGGAACTATTTTTAGGATTCTATATATCTTTTGGCACCAGATTTGGACTTATTGTTTTTATTGCAGTTGCCATAGTTTATGTATTCATGGGAAATAGAAAGCGCTTCAGAAAGAATAATGGTATTTCAAATGCTTCAGTTCTCGGAATATTGACCTGTAGTTATCTTTTCTTGATCCCACTAAATCCAATAATTTTAAATCCTATAGATTTTTTGCCGAAAGCTATCTTTGGGACTCTTAGCCTCTACCAACAGTTGGCCGGGCCTGTTCTAACCGCAGGTATTTTGGTAGATGGCAATAATCCGCCACGTTGGTATTTACCTAGTTGGACCTTAGCTCAGATGCCAATGACGCACACCATCCTTTTTCTAATCTCTATTTTGCTGATTGGTTTCGGTGGAGTTAAAGTGCTTAGAAGAACTCAAAAGATTTCAAGTTCCAAATTACGAGATACTTTTCTTTTTGCGCTATTAACAATTGGGCCATATTTATCAGCAATTATCCTCTTACCTCCACTTTATGATGGCGATCGACAATTCATTATGGCGTATCCATTCCTGGTCTTTGTAATGCTCACATGTGTAGCTCGAATTCGAGAAAGTGTAAAACCCAAATTTTCAAGCTACTTATTATCCACGTTAATTCTTGTTACATTAGCCTCACCAGGAGTTAGTCTAATTAGTTCTTCTCCTTTCACTTATAGCTTCAGAAATGAAATTATTTCTCATCCTGAAGATTGGGAAGGTGACTATATGGGAGTTTCCCTAAGACAGGCCGCAAAATCCACTGCCACAATAAGTCTCCCACTTGCCTATGACCATTCTGATGAACGTTGGCTAGTAACATGGAATCAGGTAAGCAAAACGATGACCCCTAACTCATCGACTGAAAAGTTTCTTTATATTGCAACACGACGAGGGTTGAGGAACTCTATTCCTAAAGAATGTGTAGAACTTGAGCATGTTAGTACCAAATTTCTTAATAAACGAAATATTCTTAGTTTTGTCGGCATATGCAAAAAAGAGAAAGTCGGAAAATGATGAAAACTCAATCAATTTCTATTGTTATTCGATTCCTTAAGGAAGAAAAATCATTTTCTTCTTTTTTAGTAGCTCTAAATTAACGGATCTACCGTGGAAGGATCTTTGCTGAAATGAGTAAATTTGTACGGCTAGTGAAGCCAATTTTTTTTGATAACCCCGTATTCAGGGCACTCAGTGTTTCATTGCTTGTTACTTTAGTGCCTACCGCTCTGGTCCACAATACTGGATATGTTGACCCTAATCTTTATATAGGTTACGCAACGAACCTGAATTGGTTACTTGATAGCGGTGGTTATGAGTATCACGCCACCAGATTGCCATTTATTGGATTCATTAATATTCTGCTAAGCATAAGCGTTGAACATTTTGGAATGCTCTATAAGTTTTTTACATTGTTTTGGTTGATTCTAATCGTCCTCAAATTATGTGAAATAATCAAAATTCGAAAATCATTTTCCTTGCTCTTGGCCATTCTAATTTCATTTTCTCCTCTTGTGATTTCTGCACTTTCTTGGACTATGCCAAACGCTTTTGCAGCCGTTTTTAGTTGCTCTCTCTTATTTTATGCCCTAAAAGAAAATACTAGAAGATTAGACACTTTTATCCTGGGGTTCCTAATAACTACTTCTTTTCTGTTGAATGCTTTCGGTTCAAGTTTAATTATTCTGCTGACCTTAACGATACGGATTCTGGGAAGGAGGTCACTGATTCTTTTTGTAAGAGAAATGAGTATCATTGCAATCTCCATTATTTTCACCGCTGTTAGCTATCAAGTTGTTTGGAATTACGTTCTTAACATTCGTGGCTCTTTTTGGAAGCCTCACTTTGATGTTATTTTCAATCGCGAACTGTTAGTTTCAAACTGGGTTCCTTTTTCAAGCCCAATTTCTCAAGGCGTCACTTCTTATCTGATGCTAGGAGTGATTTTGGTACTTCTTCTGGCGCTCAGTAAAGTTCAAGGAATCTCAAGTTTGAATTCCCCAATCCAAGCTTTAATTCTTACGTATTCTTATACTTGGATAACATACTTCTTACAGTTGAATTTCAGCTTCAATGCTTTTTGGTACTACTACATCTACTTACCTCTTTTTGTTTTTGTAGCAGTCATTTCTACGAAATTGCTTGTAAGTGGCTATTCAGCAATCAATTGGTCGCTTCAAACTATTGTCAAGCCGAAGCAAGCATTAATGGCCCTAATACTAATTCTCGTGTCGATGATGTTTTTAACACAGTTTAAGAATCCAAGTTTAATGACTGGCTATAATTCGAGCTCGAACGAGGTCTCATCTTCACTCTTGAAGGACGAAATTGCCTTGAGTAAGGCTCTTGCGCAATTGCCAAGTCAGAGCAAAAAAACAGCTACGTGGTATGAGCCAGATCCAGAAGGATACCGGGGGGCCCTAATTAGTTCTGCGTCCTTTCACTTAGTTCGTTTCGAGGGAGCTGGGGAGAACCAATCCACTCTAGATCGAGATGATTATTTAGAAAGGAATGGCGTAACTCCATCATGCATCGTGATGATAACTTCTATCAATTGGGAGCCTACTTTCGAGCTTGAGAACTTTCAGGATATGGAAAAGATTTCCCAGGTAACACTGCCATCGAAGAAGGTTAAACTATCAATCTATTGTAAGGGTGGAGCGACGATATGAATGCAAGAATTAAACAAAGTTTACCCATAATTCTTACAATAGCTGGTGTAAGTTTCACCTTAACCACAGCTCATACATCACTTATAGGGGCTCTATTCGTTCTGACTGTCACTTTTTTAATGTTGGACAGGAGCTCTGACCCCCGAAAACTGGCTGTGTATTTAGGAGCCTTACTTCTTCTAGTTAACTTTACGTATCTACTCGCAATACCAAATGATGAAATTGCCATCTTTTTTTACTGTATTTTGTCACTCATTTATGTCCTCAAAATAAGCAAACCTAAAAATTTATTAGGTTTGCTCTCCTATCGTCATTCGATAATCTTCTCCGCACTTACATTTTTTTTGTGGCTGTTTTCGAATTCCCAGCAATGGTACAAAATGGTGATGCATGCAATATTTAATATGGGTTATGACCAAGTAGGTCATTTCGCAATTATGCGGACATTGTCAAGATGCAACGAGCATTTGTACTTATGTGACCCGAACAGTTCTCTGTTGCCCCTAAATTATATGTTCTATCCACAGCAGTGGCATATATTATTTTCGCGGTTCGTCAGCGATGGCGATATGATATCAATACTAGGTAGTCACATTTTCTTTGTAGTGGTATCGACTTCAATCAGTTTATATTTTTTGCATTTTAGTATAAACGTGTTTACGCGGGGTATTACGGGAATAAGATTCAAAAATTATCCAAATTTATCCGTGTCAAAGGTAGTACTGCAATCAACAGTTTACCTGCTTATTCTAGTATTGAGCTTTCTTGGATATCCAAATTTTGTTTTTGCGACAGCACTTTTTGTATTTGCCGTAGCCACATACGAAAGAAATATAACTTCTTCATATGTTCTTCTATCTTTGATTCTAATTATCAGTGTTTCTATGTATACCTTATTTTTGGTTCCTGGTATTGTGGTCTTTCTACTTTCTACAATTTTCTCCAGAGGATCCAAAGCACTTAAAGTTATTGCCACCCTTACCTGGGGGATTTTTTCTTATTCAGTCGTTACGTTGGCTTTGGAGAAAAATCATGCAGATTTTATTGGCCTCGGAGGCGGGGGCCTGAGCCAAGTCGTGATCACAACCGAGTTGATATTACTGACAGGATTACTCATAAATTTGTTACAAGCAAAGAGGAAAGAGATTGACTTTACAAGTTCAATCGGTAACTTGGTTACCGCGAATGCTACTGTTTTCATGAGTTTGATTGGGCTAAATGTTTTGCTAGTTTTGATGGGAAATACAACTGGTTACTACTTAGCAAAATTCTCCTACTTTGCGGTGATTGTGGGACTAGTCAACTTGTTTATTGGATTATCACAGATGAAATTTAAGATTCCCAACCCAAAAGTGACTGCCACCTCAGCCTGCCTTATAATCGCAGTCATTTGGTATCTAATTCCTCGTGTGCCATTTACCTCCCCATTTGTGAATGTAGTGAATATATTCATGGGGCCTTCTGAAATTGAAAAGGCCAGAATAGCCAATGTTTATTCAGCAGCAATGCTTTCTGAGGCGGCTAAGAAGCCTGTAGTGCTACTTTCAACCAACTCTGGTCCCGACACTCAGTGGGCAAATTCGCTCTCCGGAAATTGGAGTGCCTACCTAAATAGTTATTTGGAAAATAAATTTGATAATGAACTGGAATTTCGTGATCCTAAGTTTCAGGCAAGCAATAAAGAGTTTTTTGTTTTTTATGATACCGAGAGGAAGTAGATTCAATTGGCTAGATCTGCAGTTCTAATCCCTGCCTATAACGAATCTGACTCAATTGTCCATGTTATAGCGGAGATTAATGCGTTAGGTTTAGATTTAGAAATTATTGTGATTGATGACGGCAGTAAAGATACGACTAGGAAACTGGCAGTCTCCTCCGGTGCGATATGCCTGAGTCATCCGATCAACTGTGGAGTTGGTGCAGCGTTGATAACGGGTTTAGCATGGTCAATAAAATCGGAGTACGAACAAATTATCATCGTGGATGGGGACGGACAACACCCCATAACTAGCATAGAGAGTATGTTGAATGCATTAAAGGAGTTTGACTTAGTTGTCGGTTGTAGAGACTGGAGTGAATACGATGCGATATGGTTTAGGAGATATGCTCACAATGTCTTGAAATTTGTGTTGAGAGTTAAATATGACATTAGGATTACCGATGTTACGTCGGGATTTAGGGCAATGAAGATTGATGCGGCCAAAGCCCTGGCGCCTTCGTTGGGTGATCAATATTTAGAGGATACAATTATGTTACTCGTTGAAGCTAAGAAAAAAAACCTCAAGATCTCTCAAGTACCAGTAACCATTCGAAATCGTCTGGCAGGGGTACCGTCACATAGTATTTGGAAGAGCGCCTTACGTTACATGAGTGTCTTGATGAAGGTACTTTTGGCTTCGAAAGAAAGGTCAACTAAGTGATTGAAATTCTTATTACGTTGTTTATTTGTTTCAGTGCAGCCAAGATTGTAAAAGATTATAATCGTAAACTAATTAAAACTACAACGATGTTCACTTATGAAATGCTATTCTTGGCAACTATATATGCCGTTTTCAACAAAGACGCTCTACAGAACATTGCTAGCTTGCTCGGATTTAAAGTCGCATCAAATTTGGTTTTGTTAGTGCTTATCATTATTGGATTAATTGCTAACTACATTACTCAGACCAAAGTTAGAATTCTTGAAATGCAAATTGTAGCCCTATCCCGTCACATTGCACTAAGCAGGGGTAAGATTGAAGACTGAAGAGTCGATAGATTTTACTTTAATTATTCCCACTCTTGGCGAGAGAATAAACGAATTAGAGGAGTCTTTCAAGACAATTTCGAGTTCGGAACTAAAGTGTCAGATAATCATAGTAACTCCGAATGACCAAGTTGAGAAGTTGTCTGAATTAGCTGAACGCCTAATTCCCAGATTTCAACTGAGCATAGTGGTTGAAAACGAAAATTCGTCTCTTCCAAAAGCCATAAACCAAGCTCTCGCCCTTGTTCAAACTAATTATTGGAATTGGGCCGGAGACGACGATAAAGTTCATTTGATAGAAGTCAACAAAATGATTGAAATAATGTCCTTAAACGATTCATATGCTTTGGGCGTTGGTTCTTGTCGATATTTCACTTCAAACAGCAGTAAGTACCTTGACAACAAGATAGGTAATTTCGCAGCTTTTGTTATCTTTTGGGGGCCAAATTTGATTCCTCAGCCAAGTGTTGTCTTCCGAACAAAGTTGGTCCAATCAATCGGTGGTATTGACTCCAACTATCTTCTTGCTTTTGATCAAGACCTCATAACTAGATGTTTGAAATTGGGGAAAATTTTAGTCCACCATAAAGTCTCCTCCGAATATCGCTGGAGCAGCGATACGCTCACATCAAAAAATCGGCTTGCTTCCCTGAAGGAATCCCATCAGATTAGACTCAAATATGCAGAGAGTGGATGGCGAAAACTTGGATTAAATATTTTGTATCCTCTCGTAGCCTTGATTGTTCGTTTATCAGACTTAGCCTTTAAATTTAAATTTCGAAAATGAATTCTCTAAGTTAAGCATCACGTTTGACGTCAGTAACAATAAAATCGCCGGTGGAAGAATTGGAAGCAGATAACGGAAATTCACACCTGGAACTCCAACCAGTGAATTGACAATCAGACACCCGATCAACGTCCAGAGAAGTAGCAAAGTATTTTGTTTGGCTGGCGACTTGATTGCGCAATAAAATACAATAATCAAAATGAAGAGTAGTGAACGATCCAAGACAATTAACTGTCCCACTTCTACCACATTAACTTTTATTGAGCTAAAAACGAAATTAATCAGACTTACGGGAATGCCTCCAGCCTCTTTTGAATTGAAGTATTGGCTAAAGGGAAAGCTGAGAAAAGACGGGGCGGCAAAAAATAGGCTGGAGAAAATGACAACTAGAGCTACTCGTACTTGCCTTAAGTGCACAAAAGAGAAACCGATGCACAACCAAATTGGAAGCGTCTGTTTGGTGAATGTTGCCGCAAAAATTATTGTGGAGAGGATAACTAAACTTTGCTTACTCCAGTTCCCCTTGACCCTATAGAATAAATATGTGAGTATAGAAAACAATGCTAATAGCAAAGCATCGGAGTAATTTACTGTGGTCCACCTCAATAATGTTGTAGATGTGGCTAGCCCAAGAACTATTACCATACCGACTCTTGGAGTCTTTTCTAAAAAGGCGATTTTAATAATGATTAGAAAAAATAGTAAGAGGGAAATAGCTGGAATAACAAGCATTCCTGTAAGACCAAACAAATAAACAAAAGGAACTGAGATTAAGGGATACAAGACTCGAAATTTAGTTACGAGCCAAGGGTTGGAGGATGTGTCATAGAAACTGGCAAGGTCTATTGTTGCAAACTTAGAGGCATTATCCCTGTACCAAGAAATGACCTCTGTCATTGCCAATGCTTTGGATGTTCCCAATAGTTCAAGTGTTTGCTGGCTATAGTACATTCCATCTGGTTGATAGAGTCCATAGTCAAAGCCGTAAATAAGTCCGTTGTATTTCAATCTAGTGACGATGCAAACTGCCCAAACACTTACTACTAGTATGTAGTATCGATAAATTTTTTCAGTAGAGTGAAATCGCATATGCATAAGGTTAGCGCGGTTCACGTTAAAGAGGTGGCTTGGGCCGGGATCGAACCGGCGACCTAACGATTTTCAGTCGTTCGCTCGTACCAACTGAGCTACCAAGCCAAACAAGGTTTCAATGTCATCCACCTAAAAAGGCATACGACACCAAAACCTTTGCGACCCGGACGGGACTTGAACCCGCGACCTCCGCCGTGACAGGGCGGCGCGCTAACCAACTGCGC
>Ga0209550_10004900_pt1 | contig 12640 bp, 19 predicted proteins | sample LauGreSuBDMM15SN_2_FD_187567 | JGI IMG/M metagenome (GOLD analysis project Ga0209550, IMG submission 187567) | Freshwater lake microbial communities from Lake Michigan, USA - Su13.BD.MM15.SN (SPAdes) (version 5) | ecosystem: Environmental > Aquatic > Freshwater > Lake | place: Lake Michigan... | reverse complement strand
CCTTGTTTCCTGTATAGGAAATATAACAGCACTACCTGTTCAAGCTTGAATGCCGGAGCCTGGTCCAACGGGGCAGACTTAAAATCTGCTGTGTTCGCACTCGTGGGTTCAAATCCCACTTCAAGCACATTAATACACAATATATAACTTGTCTGCGTGGCTCAATTGGATAGAGCGCACGACTTCTAATCGTGAGGCTGCGGGTTCGAGTCCCGCCGTAGATTTAAAACTATTAATAATATAATGACCAAGAGTAAAAAACTTGGACAAAAGGGTGGCGGTGCCATAGGCACTTTTGCAAATATAATTTACAAAGTAACCTTGTATCTTTCATTATTCATGATGATGCTCGTTCCGTTGTTGTTCTTAGGAGTATTAATAGGTATTTATTTTTTGATGAACGGAATATTAGCTGGAACAAATCTGGTCATTGATGGATTGAATGCAGTGATCACGCCGATTGTACGAGGAGTTATTAATATGATCAATGGAATTATACGAGCCATTAATTCAATAACCGGATAATTTATTCATTATTGTATATAATGGGAATGATTTCAGATATAATATCATTTGTTCAAAAATGTATCATTTGGGTATTTGCATTAGTGATGATTGCTATATGTTCCATCATTTTTTTTGCAATGTATGGCCTTTATCTTTTAATTAACGCAGTACTCTATGGAACCAATTTAGTCATTTATGGATTAAATATGATTGTGTCTCCTATCGCAAAAGCAATTAAATCTATGATAGATGGAATCAATAGCGCAATTAATTCAATTAAGAAGATTATAGACGACATTAAAAGAGCATTTGAAGCGTTAGAGAACTTCATTAAAAGCTTAAAATTTTGGTAATTTTTAAATAATAATAATATATGTATGTGCTCATAATGATATTCGTCATAGTTATGTTTATCGTTGCGCAAAAAATGTATCTAAGAGAAGGACTTATTGCCGAATTGAAGCAGCCGCCTGTGGGTATTCCGAATGTACCAAGCGATACAGTATGCATGGTTTTTAATTTAGCAGGTGTTGATATAGATAAATATGGGTCTGTTAAAAATGGTTGCGCTCACAGAAAACAAAATTTAAAACGAGATAATTCAAATTTTTGTGCTGCATAATATATATGATCTATGAAATAAATATAGTATTGATGGTAATTGCCTTTTTAATGTCGTTGTCTTTATTGAATACAAAAGAAGGATTTAACGAATTTAATTTCCACGAAAACAACTATATTCCATATGTTTCGCAAGACATTATTTGTCTTATATTAAAAGGAGCAAAGGTTGATAATATTGATAAATATGGTATCATTATTGAAAAATGTGATACAAATAAAAAGGAATTAAAACCAGATACCACTAATTATTGTGCTGCATAATATAATATTACTCTAATATATATGAAGTTCAAATTAAATAAGTCAATCGGACAACTCAAAAACTTTTTCAAGCCAAGTAAAATGCCTAAGCTTCTACTTATAGTGGCGATATTATTAATAGTGTATTTTATCTATGTTAATTATTTAAAAGAGGGTTTTGAAGTAAAAGGCACAGATTTAGATAAAGAAGTGAGCGAAGGTAAAAAAGTGGTACTCTTTTATGCTGACTGGTGCGGGCACTGCAAAAAACTAAAGCCTGTATGGGACAAGGCTGCTGAACAAGTAAACAAGGAAGAAAAGCGAATGTTAAAGGTGAACTGTGATGGAGACGTGGATGTAAGTAATTACGATATTAAAGGGTATCCAACTATTTTGATATTTGAAGATGGTGAGCACAAAGAATATAATGGGGAACGAACATTGGAAGATTTATTAGCATTATTTTAAACGTCGGATATTATTTATATAAAATAAGTATAAATGGGATTTAAGGATAAATACTCATTTGACGACAGACTGTTAGAATCTATTCGTATTATAAACAAATACCCACATAGGCTGCCTATCATTTGCGAGAGATCAAAATATTCAACCGATTGTCCGCATATAGATAAAAATAAATATTTAGTACCAGACGATTTTGCATTTGGACAGTTCATTTTTGTTATAAGAAAAAGATTGAAGTTGCCTCCAGAAAAGGCGCTCTTTTTATTCATTAATAACAATGTTCCACAAAATACACAATCTTTAAATGACATATATAATGCGAATAAGGATGTGGATGGGTTTTTGTACATTTCATACTCTTATGAAAACACATTCGGGTAAAATTGAAATGCAGATAATGGGTATATGTATTGTAAAAATGGAGCAGATTCGCAAATTTACTAGCAACGGTTTAAAGAATACTCAATCAAGTATACATATGGATTTTAATTCATTTTTGAATAAAAAGAAAAGTGATGCTATGAAGGAGAATGATCTGGTGATAATAGAAGAAGCAGAAAGAAAAGACAAAGATTTGATGCAGCGAATTGAAAATTATCGCATCAACAAATTAACCGATGAAGAGAGATCTAGTGAAACAACTGAAAGTATTCGCGAATCTATCATAACAAATAAAATGATTCGTAGTATTTTCCGAAAAGATCCAAGTAAACAGTCCATTCACGAAAAAGCGCAGATTGAATGGATTCAACGGATATATCCTGACACAATAAAACTACCTGCAAATACGAACGGCAAGTGTTTATCAAAATACAATCTTCACACGATAACAAAGTCGTGTCCCCGCCCACCCGATGCAACAAAAACAATAGACTTTCATATTCCATCAAAAAATATATATGGTATTTTAAAATTTACAAACGAATCTGGTGGCGCACAAGATAATCAGTTTAGAGACGTGAAACACTTTATCGTGCAAATCATTGGTTATATCACTAAAAATGAGTCTACAATAGATAATTTTGCATTCTATCTTGATGGCGATTATTACACAACGTCAAAAATAAAAGAACTAACCGATGAAATACCGGAAATTATGAAACAACGTATATTGATTACAAGTTGTGCATCTATAAATTAGTTGTTAAATGAAGCACGATTGTATAAGCAAGCTCAAATGGAATGCGTTTCCTAGCATATTCCTTTGATTCTCTATATTGAGGAAGAAACAAACTCCATGTTTCTTCTCTTTTTTTCTCAATCAGTGCATTAAAATCATCGCACAATTTGATCTGTTCGTCTTCTGTTAATGTTTTTCCCTGAATACAAAGTGTCGCGTATGTACGACTGCAATCTTTTGCAGGATATACATATCCTTTTTTGTATTCAAGGCATATTCGCCCTTCCTTTGTTCCACTGTCAAGTGCCGATAGAGTCATATATGTTCTCTGTTCTCCTTCTCTCATCTTTTGTCCTTCTACGTGTCGCCTGACCTTGATACCCGTAGGAACTGAAAGTTTATATATATCTCCACCAATGATCCAATCATTTTCCTTGCTCATATGAAACATTCTTGTATTGCCAGACGGCATAGATACCCATTCAACATCCTGGTTTACAAGGATAGATGTGGATCTCTCAAATGCAAATGCAACTACAGTCGTGGTTGTATCTGGAAACACAGTTTCTTCAAAATATTTTACTTTTAACAATTTATATTTTGAGAGAAAGTCGTTTCTACAACGAACATCCAAATCACGAGGCGATAAGAAGAAACCTGCAGGTATGATCATGATTCCACCACAAGGGTCTTGTCCCAATGATTTTATAAAACACTTGTATAAATCATTCGTATCGTATTTATCAAATATATCCTTTTTTGCGCACTTGTTGCGAGCAAGATATGGCGGATTTGTAAGAATCCACGCGTCCTTATAATTCGGAGGATCCATGAGAGTATCTCTTTGTACAATGCCTTCTATTTTGGGATCTATGTCGTATGAATCAACTGGGTACGTATTTCCATTTTTCGTCAACCATTCAAGTAAATCTCCTTTTCCTGCAAATGGTTCTATGATACGACCGCTTGGCATAGGGAGGTCATTCAAAATGTACGAGGAGTTCACCGTGTAAAATTGACCCTTTGTTTTCTTAGACATTGTTATTTATTATAATGATATAAGTTTATGTTCAATTTTATAAAAAATGTATATTAGTAATTATTTACTTTTTGTTTTTAATGAACAAATTGCATTCATGGCAATTCAGTTTATTATTGTCTTTATGACATACGAAGAAGGTATTGTCATAAAGATCTTTGTCTAGATAGGCAAATGCGATAATCTTTGATCGCATATATTGTTTCTTGTTAATCAATATTACGTTATAGCCTTTTATATGATTTGCTTTATTTTCAATTTCCTTCCAATTATCAGACTTCATCTTGCGATATATGGTTCCGTCAGAATAGACTTTTAATTTGGTGCCATCAATCTCAACTCGGTACATTTGTTGCTATTTTAAATTGTAATATTTATGATTCAATTTTTTAGTACTTGTATAAATGCTCGGTTGAAATGGTCATGTACCAATCGGCTCCATTAAAATTGACAGGAAACCCTTTATCATTAAACATTTGAATGTGCAGTTTTTCAATCTCAATGGGACCATGGTATTCTCTCTTGAAATCTAATTTGTCTGTAAAGAAATATTCACCCCAAGCGACTTTGGGTTCAATAGGAAGTATACCAAGAACATCCGAAGGCGTATTACATTCCAATCTTAATTCTTGCTGGTTGATTGCTACACGATTGTTATTAATTTGAGACTGGCTGTATAATTGCGCTCTTGTTAACGTTCGTCCAACTTGTACACTATCATTTGGACTACACGTATTTGCTCTAGATACCGTTTGTGTAGAAGGAGGATTCAAGTATTGCGACATATTGGTACATGTTAATCCGCTTAGACATTTAGTTTTGTCCTGATAGTTCCAATAAGTCGTTGGTTTGATAGTTGCCGTTCCTAATTTTGTTTGTATGATAGTTCCATTCGTGATATTTTTATTAAACTCATCTACTGTTATAATTACATATTTTGTGTTATAAACACATGCAACTGCTTCTGATTTGATGAAACCGTTCACACTAGATTGTAATGGAGGAATAATGTATTCCATATTAATTGCAACAATGTCATCAAAAGCTGTTATATCGCGAAAACCTAAAACCCACCCCAAATTATTATTATATTTAGTATATTCATTATCATTTGCCGAAGTATAAAAAACAACTGTGGTTGGATTAGCTCCACTGTTTTCAATTACGATTTTTCCATCGGCAGCTAAATCTAGTATATGTAAGTCGTGTGCAATAAAAACTGCATTTGTATTAATTGCTGCAATTAAATCGTCTGTGGTGTAATTGCCGTCGGGAACTGTTATGGTATGCGTAACAGTTGATGTAGTTATAGTAAAATAATTATTACCTTGCGCAGCTTCAATGTTGTACATGGTATAAGGGATCTGTATATTTTCTATTTGAATAGAAACGACATTGTCCAACTTTTCAGTTAAATGTGCAATAAAATTTGTTGCACTTGTAGTTGGATTTGGCAAGTTCATTGAATTCAGATATGGGTACAAATTTGATCTGTATTGTGAATCTATATTGATAATACGTCGTATCGTATTTTTATAATTCGGATTCAAATTATCTTTAACAGTGTTCTTTACAATACTGCCAACTGTGACGGATGGTGTGCTTGGATTGAATTTCTCTTCAATGAGGGTTTGCCCCATGTGATCTAATTTTCTTCGTAAATCGGCGTGATCATGGCCCTCTTGTACCATTCTAAAATAGCAACGTTTCTTTGCATCTTCTACATCTTGTAAAGTAAATTCCTGGAAAAAATTAACATTGCTATATTTTGAAAATAATTTTTTGACATCATTCGTTTTACTCATTGTTTATTCTAGATATTTTAAAATTGAATACTTATATTTTATTATATATTAATATAAAAATGGACGATAAAGCGCGAATCGCGCAGCTAGAAAATGAGATTGCAGCTTTAAAGTGCCCCAATCCATTCACTACATTTCAAGAAATAGAGATAACATTTGAGGACCTAGAATTGGCTTATTCGTCATCTTTATTTCAACAGATTATCAATGTCATTGTGAGAAAGAACAATGTGAAACCATTTATAAAAATGAAAAAAAAATTGTGCAAGTATCAAGATGAGTGGATACCTATGACAGACAACGATATAACATACATGGTAAAACACGTAGAACAACTATTTATTGAAATGCATATCAAGCACTCAAATAAATACAGCGCTGATGAATTTTTTCAAAAGGTAGATATCATCTATGGATTTAAAATAAATACAAAAAAGATAAGAGTAGAAATATTGAATGCATTATAATATTTGTATAATGTATGGGAAATGATAAATTAGACAATGTATATATATTAGCAAGCGATAATTCATATATTCAAGATCCTTATTTGAGAGAAAGTCATAATTGTTATTCCTATTTTTTAAATTTGAAAGACCCTTCTGCAACCGAACTTTGTAAAAAAACATATACTGGAAACAATTTATGCAGACGTTCTCAACCTGGTTATGCAGCCGGTTATCCATCTTTGCAAACAAAAGACTTTAATTGTCCCGAAATAGTCAAACGAACTTTGGCAGATAATCCAGAAATATATGAAACAGAAAAGGAGAGTAAATGTAAACAAGAGTATTACAAAGGCGCGATTGTTGTTGCACCAGAACATGATTATCATTATTATCGTTTAAATGATGACCTTGTCTATTACAATGGAAAGGAATATAAGGATGTATGGACACATAAGCCCGGGTATAAGCCCAACACATTTTTAGACGCCAAAGGTCAAGTTATAACGGACCCCGAAAAAGCAAGCCGTGATTATGGAAGCTTAAACTACAAAAATTTTTGTACTTATACTTGTTTGCCGAGAGATCCGACAAGAAAGAAAATGAGAATGTATAATGAGAGTAATAATGTCGGACCCTTAAAAGCGCTAGAAGGTACTGTCAAAAATATAGTACACAGAAGAAATAAAGGAGGTGCACTAAAAAGAAAGACAAAACGAAATAAAAAATTGAATGTAAAAAAATCTAATAAGTTATATTAAAAATGGCTTGCGAGATTTGTGTAGAACCCCTCAATAAATCTAATCATGCGCCTTCTACTTGCAATTTCTGCAATCTTATTGCGTGCAAGTTATGCATTCGTACATTTCTTGGCTCAAGTGCATCCGAGCCTAAATGCATGAAGTGTAATACCGCTTGGGACAACGAATTTGTATTACAGGCAGTGAATAAAACATATTATCATTCTCAGCTCAAGGATAAAAAGAAGGACAAAATGCTGGAATTTGAAAAGGGGCGTATTCCAGCCACACAAGAGGACGCAAAGCGGTTTCTGACAAAGGAAAAGGCAACAAAAGATATTGCAACTGTTCAGCGAGAAAATGACGAACTACAATTATTGATTAATGAAAACAATCAACGTATACGAAAAATTAGAAATAAATTGCGCGAAGATCTCGGTCAGATTACTGTTGAAAAGAAGGAATTCATTATGCAGTGCCAAGTAGAGAACTGCAAAGGATTTCTCAGCACCGGATACAAATGCGAACTGTGTGATGCCAAAACATGCCCAAAATGCATTGAAGTCATTGAAGACGAACATGAATGCAAACCGGATAGTATTGCTTCGGCGGAGATGATTAAAAAGGACACCAAACCTTGTCCCAAATGTTCTATTCGTGTTTACAAAATAGACGGTTGCAACCAAATGTGGTGCGTCCAATGCAATACTCCATGGGATTGGGTTTCGGGCAAGATTGTCAACGGTACAATTCACAATCCGCATTATTATCAGTTCTTGCAAAAACAAAATGCAGGAGTTATGCCACGTAATCCGGGTGATGTGGTATGCGGCGGTTTGCCAGAAATATGGGCGATGAACCAACTTCTACATGGTTTAGATCAGTCGTTCTTGCCGATTGTACGATTTATACAGATTAACGTTTTTGCGATTCACCGAATTATTGTGGACGTTCGTTTTCGTATTATAGACGAGAGAGCTCAGAATCGTTTTGAACCTCAATTGACGGACTCGCGGATTCGTTATATGTTGAACCGGTCATCAGAAGAAGAATTTAGACAAGAGATTTACAATATCAATACAAAGAGAGATAAGGTACAAGCGAATATCCGGCTGCTTGAACTGATTGAAACAGTTGGCACAGATCTGTACCAAACATATATTAAGATATTTGATCGCCCAATATCAAGAGACGATTTATTTCAAGAATCATGCAAACTGATTGAACAATTTGTAGAATTGATTGCTTACTATGAATCACAGATGAGTAAAAAAATGATCCTGTTTAAACAGTCGGGTATAACATTTCAAATAATGGGACTGAGTACACCAATTCTCATAACGGACAAGATTTCTGTAAGGAATTATGGACGGATTTAAATTCTCTAATAAATTCTGGTTTTAAACGTTTTGCAGGAAACATCGTGATACCTGAGCCTCGTTTGGAGTGGCCTTTGCCATAGAATAATATATTTTCTAATTCTTCTACAATCTGCGAATTGATGCTGCTAATTGGTATGTATGTATCACTTTTATATACATACCGATGATAGGGGTTGTCGTATACTTTCATTTTAGGAGCAAGTGTATTTTGAATGACACCTATTCCCATTATTTTATTGATTGAGTTGTTCATTTCAATGACAAAATAGGTACATTCGGGTAAATAATTGCTGATTGGTTTCTGTTCAGAGTAGATACACTTGATCCCATTTCTCTCTCTGCAACGCTGGTTCTCTGCATAAGTCTCGTCATTAAATCTGGTCGTAAGAATACCAAACATGTTTGCGAGAGATATGATTGATTTTGAAAATTCAATTTTATATTGGTATAATATAATGGCAACAAAGCGAATGAATAAGAAGAGATACACTAAACGCCGGGGTGGAGAACTTCCATTGCGTGCAAAAGAAATTGCAAATCAAATACAAAAAGAAAAAGAACAAGAAAATAAAATAGATGCTATGTCTCGTAGTTATAATGAACTCAGAGAACGTGAAGGAGAACGTGCTATTATAGCCAATGATTCAAATAACAAACATAAAAATAATGTCCAACATTCAAATAAAAATGGTAAACCAGGATTGTATGGTAGATTTAAAAGGAGTCTTAAGCGTAAATGGAACAGAGGTAGTTTTTTCAAAAAAAAAGATCCGTTCAACGAAACCAATGAAGAAAGAGAAAAACGATTTAAAAATGAATTATTAAATGAAAAAACTAATTTCTAGCACATTAAAATCATATGTTCAATGTCCCAATCACATAATATTTAGGATTAATAATGGAACGAAACATCTCTTTTCTCTCGGTCAAGAAGGAATGGGATGTCATTCAGCGCATGTCTTTATCTGAATTGGTTAGCCTGAATGGCCGCAGCAAGCTCGGGTGCAACATTGTTGATTACTATTTTTTTCAACACCGTCTGAAAACAATTGGAAACAAGGGCATTAACTTTTACGAGTTTTTAGACAAAATAGAATATTACAAAACGAAACCTTATATCCAGACACTTCTTGCCTATTGCGAGAAGAAAAATAGATATAAAGATTCTGAAGTGAAACGGTACTATTATATTTACGGTCTAACTTTTGGACGCGTCAATGCATTCAAAATTACAAACGCTCTAAGTATATATCGCCGGTACAAGCCTACCAAAATATTAGATCCATTTTGCGGGTTTGGTGGGCGCATGGCGGCTGCATTGATGGCGGGTATTCCATATATAGGAATTGACATCAACGTGGATTTAAAACCCGAGTACGAGAGATTATTGACAGACTTTCCTGGCGATGCATGCGTCAAATTTCAAGACTGTAATACATTTGATTACGGAGAGATAGAATACGACATGGTATTTACATCACCACCGTATGAAAATATAGAAATCTATCCAAATAATCCTCATCGTACATTGGCGGAATGGGATATATTTTACAGAGAGATATTTAAAAAGCTGTGGGCTCGGTTGCCGGTGGGAGGAATATTTGCTATTAATATTCATAAAAAAATATATGCGATTTTGGTCAAGATGTTTGGCGAGTGTAATGAAAAAATATTATTGAATAAATCTAGTAGAAATAATTATGTGGAATATATTTATGTTTGGACTAAATCTTGAGCTGCTTGACTTCGGTTTGCTTCGCTTCGGTTCGCTTCGCTCTTCGCTTCTCTTAGAAATTGAAAACCATCCTTTGGGAATTTCTGTAATATCCAATCTGGAAATGGTACGTGATGTATACCGAATGATCCAGAAGTATGATGTTGCTTACATAGCACGATCATATTTTGTTGAGAATCTACGAACAAATCTGGATTCTTCGCAACCTCCTCCCAGTCAAATTTGGCTAGTGATTCGCCTGTTTGCATGTTATAGCATTTATCAGCAAATTCGCCAAATACTTTCCAATCAATCGCATTTTCGGCTGCCTTTTCTATATAAAAGTGATGCGTTTCCACGTAAATATTATCCTTTTTGTTGGTTTTACCGCAAATGAAGCAAGGCATATGTTGCATCTGCTTGTGCGTTTTTCTGTAGATGGATGAGCTTTTACGCGGCTCGTGGCTTGGAAAATTTGTTTTGTGTCTTTTTATTGAAGGCTCCAACGAAAGTTCCAATGAATCACTGGACGAAGGACTGGACGAAGGACTGGACGAAGGACTGGACGAAGGACTGTGTACAAACACTTGCTTAACTCTAGAATAACAGCTACCCATTTTTGAATATATGGATCATAATTGAATATGTTCAATTTTCTAAATCGGTTGTATTCTAAATTTTTCCCATTGACCTAGACCCCATGTATCACACGTAACGCCCCAGTCGCGATTTGAACACAATTTACCAAATTTACCACCCCGGAATGCATATTCACCTCTACCTAAATAGAATATCCTTGTATACTCCCAACCACCTACTGCACCTCTATTGCATATAAAAGGCCCATCATCACTACAAAACCCATTGATACCCTTGATACTAAAAAGATTACTATGACCATAATTTGTAATATAATATTTTTGCCAGGGACCATGTACACCATTTGTATCGCAAAACATAGTATGTCCATGTGCAGTACAGAAATTATTATTTCTAAGACTTTGTATACTATACCATCCACTTGGCAAATTAACCCGATTTTCAAATGCACGTTTTGCATTTTTTTCATTTCTGTCTGTTTCAGCTATTATACGATCTATTTCAGGTATTTGAGAATTATACAAATCAAGCTCTTTATTTTTATCAGACAAATTGCCAAAACATTTATTCATTTCTATCCCTCGGATTTGTGAATCTTCTTTGCATTTTTTATTCATTGGTACAACTTCATCTTTGTAGCGAGCTCTATTTGTAGTTACTGAAACATTGCATGTGGGTATATCTTCATTTATCTTAATATTTTTATTTATATATTCATCTTCTTCGCGTATCATTTGTTTGTTTTTTTTAAATAAATCTTCGCTCATTTTATTGAAACCCGAATCATTATAATTGATAGTATTAGCTATATCATACGTGATTGGGTCAAATCTTTCCTTAATTTTCATAGTAGTGAGTACTAGTAAGATAATAATTGCAATAAAAAATTGCCAATTTTTCATTATATTTAATGATTATTTAATTTGAATTATACCAATTAATATTATTATTCAAATTAGTATTATGAGTCCATTTATTTTTTATTACTTGTATCATATGATTCACTTCATTAATTCTTTGTGATAGAGACGCATTGCATGTATTTAATTTATCAGTCCTTTTGGTTAATTCTTCATTACATAATGCGGTTTGGTCTGAAATAAATGTTATATCATTATTAATACGTTCTAAATCCGTATTACATGTATCAAGTATACCACTTTCCCTTACATTTATAGAATATGCACTATCGCGATTATTTTCTAATATATCTGAACCTGTCTTTGTTTTGATATATTGCGTCTTATCATAATTTGGTTCATCTTTCATAATAGATTGTATTTCGTTTATTAATTCGGACGGTTTATCATATGCTGTTGCTCGTTCAGGTATGTCTAAATTTTCTTTTAATTTTATATTGATTAGTATTATCAATATAAGAATTGCGAGATAAAACTGCCAATCTTTCATATATTTATCAATTATTAAAATTAAGTAGGCAATATTTGAAAGATACCAGATGCAGGAGGTGTATCATTATTACATATTATTTTTGTACCATCATAATGACAATATTTTCTATGTTTACCGCCCTTCATATTATAATTGCCTCCACCTAGATTGATGAGTTGAGTATTCTCCAATATACCCGCATCACTTTTATCGCACGCAAAATTATCTCCATAGTCTGAGCAAAATTGATTATTTTTACCCCCCTTGATATTGTAATATCCACCACCTAAATTAATGATGTCGTGTGTCTCTTTTAGACCTACTATGGAGCTATTGCACATAAACTTATTACCTTGATCTGCACAATACATACCTTGTTTCATACTATATTTACCTGTTGCAAGTTCCGTCGTTGATCCGGGATGGGTCATTATATAATTTGTATTTGTTTGAATATTGTCTGTTTGCTGTTTAATATTTTCTGTCTGAATTTGTAATTCTATGATGTCGTTTGCAGTATAACCCATATCTGTATTTCCTTCATATATAGGTAATAATAAAAA
>Ga0209550_10004899_pt1 | contig 12640 bp, 6 predicted proteins | sample LauGreSuBDMM15SN_2_FD_187567 | JGI IMG/M metagenome (GOLD analysis project Ga0209550, IMG submission 187567) | Freshwater lake microbial communities from Lake Michigan, USA - Su13.BD.MM15.SN (SPAdes) (version 5) | ecosystem: Environmental > Aquatic > Freshwater > Lake | place: Lake Michigan, USA... | reverse complement strand
TCCATCATGTCTTTGAGCGTGCCTGCTCGCTGGGCCACCCGGCGCGTCCACTCGACAGCCTCGCCCTCGCGCGCCCGAAAGCGCACGCGCTCCTGGCCATCAGTCATTTTGTGAACGTGCCCGGAGCGGCCGCGAGACTCAACGAAACTTGTCGCGTTTTTCTCCACGCGCGGTGTATGGACTTGACTTGACTTGACCGGACTTGACTTTAACGGCGGCCGGTGACTGGACTTGACTTCCGTGAACCAGCCGTGAACACTAACGCCCACCGGCGTCCTACCTGTCGGGATGGCGCAGAGCGTCGCCGAAGAGCTCACGGCGAAGCTCAATGCACTGGAAGCGCGCCTCAAGTCGGCCGCAATCCCCGCGCCACGTACGCCAGCCACCCGTGGCGGCGTCAGCGCCGCCGCTGCCCCTTCGAGCGCCAAGCGCGGCGCGGCCACCGCGGTGAGCAACGGCGCACGGCCGGTCCCACGGCCCACGCCCGCGCCTGCGGCCGCCGCCCCACCGCCTGCGCCTGGGCACGCGTCCACACCGATGCCAAACACCCTCGCGCCGCCCCCGCCGCTCGCGCCGCCGCCGCCCAACGCCGCCCGGCAGGCCATCACCATCTTGCAGCGGCAGCGTGTCACGCTACAGCAGGAGCGCGCGGCACTGGCGTGGCTGCTGCAGACGCAGCAGCGGCTGCAGGGCGACATGCGCCAGGGATTCGAGCAGGTGTTGCGATACAGCGCGGCGGCGCAGCGCGCCGAGGCGGCACGGCACGAGGAGGCGCTCGAGGCGGCGCTCACAGCTGCACAGCGCACGGCGGAGGCGGAGCGCGCGGCTGCGGCGGCCAAGCTTGCGCGGTGCCAGGAGGAGCGCGGCGCGGCGCTGCTACGCCTCGAGCAGTCCGAGACCGAGGCGACCCAGCTGCGCGAGAAGCTCGCCCAGCTCAAGAGGCAGGACGACGCGCTCTATGCAGCGCAGCGCTCGAGCTCGACGGAGCTCACGCAGCTGCGCACGGTGCTCGCAGCGGCGGAGGAGCGCGCGAAGGCGGGGCGCGTGGCGCTCGAAGAGGAGAGCACGCGCCGCCTCGAGGTGGAGCGCGAGCTGCGCGCCGCGCGCGCCGAGCGCGACGCGCTGCGCGCCAAGCACGCGGCCGTGGAGGGAACGAAGGCTGAGCTGAGCACCCTCAAGCAGGACACGTCATCAGCACTGGCCCAGTACAAGGAGGACAATGCGGTGCTCGTCGAGGAGGTGCAGCGGCTCCAGGCCGAGCTCAGCACGGCGCGTGAGCGCGTGCGCGTCCTCGAGGACACGAGCGCCGCCACACAGGAGCACAAGGACGCCGCACAGACGAGCGCGGGCCGGCAGGTGGCGTCGGTGCTCGCGGCGGCCAAGGAGGAGGCGGCGAATGCGCACGATGCGGCTGAGAAGCACCGGAAGCACGCGGTGGAGGCCCAGGCGCAGCTGCAGGCGCTGTGCGCCGAGCTGCGCGAGGCCGCCGCCGCCGCTGCCGCCGAGGACGAGACAGCGGCCGCACCCGCAGCGGCTGCTAAGGGCAAGTGCGCGCCTGGCGGCGGCGCGACCAGCGCGAGCGGCGCGAGCGGCAGCGGCGGCAGTGGAGGTGGCGGCAGCGGTGGCGTGGCCAAGGCGCGCGAGGCGATCCGAATGCTCTTGGAGCAGCGGCACTCGTTGCGTGACGGCCTGCGCACCGCCGCGGAGCAGTTGCAGCAGGCGCAGCGCAAGCTCAAGGCGGCGAACGCGCGAGTGACGCAGCTGTCGACGCATCAGGACGAGCTCAAAGGGAGTGCCGAGCAGAGCGCGCAGGCGGCGCGCAGCGCCGAGGCAGCCCGCGAGCGTGCCCAGTCCGAGCTGCACGCAGCGCGCGCGGAGGCTCATCGGTTGCAGGAGCGGCTCGCGCAGCAATCCAGCGAGATCGGCGAGCTCAAGGCGGCCGCAGAGGCAAGCAGCGCGCGCCGGCAGTGGCTTCTCGGCCGGCGCGGCGCGTCTGAGCACGGCGAGGGGGCGTCGTTCACCGAGCACGGCGAGGAGGGCGACGCCGAGGTGGCCGAGGCGGTGGCGGAGGAGGCACAGCTGGAGGCGATGGCGGAAGGATGGCACTGCTTACTCCTGCAACGGGAGCTCGCCGCCACCGAGGCCGACCTGTTCACAGCCCAAGCGGAGCTCGAGGACGTTGCGGAGCAGCACATGGCGGGGGTGCTGCACGAGCACAGCCCACGCACCGCGCGCGTGCGGGCGCAGCAGCGCGTGCGGGCGGCGCGCGAGGCTCAGGCGGCGCAACGCCATGCCAAGGGTGCGCTCAAGGCGTATGGCTATGGCGGCGACGAGGAGAATGATCAGATGCTTCTCGAGGCGAGCGCCGGTACGCTCGGCGAGGGCGGCGGCGGCGGCGGCGGCGCGCAGCTGGCGGGGGGCGGCACGCCGGCCACGCAGGGTGCGCGCCGGCTGAGCGCCGTTGTGAGTGCCGTTGGGTCCGACTTTGGGAAAGCGCGCCCAGAGAGCGCGATCTACCGGCGAGTGGAGATGCACGAGAAGCTCGCAGCTCAGCGGAAGGCGGAGGAGTGCCAACGGCAGAGCAGTGAGCAGGCGGTACGGCGGCAGGCGGCACGGGCATACGCGGAGCGCGTGCGCACCCTCGCATGCAATACCTCAGGCTCGCGCGCGACCACGCAGCCAGGGCGCAGGCGGCAGCCGCCCACGACGACGGCGACGGCGACGGCGACGGCGACGGCGACGGCGACGGCGACCCCGGCCATGCGCACCCCGGCTTCCGGGACCGTGGCAGCGGTCGTGGCGGCGTACCACCCGGCCGTGCGCTCGCCGACCCTGGCAGCGGCGTACAGTGGCGGAGGACATTCCCCACTGTCGTACGGTGCCGATGCCGAGCTGCGCGCCGCCTTGGGCGGAGGACATTCCCCACTGTCGTACGGTGCCGATGCCGAGCTGCGCGCCGCCTTGGCGGCCGCCGCGGAGCTACGTGCTGACGCAGAGCTGCGCGCGGCGAGCGCCGTGTTGGGCGTGGTCGAGCCGGACGTGCAGGCGCTGCGCGCGCAGCTCACCGCCGCGGAGGCGAAGAACGAGGCGCTGCTTGCCGCGCAAGAGAGCATGGCCATCGCCTCTCCTGTGTCCTCCGGGTTGGCGACCCTCGAGGCGCGGCTGGCTGCTCCTCCGCCGCCGCCGCCAGTCGCCCCTTCCGAATCGAATGCAGCGATGGAGGCGGCCACAGCGGCCGCCTTAGCCGCCGCGAACGAGGCGGCCGCCGCGGCCACAGCGGCCACCGCGGAGGTGCAGCGGTTGAGAGTCGCAGCAGCGGAGGTGGCGGCCGAGGCGGCGGCCATGGCGATGGATCGATCTGCGTCAGCCATCGATCCGGCTGCGGATTTTGCGGCAGAGTTCGACAGGGCGGCGGCGGAGCGGATTGCGGCGGAGCGGGCCGCCGCGGAGAGGGCGATGGCCGCGGAGAGGGTGGCGGCGGCCGAGCTGGCCGCGGAGAGGGCGGTGGCTGCTGAGAGGGTGGCGGTGGAGAGGTTGGTGGCCGCAGAGAAGGCTGCGGCGGAGAGGGCTGCGGCGGCGAGGGCGGTCTCCACGGAGAGGGCGGTGGCGGAGAGGGCGGTGGCGGAGAGGGCGGTGGCCGCGGAGCGGGCGGCCACGGAGAGGGCGGTGACCGAGCTAGCCGCGGAGAGGATGGCCATGGAGAGGGCGGCCATCGAGCGGGCGGCCATCGACAGGACGACGGCGTCGAGGGAGCTGGCCGATAGAATGGCCACGCAACGTGCGGCCGCTGAGCGTGCGGCCACCGAGCGCTCGATCTCCGAGCGCGCCGCCGCCCAGATCGAGCGAGCTGCGAGATCTCCGGGCGCCCAGATCGAGCGCGCCGCCGCCCAGCGCGCTGCCGTCGAGACGAGTGCGGCACGTCTAGCCGAGCAACTGGAAGAGGCCAAGCTCGTGGCGGAGCGCTCTACCGCCGAGGCGGCGCGGCTCAAGGTGCAGCTGTCCGAAGCGAAGCGTCAGTTGACGAGCGCCTTCAAGGAGGCCGAGACGGCGCGCAAGGCGGCGGTGCGCAAGGCGGCGCTCCGAACCTGAGGATTGCCTCTGATTGCCACTGATTGTCACCCTCATTGCATGCAGGCGCGCGAGGCGGAGCGTGCGAGGGAGAGCGCTCAGATGGCTGAGGCGGAGCGCGCGGAGCGCGAGCGGCTGCAGCGCGCGTGCGAGGAGGCCGAGGAAGCGCGCCAGGCAGCACGGCTCGAGGCTGAAGAGGCGTCGATGTCCGCAGCGGACAAGGAGCTGGCGGAGGTCGAGGCCCGCCACGTGGCAGGTGCGCTGATTGCCTCTGATGACCACTGATTGCCCCTGATGACCGCTGATGACCCTCTGCCACGTGGCACGCAGGTGCGCTGATTGCCGCTGATTGCCGCTGATTGCCCCTGATGACCGCTGATGACCCTCTGCCACGTGGCAGATGCCGCCTCGATGCGCGCGCTGCGTGCTGAGGAGCGCGCGGCCGCGGCCGAGGTGGAGGCGGCTCTCGCGACGGCGCGCGCGGACGAGTGCGCCGCCGAGGCTGCGAAGCTGGAGCTGGAGCTGAGGAAGCTGGAGGACGAGCGAGGCGTGCTCGCGAGCCTCGAGGCGCAGTGCGACGCGGCACAGCGTGCGGCGCACGAGGCTGAGCAGCGCGCGGCGCAGGAGGCGAATAAGGTGGCGAGCGTGGCGCTCGAAGGCCGTGCAATCAGCATGCTGCTAGGGATGGAGTTGAGATCCATCGAGGCGCAGCTCGCGCCGTTGCAGACGCTCGCGCTCACGGCGCGGCGGGAGGAGGAGGTGCTGAGCGAGCGCGTCGCAGCACTCGAGGCGTCACTTCGGGACGCCGAAGCGCGCACCCTCGCAGCTGAGCAACGTGCCGACGAAGGCGCCCTCGCGTGGCGCGAAAAGTTGCTCGCGACGCGCGAATCGCACGCGGCGGCGCTGCAGCAGGAGCGTGCCGACGGCAAGAAGCAATGGCGCGCGCGGCTGCAGGCGCTGCAGGGTGAGCTGCGGACTGAGCTGGCGTCGCTCGCGGCCATGCCGCCGCCGCCGCCCAATTCGATCTTATCCGCCGGCGCGTCCCTCGTCGGCAGCCGGGCCTGCTCGCGCCCGGCGTCCCAGATGGGCTCACGCGTCGCCTCCCGCGCTCCCTCGCCACCCTCGGTTGGAGGCACGGGAGGATCGCCCACGTGGGCGAGCGCGCTCGAAGCGGCCGCCGCGAAGCATGCGACAGCGCTCCTCGACGCCGACGCGCCGTCACGGGCGGCCCTCTCCCCGGGTCTCGACGGCGTCGATCTGCAGTCGGTCGAGCACACGCTGCGCGGGATCCAACTCTCGACGGCACGCGCCGTGTCGGCGGATAGACCGTCCGAGCGGCTCCTACCGGTACCCAACCGCCCCCTACCCAACCGCCCCCTGTTTGCACCGCCCAACCTGGCCCAAAGGAGCGATTCGGCAGACTCCTGGGACCTCGCCAACACCGCCCCCTTTTTGCGGCCGCCGGTGCCCGCCGCCGGCGTGCCGTCGGCCTCGTGGGGGCTCGCCCACGACGACGCGTACGACTCGGATGGGTCCTCGGGTGAGATGCAACGAGATGACGCCGAGATGCGACGTGATGACGCCGAGATGATGCCGCGAGATTACTCCGAGGTGCCGCCCGGCGAAACCAGCGCCTGGGTCGCCGGCCTCATCAACGCACCAGTCAACTTTGGCGGCGGCACGGGCGCGGATGCTGCGGGATTTACAGACTCGATCCACGAGAGCATGGACGCCCTCGAGCAGATGAGAGCCCTCCAACGGCAAGCGGCACGCTTGACTTGACTTGACTTGCCTCGACTTGCCTTGCCTTGCCCTCCAACGGCCAGCGGCACGCTCGTGACACGCGCATCAACTTAGGGTAATACGGTAATTAGGGTTGCGTCACCGTCTCGTGAGCCCTCACCGAGCGTCTTTCCGCGGTGCGGTGCATACTGTACGCTCGATCATGTCGGGGTGCTGGTGACAGGTGAGTGGCTTCCCAGTTTGTGCGCGTCCAGATGAGGCCTCAGATCCAGTGGCGCGCGGGCACCGCGCGTGATGATTGTGCCGAGAACGTTATGGCTTATGCCCGGAGAATCCGTCAAGGAAAGAAGTAAGACGAGTGACGAGAACGTCGAATCGAATCGCCTCGACAGAGACAGTGTACAGTCGAGTCCTGCTCGCGCACCGGCGTCAAAGCTCACGACCTCAGTCGAGTTTCAGTTTGTTCGAGAGCGGACGTTTTCGCGATCGTTTGATGGATGATCATGTGGATGATGCGCATTCTAGCGTTCACTTGTGCGCTGACGTCGGCTGACGCGTGACGGGGCGGTCTCGTCGACGGCTCGCCGGCGGAGCTGTCTCAGCCCGCGCATAATCTTAGTATATTCATCTGTACAACGATCATACTTCCACGGGTGTATGAGCCATCTTGTCGCGTCGGTGTTCTCCCCATCACAGTGTTCTCTGACACGGTGCGTCCCCATCCTGAGGTCCCTGCGCCACCCACCCCCGCTCATGCCCATACAGATACACGATCGTTACAGGCCCCCAGGCGCGCGTAGTCGCGGCGATCTCCGGGGATCCCTTGCCAATTGCAGCCCTCCGGCCCGGGTGCGCTCATTCGGCCGTGTTGCGGATGATCCACGGGTGGTGCTCCACGTCGTTGAGATGGATGCGCCCCTTCGGGTCCTTCACCAAAAACTTGCTGATCAGGTCCCGGGCGTCTTCGGTCACGTAGGCTGGCCACTTGATGTCGATCTGGGCGATCTTCTTGTACGTCTCGGAGGGCGTCGGATGCTCGAAGGGCGGGCTGCCCGTCAGGAACTCGTACATGAGCACGCCCAGGCTCCAGACGTCCACCTTCGAGTCATGCTCCTTGCCCTCGACCATCTCGGGCGGCAAGTAGTCGAGGGTGCCGCACAGCGTCTTCCGGCGCGAGTTGGGCGCGTGCACCGACCAGCCAAAGTCAGCAATCTTGAGGTCGCCCTTGAGGTCGAGCAGCAGATTCTCCGGCTTGATGTCGCGGTGGATGACGTGCTTGATGTGGCAGTAGTTGAGCGCGTGCGCGAGCGATTTGATGTACTTGGCTGCGCGCTTCTCGTCGAAGCGCTGGCTCTTCTGCAGCTCCTTGTAAAGCTCCCCCTTGGCGGCGAACTCGAGGATCAGGTAGATGCGCGTCTGGTCGTAGAAGTACCCGTACAGCCGCAGGATGTTCGGGTGTCGCAGGTGCGCCTGGATCTCGATCTCACGGCGCAGCTGGTGCTCGACGCCTGCCTTGCTCAGCTGGCTCTTGTAGAGCACCTTGAGGGCGACAATGAAGTGCGACTTCTTCTCGCGCGCAAGGTACACCTTGCCAAACTTGCCGCTGCCCAGCGGCTTGCCGATGTCGAAGTCGCTCAACGACCACTTGCGCACCTCTGGCTTTGCGCTGCCGGCGTTGCTCTGCGAGCGTCAACACACGAAGAAGAGCACACAGGTAAGTGCGCGTTCGGGGAATAATGATGCGGGGGCGGCGTAAGGTGAGTGCAAGCAGTGTCTCCGGTCGTACCGCGCCGCAGTTGCGCGGCAAGCGGCGGGAGGCTTGCAGGCCACCCAGCGCGCGCTCCCAAAGCAGTTGTCGGCGGCGCGCGCCGGTTTCAGAGCGGCAGGCAGGCGGGCGAGGCGGCCGAGGAAGGCAGGCCGACGAGGCGGCACATACCGAAGACTGCTGCGCGTTCGCTGCCGCTTCGGAGGTGACCTTGAGGCCTGACATTGTGCTCGTAACCTCACCGATGGTCGAAGCCATCGAGCCAATCGAGGCCTTCAAGCCGGACGAACAAAAGCGGCACCGCCTTTTTCGTAAAAGGCGGTGTCGCCGCGCCGTGGCGGGCGGCGAATTTGGGAACTGGGTTTTTGGCTAGTTTTACAGTAAGTCGATTTGGAGTCTGTACACTTGTGAATGGAATCTCCCACACAGGTTGATTGAACGATGCATACGGTACGGTACGGCCTGAGCTCAGAGAACGCGGAAGGGCTGTGGCCTGCGGCGCGCCGGCGCGCGCCGTTGTGGCCCTGTGCCCGTCCTCTCAGCTCCGCTGACCTCTGATCTGGCGCGCCCGTGGCTACCGACGCCTCGCCTCGTCACTCCTCGTAAAAGGAGAGTCGGTCGGCGAAGACATCGAGCACGAACACGAGATCGTCGGGCGCGACCTTGAAGAGCTGCTTGCATTGATCGTACAGCAGGAACTGGCCTGCGATCAAGGCCCCGAAGAAGACACAGCGCGGCAAGAGCCCGCGGAACAGGCCAAGCGGGTCGGTGGCCAGCTGCGTGCTGAGCGCCTCGCCGAGCGAGAGCGGATCGGGCGTGCCCCGAGCATCGCTCGCACCCGCCACGTCGCCGCCGCCACCGCTGCTGCTGCTCTTGCGTCCCGCCTGAGTTTGCGTGAGGAGCGTGTCGGCGGGAGTCGAGATGGCGGCGGCCGACACGCCCGCGACGAGACCACCTGTGAGCGAGAGCAGCGCAGACGCGAGGGGCGTCTCCTGGCTCGCGGGCATCATGGCCGCGAGCGCCTGCGTGGTCGCGTCGAAGACTACATACTTGGTGATCGAAAAGGGCATCTCTCGCAGCAGCAGCGTCGGCAGCGCCGAGTAGAGCAGCGCGATGCCTCCTTCGTCCCAGAGCGTGCCCAGCCCGCGCCATGCCGAGTAGGCGTCGGGCGTCAACGCCACCACCGCCTGATTCGCGCCCGCGGCGGCGCGCTGGCCGTCGCTGTCGTCGTCGCCACGGCCGCTGCCGCCCTCACCGTTCGGCTCGACCTCGTCCAGCGCCTCACGTCGCGGCGCCGTCCCGAGCGGCGCCGGCGCAAAGAGCGACGAGAGCGACGAGAAGCGCACGGCGGCGTCCCGAGCGCCGTCCCGAGCGGCGTACGACGTGCCCGCGGTAGCCAAGCTTGTACCGGTAGCCGTGCTCCTCGACGCGTCGTTCCGGGCGTCGCTCGGGACGGCGCGACGGGCGAAGGTGGGCGGCGCGTCGCTGCGTCTCCGTGCCAAGTTGCCCAAGCCCTCGAAGAAGATGGTCGGCGCGTCGCGCTTGACTGCGACGAGCGCGACGCGCCGCTGGAGCTCTTCCAGCAGAGTAAGCGGCGGGGGCGGCGGCGGCGGCGGCGGCGGCGGCGTGGTCGCCGCCTTGATGGCACGGATCCGTAGAACTTCGAACGGGCAGGTGGCGAGGCAGGCTACGATGACGGAGCCGAGCGCGGCCGCGATGGAGACCTGGAGCGGATAGAGGGTCTGCGCCTGCGGGCCCACGAGGGCCGAGATGTAGCGGCGGAGGAACTCGTTGACGCCGAAGCCGCAACCGCCGAGGAGCAGCCCTGAGAGGGCCGTGACGTCGAAGGAGGCGTACAGGCCACGCAGCCCACTCTCGCTGTACAGGGTCTGCAGCGCGGCGGGGAGAGAGGGGTAGCGCTGCTGGTCCGACTGCATGAGCGTCTTGGCGACGTCGAGCGGCACGAGGGTCGTGCGTACGAGGGAGGTGCATGCGGCCCCCGAGGCCGCGAACGCCAAGTACTGACGCGCGCTGAGCATCACCTCACGCTCCACTGGCGAGGTGCCCAACGGACCAAACGACGGGTCGAGTCGAGACCTCGGCCTTGCGGGAGCCGTTGAAGTCGCCGTCGCCGCGGCGCGGAACTTGGCGGCGGAGCTCGCGTCGCCGGCAGCGGCGGCGCTGACGGCTGCGTCGTTGTCGTCCACGATTTCAGCTGCGACGGCGGCCTCGTCTGCAGCCGCCTGGAGCTCTTCGGCGGCGCTCAGAGGCAGAGAGAAGACTGAGCGCCCAGTGGCAAAGTCGAACACGCGCTCAGGACGCGTCGTCGCGGGCAGGAGCTGCAGCAGCGAGCCCGAGACCGATCCAGGGCGGTAGGTTGTCGCGTAGGGCCCCATGCCGACCACCATCGAGAAGTCCGCAAGCCCGCCCAAGACGACGTTACCCGTGGCGGCCGCGCCGTCCGGCTCGCCGCCGCACGCCTGCGGTGGCTCGATCCTGAGCACGAGTGGCTGGCCGGCCGAGTAGCCCGCGCCCGGAGAGTCGAGCACGAGCTGCGCCACGGAGCGCTCGAGTCGCACCACTCCCTGGGCGGAGATACCGTCGGCGAGGGGTACGCCTTGCTCGTCGCGCGGCGGCTCGATCGTCACGACGACGCTATTCGCGTCGCGCTCCGTGTAGCCATCGCCTGCGTACATCATCTCCACGGCGACCACGCGCCCGCCCTCGACGATCGCGATCGCCTCCGCGGGCCGCCCACCGTCCCGCGGAGGCGAGAAGCTCACTGCAGGTGCGCTCGAGTAGCCTCCGCCGCTGTTGGTGAGCGTCACGCCCCGCACATTGCCACTGACCTCGAGGACCGCGCGGATCTGCGCCGGGGTCTTCATCTTGCCCAGACCGCCGTCGGGCGGCGTGAGCGTCACCTTGGGCGGCTCGGCCGACGTGTAGCCGCGCCCGCCGCTCGTCAGGAACACTTGGTTCACATGGCCGTTCTCGGCCTCTCCCAGCGCGTTCTCGATCAAGTCCGACGGCTGATTGGCGGCCGAGATGAGGCTAAAGAGGAGTGCGAGCTGCACCTTCGCGAGCGGCGTCTTACCATAGCGCGAGCGCATGAGCGAAAAGAGCACGCGCACGCCCTGCTGACCCTGGTAGCGCACCAACCCGACCTCTACGGACTCCGAGAACTGGCCAAACTGCCGCTCGCGCACCGCTCGCAACGCCTCGCGGTTGAGGCCCACGGGCAGCTGACGTGACTGCTCGGCCCACCACGCGGCCGAGCCGCGGTCAAAGTTGAGCAGGAACCGCGCGAGGTACGTGATGAACCGCGGCTGGTAAGACGTCTTCTCTGTGAGTCGCGGGATCGACGAGCGCGGCTCCCATTCGAGCACGCCGTACGGAGCATAGGTGGGCAAGTCCTCCTCAGGCAAGTCCTGCTCGGCCAAGGCCGCGCTCGTGCATGCAGTCAGAGCCGCGGCGCCGAGGCCGATCACCTCACGCCGTCGAAGCGCCATCATGCGCAGCACAGGGCATCGCCCTGGTGGCTCGCGCCGGAGGACGAAAGGCGAGACCTGGATGGCTAGCTGTCTGCTGTTGGAAGGTCGCACGGCCGCTGCCGGTGAGGGCGTGTGAAAGCCGGCGCTACTGCTCAGAAGCAGCGGCAGGATTGACAGCAACCGTGGCATCCGCCCCTTGTGCCCTCGACTTCGTGGTCTCGGAGGTTCCCAGGAGACTTCGCGGAAACTTTTTCCTTAATCGTCAGTTATGTTTCAAACCCCCGATCCAAGTCAAGTCACTTCAAGTCCACTGCGAGCCTCGTGAGCACATTCGATAGGCTTCCTTAAAGATGTCTGTTGTTTATGTAGATTGTAGTAGACTTCAGACTTGACCCCGCGATCCACTCGCACGCGCCTTCGAACACAAAGCTACCGGTAAACACATCACACCTTAGAGCTGCTCGTAGCCGACGACGGGGACGACCCTGGGCGGCGGGCGGTCATACGGGTCGGGCACGAGCTTGTAGGGCTCGAGCTCCGAGGGCTGGATGGCGCAGCAGCGGTCCATGACGGTGAGCCGCTTGGCCCCGTGCTTGCGCCCCTTGATGTGCTCCTTGGTCGTCATCCCACCGATGACCAGGGCGAGGTGGTACGCCGTGAATCCCCACATCATCATCCCCATCATCATCGAGAAGGCGACCAACGAAAAGTTGATCAGGCGCCGATTGCCCTCGAGGGGTTCTTTGAGCGGTTTGCCGAGGACGGTGCCGTGATTATCGGCGACGGTCCCCAGCAGCATGCACCCGCACAGCAGCACAGCGAGCGAGAGCGAGAGCGAGCTGAGGAAGCAGATGAAGAACCCGTAGTTGCGCGCGCCGATGCAGTTTCGCGTAAACGGGCAGTGGTGGTCAAAGTCCCGCACGCAGTTGTCGCAGTCCTGGCAGTGCGTCGCGCGCGGCGGCCGGTAGATGTGGCACGTGGTGCACCATGTATCGGTCTGCACGTTGCCGTACTCGTCTGTACGGTTACGGTACATGGGCGGCTGCGGCTGCCTGAGCACTTGCGGATCCGGGTTGCGTGGTAAGATGCCCGGGTCGGTGAACGATGTGATGAGCAAGAAGATGATGCTCGAGCCGAAACACGCGGCCGCAACTCCAGTAAACAGCGGTGGAAGCGTCTCGGTGAGCTCGGTGCCCCAGACGTAGAAGAAGAGCACCATCGGCGTAATCATCGTCAGCCACGCACACGTGTTCGGCCCGACATCCTCCTCCGGGCCGGTCATGCAGGAGCCAAAACAGCAGAAGACGTTTTTCGCGGGCCACACCGTCCAGGCATGAACTAGCCGCACGGGGCGATGCCTAGGTGGCAATCCCCGCGTGGAAGCTGCTGCTGTGGGTGTGTGGAGGTCATGATCCTCCACGTAGAGGCCATCTTCCAGCAGAGTGAGCGGCGGCAATGAGGCGGCCGATTTGCGCGCACGCTCCACATATTCCGTGGTCGGAGCTCGTGTTTCGGGGGCGGAGCCGTACGCGGCGGCTGCTGCCGCATTGCTCATGAGCATCCCGTGTGCGAA
>Ga0209550_10004895_pt1 | contig 12644 bp, 11 predicted proteins | sample LauGreSuBDMM15SN_2_FD_187567 | JGI IMG/M metagenome (GOLD analysis project Ga0209550, IMG submission 187567) | Freshwater lake microbial communities from Lake Michigan, USA - Su13.BD.MM15.SN (SPAdes) (version 5) | ecosystem: Environmental > Aquatic > Freshwater > Lake | place: Lake Michigan... | reverse complement strand
AAAACCCCGAACAACCACCAGAAACACAAGAAAACCCCGAACAACCACGACAAGAAGCCGCCGACATGTATATCTACCGCATGGCGGAAAGCAAGGCAAAAAGAATCGGAGAAATCACCAGAATTCTGAAAGAAACCGCCGTAGATTGTTTGCTCAATATTCGTCAAACCAAATTCACCGTCCAAGATTTACTCAAAATCGCTCAAAACAAAAACATCCAACTCTCGCTATCTACCTCCGATACCCAAGACCCAGAACAAAGAAAACAAATCATTTATCAAATTGGCGACAAACCCTACACCGACATGTGCGATTACATGGACAACTGTTCCTTCCAATGCAAACCTATTGCCCAACAACCCGATGCATCCGAAATCTCCTACAGCACCTATTCCGTACCTTTCCTCCAAAACAATCGAGCCATGTTGAAACGCAGAATCAAACAACTTTTCCGAGAAGAAATGGTGTATACCACAAAACAATTAATCCGTCAAATCCAAACCAACAAAGAATATCCCCTCATACAAATCAACGACACCCTTTCCTATTTGTTGACCAATCCGAATGAAACACTTATCGATAAATACGGGCGAACGGGTCGTCTGACCAATTATGACGAATATTACGCCTTCCTACCATCTGAAATTAGTGATGAAAAAGCAACCATGTTTGAACGTTCCCGACCCGTGGATTATAAAAATACCACCTTGGAATTCGAGCCACCATCGCAGCAACTTCCGCAACAAAATCCTGAAATACAACAAATTCCAAACCAAGAAATTCCTGAAGAAAACCCAAACCAACAAAACCCAAACCAACAAAACCCAATCCAACAAAACCCAATCCAAAAAATGAACGAAACCAATACGGTATGGGACCAATCTCTGAAAAGCGTCACACCCTTATTATTAAACCTCATGCCCACCCTTACCCAAGAAAATCTGAAAACCTTCCAATATGGCAATAAAATCAATCAAATGACCTTGAATGAAAAATTAATGCTGGCAAATGAAATACAAAACGGAAACCAAAACCCAATAACACAAAAACCCGTATGGTACGAAATCGCCAAACAATATTTCCAAGAACGAACCATCCAAGATACGCAAAATAAACACCAAGCCATGGTTCTCTCCAACATTGTCAAAGACAAACCCCAAAACCAACTTTGGTCACAAACCCTCAAACCACCCAAGCTTCCCAACCAACCAGAAACCGAAAAATACCTAGGATGGTATCCCCTTCCAGAAACCCTCAAAAACCAACTTTTCAAACGCAACTACGAATCGGTATTCAAAATCCCTGAAACCCAAATCCATTACAAATATGGTTTCCTGAATTATTTCCTAATGAACCGCAAAACCCTCACCGAAGAAGTGGTGTTCAAAATCAAAAATCTCAACCAAAAGAACAGAAACAACATCGGAGCAAGAATCGATCAAGCGGGCGTGAAAATTATCAAAGACCACATCCAGGAACTACTCAAACCAAGGGAAATCGATTTTTCTGCCAAAGAATACGCCAAATTAAACAAACCCTCCTGGTGCGTGTTGTTGGAAGCCATCCTCTGGTTTTATTCCATTACCAACCCCCAGAAAAAAGCCTATTTCCCATTGGAATGGACCATTGAAAACCACCTAGAATCCCTTTTCTGCAAAGTCGACGGCAATGGAAATGTCTTTGATTGCGAGGAATAAGAAATTCTCATACCCACCCTCGGCATGATGTAAGACGGCATGATGTATACTGAATAAATTATTATTATTAAAAATAATAATAACTGTTGGTATGGTATGGCCAAAAAATTGTCATACCGCATAACCACAACGATAAGAACTCACACACAGAATGATACAAAAATCATAGTATGGCATGGCATAGAAATGCACGGCAAGAGTAGGTATGAGGGGTTATTGAAAAAGATTTTTGTAAAGTTTGTCCTCCAGAGGAATAGAATCAGATACCCTCTACTCAAGAATGCTTTAATAGGGAGAAAGAATTTATTTCTTCTCCTTGCGGGAACGGTTTTTGGCAGTCTTCTTGACATAACCAAATTTACCCTTCTTGGCAAAGAATCCATTTCTCTCTAAACGTTTCTCTTTCTTGGCAGTGGTATGTTTCTTCTTGGAAACAATACGATTCCATTTGTTCATCATTAACTCATTCTTGGTTAATCCACCCTCGGTTTTGTAGGCGGTTCCATGCCAAACCTGGATACGGGAACCAATTAAATTTTTGTATGCTTTTCCATTTAAATGGTAAAGACCATCGTCTGAGCGTTGAACACGTTTGACCATTTTTTATTTTTTTATAAAATTGAAATCTATATACTTTCACAATATTTTCTCAAACCCACCCCCATCATCATGGAAAATGGCTAAAAGAACTCCCCGGCACATTTCTATTTCCGAAATTCAAAAATATTTTTAATCCAAATATACGAAAGTCCAACCGTTCCTGCTAAACCAATTGCAATATTTATTTTAACGGCCCATGGTGTTTTAATTTGAGTATCCATCACCTCACCACCATTTTCCAAAAACAAGATTTGTCTCGTAAGCAAAGGACGGTCAAATAATTTCCGCAAAACAAATCCATAAACACCCTCATACCAATATCGATTCCAAAGATGCGCCAAAGCATACGGTCTTTTTTTATTTTCCTCTAAAAACGCATTAATTTTCTCGGGATTCACAAGGCTACGGATATAATCATCATTCTCATACAGGTCCTTTTCAATTTCTTTTTTGATATACTTTCCACCTTGTAGGACGCCATGGGTAATAGGTATATTGGGAATTATTTTATTCCAATATTTCTCAAAATCGTATAAATCAAGGTATGAATTATGTAAGGGTTCTTCATCACACACCGCATTTTCATCCATATCGTAACGATTCCCATAACCGTCATCGTCACTGTCATCGTCACCGTCATTGTCACCATAAGAAAACAATATTTTAATCAGTGGATACCGGCCATAGGTAATGGTCAAACTATTCAACTTTTTCATACCAAAACTCCATTGCTTGCTCAACCAATCAAAGACTTTCTTCAAACCTTCTAATTTGTATTGAATATACTTTTTTGAAACGACGTCCTTGAAATCAATGGTAATGGTTTCCGATTCCACGTATTGTTCTGAACCCAATAAAAACACTTCCAATTCCGTGTAAATTTGTTTGTATTTGTTACTATGGGAGAATTCATGGGTTTGAAAAGATATTTGACAGAGATTTCCAATTTGGTAGGGAAATTCATTCTGGATGGTATGAGGATAAAAATAAATTTGTGGGTGATTCATTGGTTGGTTTACCTTTCCATCCATTTTTGTTTCTATTTTGGTTTCGAATCAACAACAACAATATCCGATAACATCCTGAGACTCACTCAATTAACCTCATACCCGACAATTCCTTCAAATAACGTTGGCTACAGGATTCCACCAATAATCCATTCGCATAAATCCCATAATTCATGAAATAATCGTCATGATCCAGGGCGATGTGGTAAATGGTGAAACTCCCCGATTTCTCATAAGGTTGCGCTTTTTCATCCAAACATGCCAGTAACCGATATTTATCATCCGTCATAAAGACCATGTCAAAGATTAGTAATGTATCTTGTATCTGTTTATTTGTCAAACCATCCACCAAGGTAGAATGACAACCCGTAATAACTAAATCATCAAACAAATCGGGATATTCTGATTGTTTCAGACGATACAGACGGTTCATAATTCGCTCATTCCCTTCATTTTCGATTTCCGATACCCCAATCATATTGACTGGAACGAATCCGTGTTTTGTTGTTTTAATTTTCATGCCTTTACGAATCTGTTGAACGGGGATATAGACCATTTGATTGGTTACTTCGTCTAGACACAAAACGCGAGTTCCTTCCAAGAAACAAGGCGCTTCTGGGTAATGGATACGGATTTTGACAACCGCTCCTAAATCATATGTCCCACCCCCTTCGGTCGTGGTTATGATGGTATCTTTATTGGCATAAAGAATGGTTCCTAATGGAAGACCTCCTTGTTCAGGATACACGTAACCAGGTGTATAGAGATTCGTTCCACCGTATCTATATTCAATCGAAAATTTATTTAATAAAAAATCATAGGAATATATCACACCCCAGCCATAAGGATCGGTATTAAAATTAAAAGATAATCCAGGCTGACTACCATTTCTTGCAATGGTTCCATATAAAATATGATTGTTATTTTTACTTCCTCCTAATACCAAGGGAGAAACAGCAGTACTCCATGGATTGTAACCACCTTGAGGCATGTTTAAATTATAAAGATTGGTATATGTTTTACTTGCAATTTGGTATGAAAAAATATAATTATTACCGATGCCATACAAGGTGCTTTCATCGGAAGAAAGGGTCAAGGTTCCGACATTCAAATTCGCTGGAAAGGTAAACACATTGTCGGTATAGGTGGAAGTTCTTGTATCAATCTTTGAAAGGATATTAGCGCTGATTATATCAATTTTATATTTAAAATAAGTGCAATAAATAGTAGAATCATCTTTGGTAATGGTTAGCGTTGAATTTTCAAAATAAAGAGATCTTACATCTTCCGTATAATCATAAATGGTGGCAATGGTATTGGTTGCAATATTATATGACCAAAACGATTGATCTGTACGATAAGTATTGTTCAAACCATAAATAATTGTTTTTTTATGATTTAAAATAATATTGATACAACTTTGCGAAAAGTTATTAATTACCCTATAAACATTAGTGGATAAATTATAGGAAAAAAATGAACCACCTGCATAAAGTTGATTTCCATAATTTAATCCATAAAGAGTATTGTTTACAGAATTATAAATCAAACAACACGGGTTTGTAAATGAATCAATGAGAAAACTACGTAATAAACGTAAATTATTTCCATAATTATCAATCGACATTAGACTATTACTTGTAATATAGTAAATATTTCGATTGTCTGTCGCTACTAACGTAGGAGAACTTTTAAGATTTACTACATAAAACCCTGCATATAGGCTTAGAATTCCAGATTTGAATTTTCCATAAGGAATGCTCGTATTTTGATACGTTTTTATCGAAAGAACCGTCGAGTTTGAATTTTGATATTTTCGAAATGTATTATTGCCATCTATAAAATAAAAATTGGGTGGTTTTTGGTTATCAATGGTCAAACAGTTATTTCCAATATATCCATAACTAGGCGTAGTAAATAACGTAAAATTCCCAGAAATGTCCACAGAAAATATGGAAGAAGTTTTATTGTCAGTAGAATAAAAGGTTCGTTTGTCATTGGATACATAGACGATTGCACCCTGATACCCCCAATAATCATTTATTTGTTTTACGCCTTCTGAAGTGCTAGTAAAATTATATACCACACTTATATTGCCCGACAAATCAATGGAATAAAATGTCCCATAATTATTCAAACCACCCGTTTTAGTAAATCCATACATTTTCCCATCCGCTGCTATTACCGGTACCGAAATGGCATTCACTCCGTAAATACGATTATTCGAACCATCGAACGTATAAAGCACCGAACCGTTGTTACTGATGTCTGTATTGGACAAATCAATCTTGTAAAGAAAACTCTGATTTGCGGTTGGTGCATTATAGTCATAGTAACAATAACCCACTAAATATTGACCATTCAAAGTAAGCTGTTTAGCATCAATTCGATTATATCCATTCGCACTCTCTTGATTTACTTTTCCCCTCGTATTCCAGCCATTGTTTATATATCTATTATAGGCATATGTATTAATAAATCCATCAAAAATGGGCGAATAAACACCGGTTTGTAAATTGTATTGGAAAACATTGGTATCATTGATTCCATATAATACCGTCCCATTATTGTTTAATACCATGGAACTTACGATACGACCTACGTTATAATAATTAGTCAATTGTTTCAAAATGGTGTATTTATTGGTAACAAGATTGAAAGAAAAAATTACTCCAACTGGACTAGCCACGTTATTCGATGGGTCTTGTCCATTTTCAGACATTGAACCATACAAGGTCGTATAATCTTGACTAAATACCATTGTGTATGATTGTCCGATGTTTCCTGAATTGTAACCTGTATTGTAATTCAAATGTTGCAATACATTCAATGTTCCATCGGATACACGAATGGAGTAAATTGTTCCATAATTGGCATTTCCAGTGCCAGTATTAGTGATTCTATATACCATAGAATAATCTTGATTAAAAACCATGGGATATTTTGCTCTTGAATCATAATTTCCCGAACCCACATTTCTAGGAATGGAAAAAACACCTTCTACGGTTGGCGGAAGAGTGGTTGACATTTATTTTATATTTTGGTTTCTGTTTTCTGTATTTGGTTTTTATTTTCTGATGAAAAACTTTTTATATTATTATCCTATTATATTTTTCCTATTATATATTGACTTATTGCAAAAAAAGCAAACCAGAAACCAGAACCATAACCATAACCAAAAACCAATATAAATGGAAAATTCAAAAACCACCATCCCCTATGTTGTCCAAGGTTTGGAAGTATTGCGCACAGATAATACAGATCTGCTAAATAAAAGAATCCAAAGTCGATATACCACCGAAATACCTTTAGCCCCTTCATTTGACCCACGACCAGTGCAAACTAAATACACACGTTTCGGTGTTCAAGATGAATATCGTCCAACTTCCGTTCCTATTGAGTCAGATTATTATCCTGATTGGTATGAAAACAAATACGACAGTTCTTTCAAAAATCCATTCATTACACCAACCAAGAATGGTCCGCCTTTAGCTTATTATATGAATTTAGATAAAGAAACCGCTCTTCAACGTCAATGTTATTATTCTTTCATGGATGAAAAAGCGTTGTACAATCCAGTTCCCGATAAAGGAGATTTATACACCAATCATCAAGCCAAATACAGTGGGTATGGAGGAAGTGGTGAGAAAAACCCAATAGAAAGTTCACCTTATTTGTTTGACCAATCTACTTACAAAACCACAGGAAGTCGTATGATTCCCAATGACCGATTTGTTTTTAATAATCCTACACAGGCAAGAATTACTCAAAATAACGTATAATTATTCTGATACCTATCAAGAGAGAAAAACGGAAGAACAGAAAACGGTCATTATATATTTTTTTGAAAAAATACATAAAATATAGAAAATGCAATTATTAAGCAATTTCAAAAAAACATGGAATATTCTTTTCAGATCCAATCATCCGGATTATGAATGGTTACAACGTCTATTTTTCATTTCACTCATTCTTGTACTCATTGTCTTTGTAAAATATTATTTACCTACATCCATAAAACAATATTTGTTTCCTTTTGAAAGTTCTGACCAGAAAGAGGGTTTCGAACAACATGATCCTTATGTATTACAAATACAAAACAATGCATATGATTCCTTTTATGCGGATGTTTATGAAGTTTTGCATCCCAATGACCAAACATTCATGGAAAATTTTGTAAAATACATCGAAAATGAAACTCAACCTAGCAAAGAAAAATCCACTTTTCTAGATATTGGATGTGGTTCTGCATGTTTATTAGACGAAATTGCTCATCGCGGATACAAAGTAGCAGGCATAGATATGTCTACAAGCATGGTGGAAAATACTAAAACTCAAAACAAAATGTACAATATCAAATGTGCAAATATATTAAGTAGTCCCAATCTTTATGACGAAGATGATTTTTCTCATATCTTATGCATTGGACCCACTACTTTGTATGAAATATGTTCTTCGAATAATCGTCATGAAAATCGAATCAGCAAACCATCAAACATCCAAATCAGAGATAAATTAAAAAGATTAGTCAAAAATGCACAAAAATGGTTGAGAAGAGGGGGATATTTCATTGTACAAATTGAACCTTTAGAAGAATTGTCTGAAACATGGGTTCAAGAGACGGGAGGTAAAAACACCTATTACCCATTTTACAAAAAAATAACCCATCCAGATACAAATAGTTCGAAAATAGAATTTTCAGATGATGTAGAATACACATTATCCTTCACACCACCTTTACCATTTTTTCCTTCTAGCAACTTGTTAACTAAATCTCAAACCCAAACACCGGACGATTATTATGAAGACGACTACGGATTGAAACCAGTGATTGAAGAACAAAGTCATTGTGCACAGTGCGCAGTAATCAAAGAGACATTTACCAATAAAATAACAAATAAAGTTCGTGAAAATGAATGGTATTTGTATTCACCTTTTGAAAATACAGAGGATTTAATGAGATACATTATCAAACAAGGTTTTAGTTTAACGAAAGCGATGGGTGTAACAAATTTAGCAGGAAAAACACCACGTATTTATTTCTTTCAAAAAATATAATTTTCATACTCATAAATACCACAAATATTCGATCTTCTAAAAATAATTCGCACCTGATTCCCAAGCTTCCACAATACAACCTCCACTGATCATAAAATAATTGCCATATTTTACTTGGATATGATAAAAACGGAATTTTCCGTCGATCGAAAATGAAAGAGGATCAGCTAATTCCAAACCTATTTTTTCAGGAAGACTGAAAAGTTTAGTATTCGTAGTATTTTCTAGGTCTTCAATTAAAATACGATGATAATGACTAATATATGTATCCGTATCACAATTCAAATGACCAGCTGGTATTTTGTATATTTTCCTGGAAATATCATTACGTTGTTTATCATCATTTAAATCAACCTCCCATTTCCCTACTTTCGTAACCATAATGTCATATTTCAAAGTCCGAATATAATCCCCCTCTTGGATGGTTTCAATTGGCACATAACCTTCGGGAGTTCGAACTTTGGTTCCTTCTAAAAGACACGCTAATTCATCGAAAAATAAATTAACAAATACAATCACACTGTATGTTTTTGCATCTCCTAATGAGCTAGTAACAACAACCGTCACTAAATTAGAACCTGGTTTCAAATTCTTACCGCCTGTTATTTTAACATTAGAATTACATTGATAAGGAACGGCTATTATTTTAACGGATTTTGTTCCGAATTGAAATGTTATTATTGAAGTATTTAACACATTTATTTTATTTATTGTAAATACACAAAGCGAAGTTTCGTAAACAGTAAAATCCATCAAACCATCATATTCATTTTGGTTTTCATTACAACTATTACTTCTACTACTTCGATTACTCAATGATTCAAAATCAATTAAACAATTCATATGTTCACTATTGACACAAGATTGATTGTCTATTTCAGAACATGTATCAAAATGTTTATCATTGAATACATCTTTGATAGATACATTATCATCACAATCAAATACAACACTAATTAAAGAACAACAATTTGAAAATGCATACAATCCAATTTTTTTTACGGATTTGGGTATTCGAATACATTTTAACACTTTCAAATTATGATAAGCTCCTTTCTTGATTTTATTCACTTTCTTCGTGCACGTAGCCATTAAATGATTACAAGATAATAAATATTTGATTCCTTTTCCATTTTTATCAATATAATAATCATTTCCATCTATTGTAACATATGGTGGTCCGGGGTTGATAAATTCTAAAATAATAAAATCAGACATTATATGTTTTGTTATGTTTATGTTTATTTTGTATTATTTATGATGTAAATATAAATAATACATTCATGATATTCGAAGAAATTATGAATTCTAAAAAAGATCTGACAAATATATCTCTAAATTCTCATACCAATCCCCCTTTTTCCATTTTTCTTCCATTTCTTTTTTTACTTCCGTTTTTTTACGAATCACACCTAAATTAATTTCCGCATCAGATACCAATGATTCTAAATTGAGAACAGGTTTCATTGATGGACGAACACCGAATAATTCAGCCATCTCGATCAATTCTTTCAAGGTATATTTACTCACCGCCATGAGAGGTTTATCTACATAAGATAAACAAACCATATTTTTCTCTATCTCAAACCTTTCATCTCTAGTTATTCTGCGCAATTCATAAGAATAATTGCGTTTTTTATGATCCATACTGCCCACTTTTTCATTTACAAACACCCCCCACACAGATCCAACAACATCAGGTACGTTTTCCACACTATTTTCATTTTCAACCTTATTCATTTTGATTATTGTGGAAAGTTTATAAAAAATTTTTTTCGAAGGCTGAACCCAGAATAAATCATTGGATGGATTTTCAATAATGCGACTATTCATACAATCAACCCCATGATAAAGATAATAATTCCACATCATTACCATACAATCCAAACCCTCTTTGCTTTCATCGGCATTCGTCATCAAACTGGTCGCCATGTCTTCCATATCACGGTTGGTTAATCGATACCAATGAGGCGCCATGAGGGACTTGGTGCGTTTGAAATCCTCCACCATCCATTCACTTGCTTTGGCCTTTTGTTCTAGACGAAACTTGAATCGATCTTTCTCTGAAATGTTTTCATATGCTTCCATCCCATTTGCAGCAATATACGCCGCCCAAAAAGCCCAGTATTGATCTAATTTTTTCTTTTCATTTCCAAACTCTTTTCTAACACTTTTTTCATTTATTATGTTTACAGAACGGCTTGGAATAGGTGCATAAATCGGTTTATCTAAAATTGGCACGGAAACACCAGAAATAGGCATAAAATACGGCTCCAAATATTCCGAAATATTCTCATGCCCACTCTCAAGAAAAGAAACCCCCGAAGGTTGAAATTGTTGAATCATGAATTTCTGTAATTGCTGTTCCATAGAAAATGATGTGTTCAAAGACATTATAAAATCAAATCCTTGAACTTCTAAATAGAATCTCTGATAGGAAACTCTAGCATTTTTTCTTTATCTTCTTTTCCAAAATTCATTCCTGTCATAGACTTATATTCAGCAGTTTTATTTTCGAAATCAGATAACGTGCGTTCTCTGGCAATAATGAATTCCACTTTTTTCATGATCATGTCCAAAATGTCGGAAGAAAGTGCCGTAAAATTCACATAGATTCCGAATTTGGATGGATTAAGCTTCACACCTGTATCTTGTAAAATGCGCAAAATTTCGACTTGATTGGCATGAGAAAAGGTTTCAATACTGGTTTTTAAAAATTCCAATTGGTCGAGCGTAAAATTAATAGAAGAAGAGGTCATTTTTGGTTTTATTCGTCGATACAACAACAATATTATCATATCTTTTCACAAATCTTTTATATCCTTTTCACATGCCTAAAATAACTCATTATCATATACGATCATGTTTACGTTTTACGAAAATTTGACTCCATTTAGTGATAGCATTTTAGAGGATGACGACGACACCACGGAAAACGAAGATTTGCCGGATACCAACTTTTTGAATACCTTTTTCTTTTCTTTTTTAGAAGAAGACAACCAAGAACCCGACGACGACCAATCGAATAATATAGACTCGATGGATTCTCAATCTTCAAAACCTTTGCAAATTATCACAGATTTACCTGAAACCTATTTAGAATCTGTGTTAACTTTTGAAACTATGTATATAGAAACCCCAACAAAAACGGAAACCCCCATGATAGAGAGTTTGGTGGAAGAAATCATCCAGTCTGTATTGGAAAAAATGGACACATCTGAAATCGAGAAAATTGTGGATAAAGAAACAGAAACACTGGAAGAAATTCCTGAAGAAAAACAACCACAAAAACCCAAACAAATTGAAATCAAAAATTGTGGATTTTGTGTTTTACAATAAAATTGAAATCTTTTTCAAACTAAAACGTATCAATAACCTTTCAAATATAATACACAAGAAATCAAGAACCCCCAAACAGAACTACCCTTATAGAAAATGAAACTAGTATCCTTAGCCATCGTCGTCAACAGTGCCTTCCAATATGTCACCGAAATGAGTCGTTTCTTCATGATTGATGAATCTCATGCCCTAAAACACAGTATGGAAGTCTTCCATACCGCCAGCAAAATTTACAACAGTGAACTGAAAAAATTCCCCCAATTAGAAAAACAAAAAGAAGTCATTTACGTTTCCGCCATTGTGCATGACATGTGTGACAAAAAATACATGAATGAAGACGAAGGTATTGCGCTGATTGAAAAACATTTCCGAGAGATGGTTTCAGAAGACCAATTGAAAGTTATTCTCAAAATTATTGCCACCATGTCCTATTCCAAAGTCAAAAAAGTCGGCTATCCAGAATTAGGCGAATATCAAATGGCTTATCACATTGTCCGAGAAGCTGATTTACTGGCGGCGTATGATTTGGATCGTTGTATCATTTATTCCATGTTTTGTGAAAAAATGTCCTATCAAGATTCTGTAGCCCGAACCCTGGATTTATTTCAAACCCGTGTTTTGAAATACCGTAGCGACAAATTATTTGTGACCAGTTATTCCAAGAATGCGTCGCTTTTGATGCACCGAAAAGCTTTACTGGGGATGGAAGATTTGAAACGTGTGAGGTTTTAATTTTGTGGAAGTGGGTGTGACATTGGAAATACTGATGATAAATGTTTGATAATTATATAAAAATTATTTAAAAAATAATATGTTTACAAGTATTATTTTTGGAGATGAAAAAAAAGATAAACCAGGCGATACAATAATAATTGAGTTTACTGATCGTCATTATCATTTTTTTTATATTTCAAGAAAAGATGAAATTACTGAGAAGTACAAT
>Ga0209550_10004894_pt1 | contig 12644 bp, 8 predicted proteins | sample LauGreSuBDMM15SN_2_FD_187567 | JGI IMG/M metagenome (GOLD analysis project Ga0209550, IMG submission 187567) | Freshwater lake microbial communities from Lake Michigan, USA - Su13.BD.MM15.SN (SPAdes) (version 5) | ecosystem: Environmental > Aquatic > Freshwater > Lake | place: Lake Michigan, USA... | reverse complement strand
ACGCTTCGCAAGCCCGTGCGTTCGGCACGGTCCATGCTGCGTTCCGTACGGATGGAGCTGCACGAGCTCTCCTCGAGATCGAGCCCCAACCGCGAGGCTTGGCTCAATTCCTTCGTGAGCGTCGGCCCGCCGGTGGTGATGCGGAAGAGCGAAGGATGACCCAAGCCGGTCGAGAGGCCGCTCGCAGGGTAGCGCTCTGACTGCTGGGAATCCCCTCCCCTGGGGCTAAACCGTGTGATGATGCATTCACACATGTGGTTTGGGCCCCACTGGAGCAGGCAGCCGAGGCCGGTAAGCCCTGTGCGGCCCCGTGGGTTGAGCGGCACAAACCGACGATCCGATCCGTCGAGTGGCTGGAACTTGATGGGTGCCTCGTAGCTCTTGCGCCCACGCTTGTTATCAGCGTCGTGGCGCTGGCTGTAGATATCACTGAGGTCCTTTTCCGTGTCCATCTTCTGGTGGATGAGTGGCACGTACTCGCCGTCCGAGTTGCGGCCCAGGAAGTCATCCGCGAGGTCGCGTGCCGTGCTCTGTTGATCCTCGGGTGAGCTCGCAGAGGTACCCGGCACATTGTGACGACTGCCGTCAGCAGCATTGCCACCTCCGTGTGCACGTTGCGAGGGCGGCCGGCGCGCCAGACGACTGAGGCGCGGCGCTTGGCCACGTACATAGTCAAGGGAGCGGCCGACGATGCCCCGCCTGGCGGATGCGATGAGCCGCTTGCTCGAAGCGTTGCTCGCGCGGCTGTGCCACTTATTCAGCCATTCGCGCTCTCGGGACGCGACGGGCGGCCGGTAGAGGGGCACATTCACAGACCAAGGCACCTGGTCGAAGCGTACGAGCGCACGCTTGGCATAGCGCGTGGCCTTCGTGTCGTCTCGGCACTTGAGGTGAGGGCGCATCCGCCTCTCAACTATCTCGACCCAGTCCCTGTGCGAGGCGTAGAGGTTGTTATAATCGGCCGAGTCGGCCGAGATGTCAACCCACTTGACTTTGCCTGCATCGTCCCCTGCCTCAAGTTTGAGCAGCCGCGCTTGATTAACGTCACAGTGGAAGTGGTAGGCTGTCGTCTCAATCCACGCATTGTCCGTATTGCGCGGATCATCGACGTACCCCCGGTAGACGACGACGCCCGACTCAAAGAGATCGTTCACGAGCTTCTTATTGCTCTCTTTCGTGGCGTTTGCATTCACGGCGCATGCCTCTTCCATGAACTCGCGCTTCAGGGTCTCAGAGACAGTCTCGCCCTCGTCGACCATACCGCCCGGAATGGCCCAGTCACCTGTGTCTTTCCGCTTGATGACGACCATCTGCAACTTGCGCTCGCCCGGATGGGTGGGGTCCCAGCGCGTCACGATAGGATCGGCCGCATGGTTCGGGCCCCACTTTCCAAGCACCCCCCGCATGCAGAGGCCGGTGCGCCCACGGGGGTTGCGCGGCCTTTTGTACCCATCCATCTCAATCCTCGTCGTCTCGAAGCTCTTGCGCTTCGAGAGCTCCTCTACAAACGGCAGCGGAAAGGGCTGCCACTGACCGTTCACCTTTGGCAGCTCTGGGTCGGCCCAGCCCTTCTTCGGCTTCTCCTCCTGACGCACTTTGTCGCGATCATTCTCGAGGACCTCCTTGGAGGTGAATTCGAGTGGTCGGTAAGCTTCGAACTCTGCAGTCCAGGGCACCTTAGAGTCGGGCACTGCGACACGCTGCGGTAGATTCGGATGCGGCCCGCGGCACTTGTGGTGCTCGCGTTTCACGCCACCGAGTGGCTCAAGCTGGAACGTCCTACTCGTGCCCGCTCGCTTGCGTTGCGCATCCTCTTTCTCACGCTTCTTGAAGGACTCTACGAAGGCTTTGAGCATCGCGATGTCGAACGAGTGGCCCGAGGTGACAGAGAAGATCGAGAGCAAGTCGAGCCGCTGCGCGATGCTCTTGAGGTTCTCGAGGCACCTTTCCCTCTTATCCTCCTTCATCTCCTCGCGGTTGTGCCTCACAAAGACAGGCCTGAACTCACCCATGCGCTCCTCGATGCGCTCTTTGAGGCGCTCGGGGTCTTCCAACAGGCCCTTCTTGTCATGGACGAGCGGCTCGATAAACTCAGAGATGGTCTGCGCGGCGCCCTTGCTCTCCTTGACCAGCACAACCATGTGCTCTTCCTTTACGGCGCTCGCGACCGTTTCGTACGTGCCTGGACCGCCCTCGAGCACGAGCAGCACGAGCGGCACTTTCTTCTCCTTCGCAATCTCCGCCTCGAGCTTTGTGCGCAGCGAGATCGCGCTGCCCCACTCGTCCTTCCCATTCTCGACCAGGATGAAATGCGTGTGGTTCGGATCGAGCGCGGAGCTCTCCTTCGAGTTCTTCTTCCGCTTCACGTACACCACCTCATGCTCCTGCGTAAGGTGCTTCTCCCTAGTGGAAGCGCGCGCACCTGCGGCCGTGGATGCGCGCGCGGCCGTAGCCGTGCGGGGAAGCTGCGGTGGAGCTGCGGACGAGGCCGCGGCTGCCGTGTGGCCGCCATCCCAGCCGCTGCCAGCGCCGCCGCTGACTTTCTGCGCCGAGTCGAGCCTATAGAGCTTCTCGCGATGCGTCACCTTGCGCCACGGCCGTATGCCGATGCACGGCGTGCTCCCATAGCGGCTGAAAGCCTCACGCATCGCCAGACCCGTCAGATTCATCACGCCGCGGTCTTCGCCTCCGGTAAACACCCACGCGTTCGTCGATCGCGCGGCAGACGCGAGGCCTTGCTTCATAAAGTTCTGCAGCGTCAGGTCCATCTTCAGCTCGTGCTTGCCTCCAACAGAGCCGATGACAGAGATGAGCACCGACGGCGGCGGCAGTTGCCACTCTTTTAGGAGGGTGAGGATTGCCGCCTGGTCTTGAATTTCCGACGACACGACGGCAAATTTTGCCTGGGCCTTGGCAAGCTGCGAGTGGACATTCTCCCCAAGGGCACCATCATTATTGAAGATGATGGTGCCCTTGGCGAGAATGTCCAGTGGCCCAGAATCCTCAGTCTCGTCTTCCTCGATGTCCACGGCCACTCCACTCTTGGCACTAGACGACCTGACCCGACCCCAGAAAGAGCTACCAGTTCGGACCACAGGAGGCGTCGTCATGTCAGGCCGTCGGATGTGTGCTCGTGAACTCCGTGTGCGGAATTTGCGAGAGTGTGAACGTTAACACGACAGACGCGACAGCCGGTGCTACGGCACTGTTACTGCCCGAGAGTGTGAACGTTAACACGACAGACGCGAAATTGTGTGTCGAAATGACCGGCACGAAACGCAAACGGCACGAATACTCCTAAAAACCCACAAAAACACGGTAAATGAACTGGAGGCGTCTCTGAAACAGAACCTGGAGGTCCAGGACGCTATGCAGAAATAACCACACAGCTCTCAGGTCATACTCACAGCGCGATCCCGCGCCGCGATCTCAGCGGTTTAGCCGGCTCTGCGCTCACACCCCGCGGCCGCGGCCTGCGGATGCGAGAGTGGCAATTGCCACAAGCGCAGAGCGTCATCGACCGTCTCGCCACTCGCAATCTGATACACCGTGCGTCCCCCGTTCCGAACCCCATATGCAGGCGGAGCCTGTCGGCTATTGTACTTGGAGAACATGGCGAGCGTGTACGCGCCCGTGTCGTGCACACATACGAAATGGCCACTCTGGAGCCGTGACGTCAGCCGAACACCTTGGGCGACAATGTCCCCTCGGAAGCACAGCGGGCCGACAACATCCCACACGTCGCCATCCGCCGCGGGCTCCAGAAAGTTGCCGTCCGCGTCCCACGCCGAGACTCGGTGCGGCCAGTTGGCAGGTTGATAGGCGGTGCGCAAGAACAGGTCGGCCCCGCAATGCACCGTCGCTATGCGACGGCCGCCTGCCCTCTTGACGTACTCGACCTTGCTGATCGTGAGGGCGCACTTGGCGGACGCATACCGGCCGAACTCGGTCACGACTGTATAGCGTCCGCCGCCGAGGAGGCCAGGCAGTTGAGCGCGCAGAGCTGCCGCGTAACGCCCTGGTGTGAGGCGAGTGGGCATGAGCTCATCGGGCTCATCGGACGCATAATCTGCCGGCAGGCCGCCGCCCACATCGACCAGCGTCACCTGTGGACGACCGGCCGCCGCGTTGATCTCGTCGGCGAGCGCAAGGGCCGCGCGCGCGCCGCTCACGAGCAGCTCAAGCCCGCACCCTTGCGAGCCCACGTGGCAATGAACGCCGGTTAGCCATCGGAACGTTCTGAAGCTCTGAAGCAGCTCTGCCTTGGCCTCCGTGAGGGGCACGCCAAACTTGGACATGGGTGCGATGGTGCCAGTCGCGGCTATGCTTCCTTCGCCCAGTTGGGGATTCACACGGATGCCGATGCGCGACCGGCAAGTGCCCAGACCGAGGGTCCCACCGCCGCCATACTCAGAAGCAAGGATCTCGTCGATGCGCACGAGCTCATCAAGGTTGTCAGCGTTGAGCAGCACGCCGGCCGCGAGCGCGGCGCGAAGATCACGCCGCGTCTTGGCGGGGCTATCCATGACGATGCGGTCGGGTGTGAACCCGAGCCGCATGGCGTGCTCGAGTTCGGCTGGGCTGGCGACTTCGCATCCAAACCCCAGCTCCTTGGCGATGAGCAAACACGCCGCGAGCGGGTTGGCCTTCATGGCAATTGCATGCATGGTGTCGGGAGGAAAGCTCTGTTTCACGTCGCGCAGGGTAGCCTCGAACGCGTCCAAGTCAAAGTAGAGCGCGCAGGGCACTTCGTCGGAGAGCATTGCGATGGCCTTTGGGAGCAGCTCCTGCTGCAGTGGCGTGGGCACGCTTACAGGCGGCAGCGGGTGCGTTCGTGCGAAATCCGCAGCGGCGAAATCGGGTGTGAGCGCACAAAGGATCACCGCTCTGCCGCCGAGCAACTCGCCGAGCCTCATTGTGCTCGTGCATGCTCGTGTGAACAACGATGTTTCGCTCATGAATGGTGTGAATATAACGTCGCAAACGCACAACTCAAGTCAAATCGCTTGGGCTTGCATGGCACGTGCCGTAGCCCGGGCCGCCCTCCCGGCCAAGTCGCCACTGCGGGAAGAGTCGCCACTGCGGCGCTCTCGCTCGACCGGGAGATCGACGTGGCTGAGCAGAAGACGTGTGGACCACACGTCCTCTGCAGCACTCACAAGCACGTGGCACTGGCTCATGCCCAGGCTGAGCCGGTAGGTGCCGCAGGCCGAGAGCAGACTGAGCACCTGGCCGTAGCGCAGCGGCAGAGCCTGTGCGGCCGACGGCGCCGCCGCGGAGGTGGAGGACGAGGCAACGGCTGCTGAGGGTGACAAGGCAGCGGCCGCCGTCGCTTCGGAGGTTGGCGCGGCTGGCGCCAATCCGGCGCCAGTCTCGCTCGAGCTCGGCGCCAATCTCGCTCCAATCTCGCTCGAGCTCTCATACGGGCAGAGCCGTACGCGAGTGCCCCCACTCTCGTGCGAGACAGGCTGCGGGTTGAGGGCGTACACCAAGTCGAGTCGGTGGGTCCCATCGGAGGTGAATAGGCCGATGGTATGCCGAGTGCTCAGGTAGCCAATGCTCGGCCCGTCAAGCCGGCGCACTACGAGCTGCGTCCACTTGTCAGAACCGACCCCCTCGCCCCATATGCCTCCGCAATCGGCAAGCTGGCGCAGTCGGAGGCTCGCGAGCTGACCCAGAGGGCGCGGATGCGTCCCCTCGGGGCCGACGTCGAGGCGCGCCTTGGCGGACTCGCTGAGCACCCGTAGTGTCGAGCTCGCATAGACGCAGCCAAAACTTGCCTGCCACTTTGGGCTCTGGTGCAGCCGACGTACGGCCGCGCGCCACTCGCGGCTCGCGCACTCAAGAGCCGCGTGCGCGTCTGGCGAGAGGATCTGAAGCACAAGGTTGGTACAGTCGTCGTCAAGGACGAGAAGCGGGCACGAGCGGCGGCGCAGCCCGAGCCGCGCCGAGCGGCGCTGGGGCGGCTGCGCCCGCGAGGGCGCGTCCGCCACGAGTGCGTTCGTCGCGGTCGCGAGCGCGTCCGCAGCCACCGCATCCGCAAGCTGGTGTTGGCGCTGGCGCTCGCGCTCGCGCTCCTCGGGGGGCTGCCTAAAGGTAGCACTGCTGCCGCCGTCGCGCAGGTGCCGGAGCTCAGCGAGGACCTCGGCGGGCGGTGGCAAGAAGCCGCCCTCCAGCTCGAGCATCTCTGCAACTTCGGGCACGGACGAGGCAATCTGGATCGCCGACTCAGCAAAGGCCCGCGCCTGGTCCGACTCACTCAGCAGCGTATCCATCAGCTCGATCATCGCCGACGCAATCGGAGTCGGATTGGAGAGCCACGCCATGACCTCGGCCCGCTCATACGGCTGCATCGTCGCCATCAGCCGCTGCGCGAGCGGGTTGAGCGCGGCGATGAGTGTGTTCGAGATGGTGAGAGCCAGGTCCTGCATGTCCATCGCCTCGGGCTGCAGCAAGCCCTCCGTATCGAAGGCGTGGTGTAGCACCTCGCTCACGAGGTCGACCGATGCCATGCCCTCGGCCGCGAGCGCCGCACGGAGCGCTGGCGGGATCACGTCAAAGAGAAAGGATCCCTCCATCACGATCAACCCGGGCGCCGGTCGGCTCAAGAACGTCGCACCGACACAACAGCAATCTGCCGACGTCAGCCATCGTATGCGGCAATGCTTCGCGCCGTCGTGGGCGACGTTTTGGCGAAAGGTCGCACGAGACACTGGCAAGTCTAGGGCAGGATTACATTAGGAGGATTGAGCGTCGATGGAGGGAACTGTCGACACTTCTAGGAAACTTCTCGGAAGGACCTCGCGCGCGCTGGACCAAGAACACGGCCGGCCAAGGTAGCTCTCGCCAATTGCTCCGTCGGCCTTTACTGTTACCCCCACGCCGGCCTGCAGCATCTGGTGAATGCCAAGCCATCTTCGGGCAACAGACTTATTCTCGGACCGCCCCTCCAAGCCGGTCCGGCCGCAGAAGCCAGAGTCCAAGACGGCGCTCGATATCTTGCTCGCGCTCTGTGCCGATGCTGCGACGCTAGGAGAGGAGAACGGCTCGACGAGTGATTGTTCAGCTCATTTGGTGGCCGTGCTGAGTGATCTCATCGTGCGAGACATACCGCAAATCGAGCTCGCGATCTCAGCGCTCGAGCCATTCACGTGGGGCTCCAAGCTCCACCGTAACGTAGTCTGCCGTCAGGGCGCTGTGCCTCCACTGATCGCGATGGTGCGAGGCAGAAACGCTCGGCTGCAGAGCGCCGCGCTCCGGATCCTCTCGCATTTGGCCGACGGTGACTCGGAGCGGCACCGCATCCTAGCACGCGAACAGTGCATCAGCCCGCTGCTCCAGCTGCTGCGCGATGCAGAGGGCTTGGAGCCGGAGGTGGCCTTCATGTGCAGCCGCACGCTGACCGCGCTCGCGGTCGGGGACGAAGCCGATGCGGGCTGCGAGAAGACGCGGCGCGTCCAGTCCACACAGGCCATCTGCGCTGCACAGATTTGCGCCGCTCACGGCATTGAGATCGCCGTCGAGTGCCTGCGCTCTGCGGATCCGCTCTTGTCAGCGGACATGGCACACATGCTGCAGGCCCTCTTCCCTCTGGATGGTGAGAGGCTGGCGGAGACTTCGGTCGGCACCGACGAGCGGCTCCGGTTACGTCAGTTGGCCGACGCCCTCAAGTCCGCTGGTCCGCCGCCCGAGATAGTACCCGAGATGCAATCTAACGACGGTCTGCCTGCAACGATGGGCAACGGCGGCTTGGTCTTGCACCTGCAGCGCCTGGCCACGGCGATGATGGAGGCGGCGGCGCATGAGGCGACCGACCGCGCGTTGCTCGAGGACGCGTGCTGCATCGCCACATGGGCAAAGCTGCCGGAGACGGTGGCGGAGGGGGCGCGCGCGCGCTTCGAGGAGCGAGCTAGCGCGCCAACTCGTACGAGGAAGGACGGGCAGCTCCACCTGTCCTGTCCTCCTCCGAGCATACCGAGCATCGCTTCGGAGCCTCGCTCCTCGGGGCACTCCGAGCGCTGTACCGAGCGCTCCTCGGGGCACGAGGTGAAGTCGTCGCCAGGTGACAAGGGGACGCGCTCCCTCTTCGGCTCCATGTCCTTCTCGCCTGTGACCTTATCCTCGCAACTATCCTCGCGAAGGTTGAGGCACCGACAGCTAATTCCAGCGAGCCCACCGCAGGTCCAGTCCATTTGACTGACATTTGACTGACATTGGACGTGAGACGTTGAGCGCCGTTGACCTGAGGCCTCCTGATCGCTCGAGCCTACTGTGTGAGCAGGTGAACACGACTAGTTGGGTACGTATCGCGCGCCGGGTCGACTTCCCTGTGGGGGAAACGGAGTACTCAGTATTTGTGTTGACCGAGGCGGTGCGGAGCCATCCTTTGTGCTTTGAGACGGTGTCGCGGTTTGAGCGTGGGGCGGGTCGCGGGACCGTGACGAAACATGACTTTCTAAAAAGTAATCGGACGGAGGCGAGAGCTTTCGTTTCCTGTACTCCTCCTTGGTACCGGCTCGTAGGCTTTCGCGCGGGAAAGTTTACTGTACTGTACATGTACAGTACAATAGGGTGTGCGCGTTCACAGCCAGCATCCAGCAGAAAGCACGCCGGTTGTCGCGTCGGTCGTGTTAACGTTCACGCCAGGGTCGCCAGGGATTGGGAAAGAGGCCCACACAAGGCCGGATCCGTCCTGATGAGCCTCGCGCGGCGGCTGCAAGGCGCCGGCGGAGGACACGGCCACAGCCCGCACGGCCATAACCCGCACGGCCACAGCCCGCACGGCCATATCCCGCACGGCCACAGCCCGCACTTCCACCATCCACACACGCCACACGTGCACTACCCGCCCCCGCCCCCTCCGCCACCTCCCTCTCCGCCGCCCTCGCCACCACTACCACCTTTCTCACCGCCAGCACCGCCGAGCCCTCCATACCCACCATCAGCACCGCCGCCTCCTACCGCGCCGCTGCCGGAAGGGAACCTTGGAGCGGTGATTGCGGTGATTATTGGGACTGTGGTTCCCATCGTCCTCTGTTGCATGTTCTTCTACTACATGAGACGACGGCAACGTGGCAACACCTCAGCGCAACTTGAGACGCAGCTTCTAACTTCTGGTCCTGCAAAAGCTGACGAGCCACAAGACTGGCGATGCCTCGATGCAGTGGGCATGCTGCATCTGAAGATGGCGGAGGCCAATCTTGCGACGACGGCTCCGATGGGCACTCCAGTCGTCTGGAGCCCGGCGGGGAACTACGTGGGCATCTACTGGCAGTATGGGCGTGCGCACCCGATCCCCGCGCAGGCGATGGGGTGCACGCCCAAGGAGGACACCGCCGGTATCGTCGTGGGCAATGGGTTCGATGACGTGGGCACGTTCAACATGGTCGGCACGTACAAACTCGCGAAGCTCAAGCTGACGAAGCAATACGTGCCCGGCACGGGGGACCCGAGAGAGAACTTGGGCCATGCCGTCGAGCTGCGCCTCACGTGCTGCGACCTCTTCGCGGCGTTACCCTCTCGCGCTGCCGAGTTCCAAAGCTGGGGATGCCCACCTGGCAACGTCGGGTTCTATGGCACGTGGCACGTGCGCACTCGCAAGTACAAGGGCGATGGGGAGATGTGCCTATGGCTCCCGCCGGTGCCCGTCGTGATTGGGTACGTCATCACGCAGACCATGACAAGCACGACGCAGGCGGTTTCGTACGACTCCAACGGCGACGGCGTGGTGGACGCGTCACAGACGACGCAGACCTTCACGATAACCCCCACCCAGGCGCAGTATGGCATTCAGCTTCAAAACCCGTTTGGGCCCAAATTTGCATAAAATTTACTGCCCGAGCTTGCAACCACCAGGCACAATACGGCATGCAGCTACTCCGGAACCCGTTTGGGCCCAAAGCGGAGGATGTCTGACAGTCTTGAGCAGGTGAGTTCTAGCGCCTCGGCGCTAGATTGGTTGTCTTCCAGGGCAAGCAACGCAACTTTGGGCGGAGGCGCGGCGGCTCGACTAGCCGACCGCGCCGGCGGGCGGGTATGCATGTGATACATACCATAACCCTCAGGTAACAGTCTGTACTATTCCTGTGGGAAAAGCGCAAGTGTGAGGTGACCTCGTCGCGAAATTGAGTAGCCCGAGCGAGCGAGTACTCAGTACTTGTGTTGACCGAGGGGAGCGGAGCCGTCCTCTGAGACGGTGGTGGAGTGAGCGTGGGGGGACCGCGAAGAAACTGAACTGAACTGACCTCGTCGCTAGGCCTTGTCGGAATGTCGCTTTCGTGCCACGCGCCTGTGTGAGGTCGTCCCGAGTGGCTCTCTCACCGCGTGTTTGTCTTGCCCCACCCTCCCGGACCCGTACTGTCTAGAATAGGGGACTCAGAGCCAGCCCCTGGCCGGCTCTCGGGGCTGTTTATTCATAACCATCCCTTTCGAGTGTGATGCACAGAGAAGACACTGAGCTAGCATGAGCCAAAGCGGCTGTCTGAGCACACCATGCGCCAAAGCGGCTGTCCGATTCATCTGTGGCCAAAAGGCGTCCGTGACTTGACTTGTCGGAAAAACTCCGAGTATTCACAGCCAATTCACAACCAAGGTTCCGATGTTTTTCTTGCTCACAGTGGTCACCGCTGCAGGGCCGCTGCGAGTTCTTTGCTACGGGGACTCGCTGACCGCCGGCACGAGCCCACCGTTAGACACGCTTCACCCATTCTCGCCCATTCTCGAGAGAGCGATAGGCTCCTCTACGGCGATCGTCCGTCACCTCGGCCTTCCCGGTTGGACTGCCGCAGCCATGCTGCAGAACGTGAATGATGACCAGAGAGGCCTCAATAGCCTGCTGAAGCGAACATCGCCAAGCCTTGCAATCATCCTCGCGGGTACGAACGATCTTGGATACAACTCTGAGCCGGGTCCTATCCTTCAAGCACTCTGCGGCTTGCACCAGATCGCACATGATCTGGAAGTGCCCACGCTCGCGGTGGGCATCCCGCCGTCCGCGTATCAGGCTCAACAAACAGAAGCTGCGGAGCTCGCCATTGCCGTCAACCGCGGGTTGCGTGCGTGGTGCGACGACAGAGGCAACATGGTGCCTTGGAAGCGTGCGTTTGCTGGGGGCCGGGTGGAGGTTACTGGCGGTGGGGTGGGTCCCTGGGCGACGTACGTGGAGCCGCCGATCACGCAATGGCGGCGAGGGGATTGGCTGTGGGCCCCCGACGGCCTGCATTTCTCGCCCGAGGGATATGCCAAGATCGGCGAAGGTCTTGCAGGCCCGGTAGCCCAGCGGCTCCAAAGCTTGACGAGCAGCAAAGCATGAACGGAAGCGTATATACATACCCTGTTGAAGCATGAAGGGCTCGGACAGTTCGAAAATCTGACCGACAAGTGAAATTCGTGTCGGTGACGAAGCGTTTTATAATGAGTGACTCTCACACCTTATAGGCCACCCATGGGCCCAAACAGATCGTCCATAGTCAGGCCAAGATCGGAGACGTCGATGCCTCCTCCCTCGGCGCGTCCGGGTCCCACATCTTTCGCATCCATGTACTCGTCAAAGATGCGCCGCCGCTCATCGTCGCTGAGCCCACCGGGAACGGCGTGGTCGAACTGCATGTGCTGCGCCGCCTCCTCGTACGGCACGGTGGCGCTCGCGCCGCCGCCCTGCGGATCCTCTCGCACGCCGCCGGCGCCGCCTGAGACCAGGGAGCTCGTCGCCAGATCGCGAGGTCGCGGGAAGCTCGCGGCGAGATCACGCCGGTAGAGCTTCCTCGCGTGCTCGAGCATCGCAGCCTCCAGGTAGGTGATCAGACCCACGGAGCACGTAGCCGCGGCACCGAGGAGGGTCTTTGCACGGCCCAGCTGCTCGCTCGCGAGCCCGTCGTTAGAGCACGTCGGAAGGTCGAGCAACTTCTGCGAACCCGCCGTACTTTCGGCAAGGTAAGGTTGTAGCTCCTCGGGCACCAAGCCTTCTCGAGTGATCGGCACGCAGCCCGCGAGAAAGTCGGACGCGCACAGTACGGCAGCGCCCTCGCCCTCGCCAGAGAGGTGCGAGCTCCACTGCAACAGGCCCGCGTCCTCGTGCCACCTATCGCCAGACGGCACACTGCCGCCGGCGCGCCGAAGGACGTTGACGGCACGAGCGAGGCTTCTGACGCGCTCGAGCGTGGCAAGATCGACGCATAGGACGACATCCCAGCGCGAGGTGCTTAGCAGGTCCGATGGAATCAGCCGACGCGGCGGCTGCTCGAAGGGACTCGGAGGAAGGCCCAGCAAGGCACACAGCTCGGCGGCCGCGGGGCGTTCTTGTTGGGCCACGACGGGGCCGAGCACAGTAGACGCGCAGTCGATATCCGCCGCGGAGGAGCCGCAAAGGCTGTCTACGATCGCCTCGCACGTGCGTGCGCGCATGCCATCGCCACTGTCGACCACCAAGATTTGTGTCCTGTAGCGGAGGTCTGGCCTAACTTTGCCTCGGTAGCGGTACTCTGCATCCCATCGCGCTTCGAGATGACGGGTCCAGAGGCCTAAACGTTTGGTGCGCCATGCATTGAGAGCAGCGGCGGGACTCCTCGACCAGCATAAGGCCGAGAGTGCAAAGAACTGCCAGAACATGATTTTCAGCATCGGATACCGCACATTCACACTTCACA
>Ga0209550_10004890_pt1 | contig 12647 bp, 2 predicted proteins | sample LauGreSuBDMM15SN_2_FD_187567 | JGI IMG/M metagenome (GOLD analysis project Ga0209550, IMG submission 187567) | Freshwater lake microbial communities from Lake Michigan, USA - Su13.BD.MM15.SN (SPAdes) (version 5) | ecosystem: Environmental > Aquatic > Freshwater > Lake | place: Lake Michigan, USA... | reverse complement strand
TTACTGTCATTATCTATATCTATATATTCTTTACTGATCTACTTCTTCTTTTTCACCACCATTTTCTTCTGTTTTTCTAAAACGGATGACCCAGCCTCCATCATCTTTTTCCGAGCCTCTTTGTACAGAATATACTCTTTTTCTAAATGGTTCAGCTCACGCAGCCACATCGTCGTCAATTCCGTTTTCTGTAATTGATCCAGTTCGACCGTCAATTCTTTCTTCTCATTCGCTATCTTCTGCACGCGCATTTTATTCATATTGTTCATGGGCATGTGCGTCAAATAGTCGTATTTATCGTTTTGTTTATCGTAGTTTTTCGCGGTCAACAAGGTATCCATTTCGTCGTCGTTCTCGCATTTCCTGAGATCCAATGTATTCGCCACCACTTCTAAGATAAATCGTTCGCGGTTGGACAGTTCTTGCACGCGAGCTTTCATGATCTTCACTTGCGCGTTCTTCCTCTTCTCGTATGTATCCATTCGTACAATGAAATACGCGTCAATAATCTCCTCCACGTTTTTATATTTGTGTAACTGTCTTTTCTCATTGAACATATTCATATTGGTGGTATTGACCGTGGTGACCATCTTCAAGGCCTTCTCGAGACCGTTGATTCCGTTTCCATCTACTACGCTTTCCAATTCTGCCAATTTCCCCTTTTCCAACTGGACCGTGATATGGACATGAATATCCGTCGACATATTCACGAAATCTTTGACTATGGCAGTAGAAGTCGAAGTGGAAGTCGCAGCAGTCTTTTTCTTTTTATCGCCTCCATCAATCAAATCCTCCAAGAAAGTCAGATAGTTCATCGTCCATGTTCCAATGGGCAATTCCGTAATGATAATCTTGTCCTTGTCTTTATCCACCGTTTCATAAACACCCTTCACCAGAAATTTATGCGGCTCATCCTCTACTGCTTTGACCGTGCCTTTGAATCCTTCGAAATATGGCTTGAATTCAATTGTACTGGGCGCACCAGTCAGTTTATTGCGCAAATACTCAATGAGTTCCAATGGATTGTAAGAAGGAATATTACACGAAAATCCCGTACCAATTCCAGAAATTCCATTCACCAGGCAAAAGGGAATGATGGGAACATAGAAAGTCGGCTCGACTAATTGTCCGTCGTCGTCCATGTATTCCAGTACAGAATCATCCGAATCCAAGAACGCATATCTGGTCAAGGGGTTCAGTAGAGTAAATATATATCTCTCTGATGCGCTGTCCTCGCCTCCTTTCAGTCGCGTACCAAATTGACCATTCGGCTGCAATAAGTTCAGGTTGTTCGACCCGACATAATTCTGCGCCATATTGACAATCGCACCATTCAAACTCGCCTCGCCGTGATGATACGCACTGTTCTCCGAAACGTATCCAGAGAACTGAGCCACCTTCACTTCGGAAGTCAGTTTCCGCTTGAATGCGCAGTACAGAATCTTTCGCAAACTGGTTTTCAACCCATCGACCATGTTCGGGATAGATCGTTCGCAGTCATAGACACTGAAATGAACCATCTCTTTATGGAAGAAATTATCGTATGGCACTTTCAACAGACTTGTATCTAAGAAAGAGTTCTTGTCGTAGTTTTCCAGCCAATGCTTTCGGTCTTCCGCTCTCTTTTTATTGAAGACCATATCTACCGTATCGTCGCTTTTTTCGCAATGCTGGAAATCAACCACTTTCTTGTTCGCGAAATAGTCTTTGAATTCGGCCGCGGTAGAAGTTCCTAATCCCTTGAAATATTTCAAATGCCATCCTTTGGTGCATTGATTCGGCAACGTTTCCTTCCATCTCGCATACTCTCCCTCATTGTAAAACCGTAAGATCTGTGCGCCTTTGGTTGCCCGCAAAATCGGCGTGTTCATACAGCTCAAGAACCCATCGATTTCAATCAAGCTGGGCCACATCGCATGAAACAAGTTTATACACAGACCCTTGATATGCGATCCATCGAGATCCTGATCTGACATGATCATGATTTTACTGTACCGTAACTTTTTATGAACATCTTCCATCGACGTATATTTCTCACCAATACGCAATCCCAGAATCTTAATGAGATCCCCTAATTCTCGGTTCTCCGTAATATCTTTGGTCGCACCTCGAACATTCAGGACTTTTCCTTTCAGCGGATAAATGCCAATATAATTCCGGTCGTCGCTTTTCAGACCGGAAACAATACCGGACATGGCACTTAATCCTTCCGCCAAAATGAGAATACAATCTTGCGATTTATCCGTGCCGGCATGATTGGCATCGACGAAATTCGCAATCCCGCGAACAGTTTTGGTCTTTGTTCCGTCCATCTTTTTCTTGGTTTTGCCTGCTTCTTTCGTCTCGGTCAGCTGACAAGCCATTTCCATGACGCCCATTTTCGCAAGTTTCTCGATAAACCCATCGGAAACGGTACACTGCGAGCCGAATTTCGCGGAAGGTGTGTTCATATAATCCTTGGTCTGACTATCGAACGACGGATTCTCAATATCACACCGTACAAACAATACAAGTTGTTCTTTGATCGTGGCCGGATTGCATGAAATCTTCTTCTTTTTCTCAATATAAGCGCATAATTTACGAATGATTTGACCCAATATATAGTCAATATGTTTTCCGCCCTTTGTCGTACAAATACCATTCACAAAAGAAACCTGCATGAATTCGTGTTTGGGACTTAAAGCGACGGCATATTCCCATCGTTCTTCTGGACATTCATGCACGCGTTTGGATTCTTCTTTTGAGCCTATGTAGAGATCGAGATAATTCAGAAAACTTTTCACCGGGACGACGGCTTTATTGTATAACACCTTGAGTTTTTTACTGGATTGGTCCGTCACCGCATTGATGTCATAGACACGTTTTATCATGAGCGCCAACATATCTTCGGACAATCCCTGCAAACCCAACCGCTTGTAGTCGGGAACGAATGACACTTTGGTGTAGGGTTTTGTACTGGCCGACACCTTGGTAATCACTGGCGGATCGATTTTTTCGAGATTGTTGTGAAACGTCTGTGTGTATTTAAGACCGCGTGTATGATCGACCGTTTCGATAGATCCCCACGTGGACCAAATGAGAACCAATTTAAACCCGAATCCGTTTTTCCCGCCGACAATCTTTTTCTCGTTTTTATCATAGTTCGTGGAAGTACGCAATTGTCCGAAAATCATTTCGGGAATCCAAACGTCTTCTACTGGATGTTTCGCCACATCGATACCGTTTCCATCGTTCGACAACGTGATTTTCCCAGAGACCCGGTCTATTTCGACATCGATGGAACTGACTATTTTTTTATTTTCCGCCTTACTCTGGATCATACGAATGACATGGTCTCGGCAATTGACCACCCCTTCGTCGAATAATTTATAGAGTCCAGGAACGTAATCGATCGATTTAAGAATAAAGTTTTGTTTCTCCGAATCAAAGACCCACTGTTCAGAGTCCACCGTCTCTACTGATCCAATATAGGTATCAGGATTATCAAGCACATGTTGCTTATCGGTTTTCTTTTGGTACATGTTGGCAAGATCGTTTGATGACATGATTGCTGGAGGTGGATGTTTTTGTTTGTACAGAAATGTTTCCGAAAAGATTTTTCAATTTTACATAAATAATTCGGGGAAACGGCTATTTTATAATAACCAGATTTTATATATATTATGTCTTCGGATTGTAACAAATGCAAGATTATACCATTGACTGTGAAAAAACCGCAAAGCGGCAGATTTAGCGATCAACTGAAGAGAAATACCATGAAGACTATTTATCAAGGACAGCCATCGAATATTATTATCACACGTGTTTTGTCTGATTCGGCAGTTATAGAATTCACTCAAACCGGAAACCCAGTAAGTACCAGGTTCGAATTATCGACTGGCGGGACTGTCTCAAACACCTATTCAGTGGAAGGAGGACAAAATAAATTTCAGGCAACTGGATTACTACCCGGTACATTGTACGAGGTAAATTTAATTCTGACCTATCGAAGCGGAGATCAGTTTCCAGTGAATCATACAAAGAGCTTTGTCACCCTTGCGAAATGGAAAGTACCTTCTGTTTCTTATATTTACCCCCGTAACAAAACGGTAGAGGTCTCTCAGAATTTCAATTACTCTGCCATTGATTTATCGTTCGACTTATCCCCTGGCAGCCCCACCCAATACATCGTTCGAGTGGACGATGCGGACATTCACACGATAAATAGTTACTACTTGAAACCACTGCTATATCCGATTTATATTCGTAACGACAGAACTACTTCCGTTCAAGTAATCACAGAATATAAGGACGACGAAGGATACAACGATGTGTCGTTTACGCACGTCCGAAATATACAGCCTTTTTTAGAGGGGACATCTACTGCGATAGTGAAAGAAGGGGCGGAATTCATTCGTATTGCGTTTTCAAAAGCGCCCGGTAATCCTATATATCATTTTTTATTACATTCCGATGATGACGTAAGAATATACCAAAAATACGAGTATTCCAATGGAATCATGGATATCGCGCTATCAGAGTTCAAACGAGACACCCCGTACAATGTATATCTCGAAACGTATTACTCGCAAAGTGGAAATACTTATCGTAATGTGAATGCCATTTCATTTACGACACTGAATCATTCCCCTATTCAACATGTACAGTGCTTCGCAACAAACCGTTCTCTCACCTTCCGCTTCGAAAGTCCCACGGGAGAGTTTTTAAAAACCACAACAGAACAGCAATCCTATTTTTCAATGATCTTGAGAGACGAGTTCGGGAACGATGTTTCATCTAATGCATACGTTTCAAATAATACCACAGAGATTACATATACAGACCTTGATATTCATGCGAAATACACTTTTTTGGCCACCGCTTTTTACTCGGATGAATTCTATTACTCGTTCGAAAGAACGGAGAAAACACTATATGAAGAAGCTGTTCAACATGTGATCATTTCCAACATTCAAGGAACGACGGTTGATATTTCATATACACCTTTTACGTTGCCGAATGAGGTACCAAGTATCCCAGACTACTACGTCATTCACTGCATCGACATTTTCGGAAATAATAATTACAGTCTCCAAACGTATAACACGAATGAAACGCTGACGAATGTATTCATTCCGGATACGACCTATAATCTGAAGGTAACCTCTATATATTCGTCGGGGAATAGTTACGAAGTGACCACAAACACCCCCATACACACGAGAAACGAAGGACCTGTCGAATCCATCATTCTCGATAGAGTAAAAGGAGACCGGGTAGATTTTAGTTGGAAAAAGTACGACCGACTCCAGACACCGAGTTTATTCAAAGTAGATATATACCAAAATGTTTCCCCCAATGCATTTGTCGATTTTTCGTACGTTCGCACGGATTTTTTGGATATCTCCACTTATCACTCGTGTCAGACAGACATTTTTTCTCTGAATTATGACACGGAATATGAATTTGTTTTTATTTCGGAATTCCCCTATCACATTTACAGTAGAAGCGTATTTGCAAACACGCTCAATGAATATTACGTGAAACTATTTCGAGTGATTGCCGACTCGACCAGTGTTGAATTCTATAAAAATAATATAACCAATAATCAGGATAAATATATTTTTGTGCGCACCCCCAATATAACGGACATTGACTTAAACACGTGGGCCGAACAAGACGTAAGTTCCAGTACGGTTCTTGTAAACCCGACATATTTTGCCGGAGAAAATACTACCTTTAGTCACATCGAGATGAGCAAAAATGGGCTTTTCGTTTTATTTTGCCCGAATCGTACGGAAATACAAATATTCAAACAATTCGAAAAAAACACCATAATAGAGAGTAGCATCACCGGCGAGAGTTTGGTAAACACGGAGTATTATCATTCGTTGCTTCATACGGTCTATCCAGGTAAGCCAGTCATGTCCATGTCGGCAAACTATGCGGGAAATATGTTTATAGTCGGCTTTAACGATAATACCGTGTATTTATATGACATTTCGACGAACGATACTACTACTTCATCCATCAGTTGTTCGAAGCGACCGACTATCGACGTGAGTGGGACAACCAGTAGATCTGTAGTGATAAGCCCTTCCGGAAACATTTTCGCAGTGTCTAACGGTGAATTACGAGATAGTATTTTTATAATGGACGTGATAAACAATACGTCGTACAACTACACGATTCCATTTTCAAACCTTATACTCGCAAACGACAATTGGTTTAAAACGATTCTTAATAAATATGTCCAATTCGACGAGAATGGATCTATCATGACGGTTGGGTTTGAGTCGTTTTTTTTCCCTATAGATGGAACCGCGTCTTCCGTAACGACCCATGTAAAAGTGTTTGATCGTACCGTTTTTCCAGACAAAACGTTTTATTATACTGATCGAAATATAGATATATCAGGAAGTAGAGTTTCATTGAATATATCCGGCACGAAACTTGCAGTCGTTGATAATTATGATGTAAGCAGTAATTCAATGATGTATGGAAGTGTGTCAATCTATAATATTTCCGCATCAAATATGCAAAGGTCTCACACGTTTTGGGGGTCTGGAAATCAACACATGGAATATCGAAATTGTTCTATAAACGACAATGGGAATGTCGTCGCCATTGGCGAATACACCTTCAGTTACAAACCCGCCAACTCTTTAGACGGGCAAGTATCTGTGTACGAGCTGTCCGGAAATTCCTGGTCGCTAAAAGGATTCCCTATCCGTCAAACGGACGACGTAGATCCAATTATTGCCAGCGACACTATTCTTACAGGTGAATGGTTTGGGTATAAATTAATAGTCGATGGGACGGGTGACAATCTGCTGACAAGCACACGCCCGAAATTAAATTTGGATTTGAGCGTGGATCAAGGAAAAGGATTCTTCTACAGGTGGAAAACCAACGACGATATTTACAAATTTAATATAGTCTCTTGGCCGGTTGTCGTGAAAAATCTCATACCCCTTCGCGCATATAGTTTCAAGATATATTCGACGTACGATGTCGATCCTGGTTATAGTTATGTAGTCGATGTTTCGCTATCCACTCTCTCTGGCCATAAGCCGGATGTTTCGTTTAGTATTTATGATAAGAGAATTTTGCTTAGCTGGAAGTCTGTACTTTGGGACAAAACGATATATGACACTCTGAAATATACAGTACGGGTAACACAAGGGAATACGAGAATAGTAGATATTAGTATGCTTGCAGTACCTGGGGAGTTTTATGATATATCCTATGATATTGCCAAACCAACGTATGATTTAACGAGTAACACGGCATATCACGTGGTTGTTTCGAGCGATTTTACAAGAAAAATATATGATGCACTGAACATTGAATCGATCGTGCAGTTTATATATAAAAACGAAGAGACTGTAAGTACATTGAACGAAAGAGCGTCTGATATACGTAACATTGTCGCGCTGAATTCACCGGAATTGGTAGTGTTTGATGTTGAAAATGCAGGAGTCATGACGGATATATCTCAGAATAAAATAACACTGATGATAGAGCGTAATGACGTGGTGAGTTATAGTTTCGTGATTGTCCCCCCATCTATGTTAGACATTCGCCAACAGCTTCAACTGAATGACAAAATAAAGTATATTGTGGAGACAACTTATAAGAAACAGTCGAATTCAGGAATGTTTATTTATAACAACAGCACCTATTCGATCTCCGGAGATTTCGATGTAAGCAATGGATATGTTCCCAATACGCTGATACAAAATGGACGGTTTTATCCTGAAATTTCTTATGAAAATATGTTAGAATTCGAAATTATAAAAAGGTACCCCGTCGATGTGTTGAAAGGTATTTTTAGAATCATCCCTCCAAAGTGGTCGGACCAGAGTCAATATATTGTAGCGATTGAAAACAGACCACCTGCCATTCCAATGATTTCCGCACAGTTGCCACTGAATGTTGTAGATATTAGTTACCATGTGGTTTTATTTCGGTCGGAAGACTTGGCGCCTGGAACACAGATTACACCTGCACGTTTGACACAAACTCTTCAGGGGAGTGTGTTTGCAAGACCTTATACTATTTCGTTTTATATTCGAAATCAAGACGTCAGTTCGGTTATATATGACAAACAGACAAAGCTATATTTTTCGGAGGATATAAAATATCAAATAGAATTCGCGGATGTATTGAATAACGACTATATCTTTTACAAAACGAGTCCCATCCGTAACACGAATAAACAATGGATGAAATTCCAATGCCAGCTACATTTCCCGATTTCCCGGAAAAAAGTGAAGTATTCGATACGTCGTCTGGACAAGGAATTGAATAATTTATATATTTCGGATATATCTATGATATTTACAAATAAACTCAACGAACCATACGCATTCCTCGATGGATCATGGAATTGCCTTTCCGTGTCACCCACGCCATGGAAAGATATCTGGACATATGATGGCTCGTTCCAGGTAATACAACTATCGTGTAACATGTCTATATCCTGTTGGTTCTATTTGCATAATACGGATATAAGCCAATGTATTTTTTTATTGGGAACGGACGTCAGCAATGGAACCCCCGGGATTTATATTGACAATTCTAATATTACCGTGAAAAATGCGTATGACGATTCTTCTTATAATCATATTCTTACCACTCCGTCGGTATTAGGGGTGGCGACTCATTTTGTGCTCACCTATTTTAATAACACCATTTCTACCTATATGAACGGTATTCCAGGTCAGGTAGTCGACGTTTCTAAAAACACGATAAGAGAAGCCCATAATACACAGGATAACATCTACCTTGGAAATCCCAAAGAAAAGACTTTGGGGGTAGTGTTGAAATCGGTTAAACTATACGATTACCAACTCGACCTCAGTTTTATAGCGAACTCACTGTATAAAGCCGACAAAGAGTTGTATCAAATCGGAAACCCGTATGATATCTCAGCGAATCAAATAAGATCATATTTTACCACCAGTACCCCAAATGAAAGACAAGTCAAACTACCGGTCTTGGATAGACCCACTCTCACCAAAAAAGTATTTTTAAACGCGTCTTTGCCTCATTCATCAGACGTGAGCAGTGTGTCCATGTGGATTGACGCATCTTCTTCCCTTTATATTGACCATTCTCTCTGTGTGTGTGCAACAGACACCTTTACATTCCGAGGTCATCCAGTCAAGTTAAAAAATGCGGTAAATCATTTCGCGATAACAAACGAAGCCAGATCTCTCAAACTATACATGAATGGGTATTTATACCTGACCGACCCATCCCCGATGACCAGTATTTCCGGATCGAATCTGGGCGAAGTCGTTCTTTGGAACAAGGTTTTATCCGAATCGAACATATTGACCTCTTATTACAATTATTATCATCTGTACTCTTCTTACGATATCAGTGGGGACTACAAATTGTACGTGAAATATCCGAAAGGCATAGATATTTCAGCCAGAACAGTAGATTATCGTGTATTTTCCAATCCATATACCGACGTAAGTGGCGTCATCCAATTATATGACGGTGGTTCCGATATTTCCTATGTAATCATTCGTATGGCTCCTTTGACTCTCAATACATTCCATAAAAAACAAGATACGATTCGAGTTCGTCTGTCGGACTATCAGGTGGTCCATGATATATTTGCTGAAAAAAAACCGTATATTCAATATAGTCTTTCGAACAATATACAATACGTAACTGAGGCCACTACGGTAGATTTTTGGATTGAGAATCCGCCTTTGACTTCTTCTACTACTTTCTCATACACGATAAACGGAGGTATAACTGGTACAGATTTAAGTAGTTCTTTCGATATCAGCGGAATGATTGGCAGCCAAAAAGTATCGATCGTGTTGAGAGAAGATTATACCATCGAAGATATGGAAACTCTCCTGTTCAATGTCCCTTCTCTCAATCTATCCACATTATTGTACGTGTATGATCGATTATACTTAACTTCGAATACAAGTTACGCGAATAATGGCGACGTATTTACTATTACTTTACGGACGAAGATAACCAGCCCGAATACCGAATACAGGTACAGAATATTGGGCGTATCTGGTGAAGATATCAGTGGAGCCGATTTATCCGGAACGATCACTTTCAAAGATGAAGACGTATCGTTCTCGTTTGTTGATATTTCATTCGTAGTAACTGCGAATGAAACGACGCGCGTCAATCTACCGTTTAAACTAATACTGGCCGATGATTTCAGTTATGTCAGCATTTCTCTTTGGCTGAACGATTTTTACAATCTCACTACCAACAACACGACCATATACGAAGGGGATGAGTTCAGTTTCACTTTCAAAACGCCGAATACTGTAACTGACAATACTTTGTTTGCATACACGATTACCGGAATCAGCTCGGAAGACTTGGACATTACGTCAGAGTATGGTGGTTTGTCCGGATATTTCGTTTCCAAAAATGCAACTGCCGCAAAGAAATTCAAATATAAATATAACGCGCTACCAGATCAGAATAAAACAATGAACATCTTCGTCGCCAAGAATGGAGTACTTGAAACGGATTTGTCATTTTCATCGAGGATAGTGAATGTTGAACCAGTATTCGCATTGCGTGGCCCGGTCGAAGTAAATGAAGGCGAGTCATTTACCATAACCCTGGAGGATTTGTCAAGGAACCTACCAAACGGAACCGAAGTCGTATATAAATTAGTATATGTTGATAGCGCCACGAACGAACCACTGCTTGACTCCGTGGTGGAAAGCGATGACGTAAGTGGTTCTATTTCAAGTAGTTCTTTCACGTTACACGATTGTTCCGGTACTGCGAATTTTACGGCAATTGCAGATAGAATATCGGACCAGGACAAAACAATACAAATCATGTTGGCGGATTTTCCAAACGTATTTTGGAGAGTAGATATTTACGATACAAGTAAATCTCCGATATACGATTTAAGTTGCGATAAGGTGGGCTCGGTGAATGAAGGAGATACATTTAAAATAACATTGGAATTTGCGAACATTCCGGATGGGACCAAGGTTCCATTTGATATATCTGGTACCATTCGGCTTCGGGATATTTTGGGATTGACGTCTATGCACGATGTGTTTACGATTCCTTATGATATTTCAAGATCTTATACTGTGAAAGCAGACAAACTAACGGAAGGAAAAGAAAGAGCCGAATTCCGCTTGACTTCTGAGACCAACTCAGATATTATGGTCGCAATTGACATTAACGACAGTAGTCAAGCCCCCGTCTATAAAGTAAATATTGTAAATAGTGCAGGTGCAACTTTGGATATCATCCCAGGAAACACAACATTTAACATTGACCTTTCTACAAACAATGTAGACAAAGGAGTTCAGGTAGGTTTTTCATTGAGCGGGTTGTCGAGTGGCGACTTGATTTCTACTTCTCTGACCTATTCCAATCAAATATACACCGGCAAATTTACAGTAGGTTCGTCAGAACGTATTTCAGTAAAATCAAATATTATTAATACAGCTAAAACCGGTACATTAAAGCTCAATGGTAATCTATATTTTGTATATAACAAACCGATTGAAAATAATGCGGTAAATTCACAACAAGTCAAATTTAATACATAAAAAACTAAAATTCTCGAAATTTATCCTGCGACAATACACCAAAAAAATCTGCTCCGTTTTCTTTGTAATGGAAGGTAGGAAAGACAACAAATCTCTTTTTCGCGTCGTCGTCTTCCGTGGTCGCTTTGTCAGAAAAGAGATATATTTTTCCGAACTTGTCATGGTTCGATTTGGAAACACTTGTGAGAGAAGATCGGTTATTCTTTTCCGAGCTGCTGGTGGGATATAGCATTTGCGGTATTTCCGCTGGACGGTCGTCTGCTTTTACAATGCGGTAGATACTTTTATTTGATTCGAATATAGAAAGTAAGGTTGGATCTATAGGATGACCGTCGATTGATTTCGTGTAAAGAATCTCATCTACAATTGCCCAGTTAAATGAGGATTCTTCTTTTTCATCATTTTCCTTTTCTGTCGGATGGAAAAAGTGAGACAAGGTTAAAAGAGAAGGCAGGAAATCTTCGACATTTATTCCTATGATGACTTCTTTGGTTCCTGATTGGTGAATATACCCTTTGAATGCTCTCTCAGTAATGTCGGTAAGGCCATCATTCAACGTTATATCAGGGGTAATATTTAATATTCGGAAGAGTATTTCCAAACACTTGTTTTTCAGAAGTTCATGATGATTGACATTGTTCAGCGGCTCGTACATAAAAGAGGGCAGAGAGTATAACTTCGTTGAGTTTAAAAATTCTACCAAAAAAGCAATATATGGGTCGTTGTATGTATTATTACATAAAATATACGCACAAATATGCACACGAAGAGAGTCATTGCCAACTATATCTATATCGGATGAATACGCCGGTAAATGAAAATATGGTTCGTTTGTGTACATGTGGAATAAAGTAGGATCGCCTTTTACCGGCGGAGTATCAGAGTCACTGTCCGATTCTTCTTCTGTTTGCGGTTGAGGAGTAATACTTATATATTTCTCCGGTTTATCCGAGTCAGAGTCAGAGTCAGAATCAGAATCATCAGACACGTAATCTCCGTCTGATTCATACTCCGATACAGAATCTTCTTCTGAAGTATATTCCTCATCTTCATCTCCATCTTCGTCGTCTTCTTGTTCTTGTTCATCTC
>Ga0209550_10004888_pt1 | contig 12648 bp, 8 predicted proteins | sample LauGreSuBDMM15SN_2_FD_187567 | JGI IMG/M metagenome (GOLD analysis project Ga0209550, IMG submission 187567) | Freshwater lake microbial communities from Lake Michigan, USA - Su13.BD.MM15.SN (SPAdes) (version 5) | ecosystem: Environmental > Aquatic > Freshwater > Lake | place: Lake Michigan, USA... | reverse complement strand
ATTACAGTGGATGATTGCAGATATGTCTATCGCTCTTGATGCCGCGCGGCTGATGCTTCATCGCGCAGCCAATGTGCCGGTGGGTAGCTTCCCAGATTTAAAACTAGCCGCCCAAGCCAAGATCATTGCCGCAGAGACCGCCATTAAAGTCACCAATGATTCACTGCAACTCTTTGGATCTAGTGGTTACTCACGCGAATTTGCTGCTGAACGCCACGTGCGAGATGCTCGAATGTTTACGATTGCTGGGGGTACGGCTCAGATACTGCGGACACAAGTAGCAAGTGCTGTCCTTGGTGCAAAACTTCCACAAACGCGTGAGGGCTATGTGAAACACCCAATAGGGAAATAAGCTTCGCCACGAAATTGAATGCCGAACAACGGCAATCTGATTTGAAAAGATCAACGTAATTTTTATTTCACAAACTCGTTATCTTTCCAGAGTTCTGTCTGAGTGCGGCCATTGGCGAAAGTGTATGTGCCTGACCCATTAAATTTACCGCCTTTGAATTCACCGACGTACTTACGCCCGTCAGCGAATGTGAAAGTGCCTTGACCGTGATATTTGCCGTCTTTCTGTTCGCCAACATATTTACTACCGTCGGCTAACGTTAATGTCCCCAACCCACTTTGTGCGCCATCCTTCCATTCGCCGGCGTACTTGCCGCCGTCAGCGAATGTGAAAGTTCCCTGACCATGATATTTGCCGTCTTTCTGTTCGCCAGCGTACTTGCTACCGTCAGCGAATGTATAAGTGCCCTAACCGTGATATTTACCGTCTTGCCATTCACCGCTGTAAATCACACCATTTTTGAAGGTGCGTGCCTTGACCATTCATTCGATTGCGTTTGAACTCGCCGACATATTGAGCGCCATCTGAAGCCGTATTTGTTCCTCGCCCGGAATACTGACCAGAAACAAAACTACCCTCATATCTTGAGCCATCAGGCAGCGTTACAGATCCATGTAGATTTGGCGCGAATGTAACAGGGATCAAGTACTGAAAGCAATTGAGGATCAGGTGCTCGGATCCGACATCCTTTTGAACGAATCCAGAGAATAATTATCCCTAGCTAAGCATTCACCGCGGCTCGCACTTGCCTGAACCGGAGCCCAATACATTCCGTACAATGCCCTGAACTGGAGACCAATATGAACATTCAAAAAATAATCACCCGCACCGCACTTGCAATTTTGCCGCTTTGGGCCGCTCAGCAAGCCTCTGCCAGCCCAAACTATCCCAACAAACCCATTCGTATCGTCGTGGCCTATGCGCCGGGCGGACCTACCGACATCGTGGCCCGATTTTTTGCCCAAGAACTTGGCACTAAGCTTAATCAACCTGTTTTGGTCGAAAACCGCGCAGGTGCTGGCACACTCATTGGCACGGAGTCAGTCATCAAGGCGCCGCCGGACGGCTACACCCTTTTTTGGGGAACGCCCGCCACTGTGATTACACCGCTATTGCATAAAAACCCGACCTATGACGTTCTGAAAGACCTTCAACCCGTCTCGTTAGCGACTACCCAATCCATGGGCGTCTTAGTTTCCGCCAATATTGGGATCAATAGTGTTAGTGATCTGGTCAAGTATGCAAAAGCCAACCCAGGTAAGGTGAATTTTGCGTCTTCAGGAAACGGCTCGGCTCAGCATTTAGCCGCAGAGGCGCTGAACGATGCCGCCAAGATCAACATGCTCCACATTCCCTATAAAGGTGCCGGTGTCGCACTCAATGATCTCGTTGCGGGACGCGTCGATGTCATGATCACATCCTTAGTAGGTAATATGATGGAGCAGGTCAAAGAGGGTCGAATCAAACTCATCGCGACCACGGGGCCCGAGCGTAGTAGTACCTTGAACAATATTCCTACCGTTGCAGAAGGTGGCGTACCGAATTTTGGTATCCGCACATGGACGGCGGTGTTCGCGCCGGTCAACACGCCGCCCGACGTAATCGCCAAACTCAATCGCGCCGTGGCTGAGATACAAAAAGATGGCCACATTCAAAAGAAGATTGAAAGTCTGGCGATGGACGTCTCAGTGGGCTCACCGCAAGAGCTCAGCACCATGCTCACCAAGGAAAGTGACTTTTATTCTGTCATCCTGAAACGGACTAACACCAAGCTCGACTAAGCATATTGAAAAATGCCAAACCCTCTGCGCATTAGGCCCATCACGAATACAGATTACGAAGCCTGGTTACCTCGTTGGGATGGCTACAACGCTTTCTATGGGCGGCAAGGTGCAACGGCCCTCGACTTGAACATCAGTCAAGATACTGCTCACTGGAGATGTCAGGCGGGTGAAGTATAGACAATGAGACCGGAGTTTCCGTAGAGACTATCTGCTCAGAAGTGTTGAACCTGCAGAGTCATACAAATCTTATCACTAGAGCCAGAAATGCCAAGAGCGAAGAAAACATGGGCTGAGAAGATGAAGGCAAAACCGCCTCATCAAGCGAGACATAATCAAAGAAATGCTATATCGCCAAAGTTTCATTAAGGTGCTCCAACCTGGAGGCTTGGTCGATTCCGCTCCGAGCCAACATCTGAAATTGAAAAAAACCTAGCGTTGGCGCTAGGGTTTTTCGCAGCAAATGGAATAATGCTATTCCGCTCATAACCCAATCCACTTTAACAATATGCAATTTCGAACAGCGCAGCAAACAGATCTCGTAGAAATCGTCAAAATGCTCGCTGACGATCCTTTAGGGTCTTCGCGCGAAGAATTTTCCGATCCACCAAAACCGTGCTACCTCGATGCCTTTCGTCACGTCCAAGCAGACCCGAACAACGACATCATTGTTGCCGTCGATACTAATGGTGAACTCTTTGGTTTTTTACAGCTAACCTACATCCCCAACTTGACATTACAAGGAAGCTGGCGTGCTCAGTTAGAAGGTGTACGAGTGAAAACTTCAAAACGCTCTGCAGGCATTGGCAAAGCACTCATTGAACACGCGATACAAAACGCGCAGGCCAAAGGGTGCCGTGTCATGCAGCTAACATCAAATAGAGCTCGCACAGATGCGTTGAGATTCTATGAATCACTCGGATTCACGCCAAGTCATGTGGGCTTCAAACTAACTATTTAATCAAATCGATTCACTCGCTTCGACGCCCCACCTGTTCGAATCGTAATATCGGAGGCATGTTCCGCCAAAGTGTGTTTTGGGTCGTTAGCAGACCATGAGTTGAGCTAATTGACCAAACTCTATCGTTACATATTGAAACAGACTTTCAGCTAAAAATCTTTCAGAACTGACCTTCCGCTAAGGAGTTCAAAGACATGTCACGAACTGTGAACCCGCGTGTTAATCTACTACGGATTTTTTAGCTATAGATCCTGATTAAAGTCAAGATGCGGGTTATTTCATGGGTGAATTCCCTAAGCATACGCGGTGTTTATTTCATAACTCTAATAGAAAGTGACAAGTCATCATGCCCGTCTCGCATGTCAAATATTTTCTCGTCAACTTGCTGGCGTTTGGTGGATTAACAGCGGTGCCAGCCTTCGCCGCAAACATTACCGTGACTGGGACTGAAAATACAACCCAAAATAATGGGGGCTCTGGCAACGTGACGGTCACGGCATCCGGTATTATCAACACCAACGGTCCGCAAAGGTTAGGTATCGAGGCTTCAGGCGACGGCATCACAATCACCAACGCTGGGACGATCAGCACTGCAGGCTCATACAGTTGGGGCATTAACACCTTTTCGGGAAGCCCCACAACAATCATCAACACGGGCTCGATCAGCACTACGGGCCAATTCAGCTACGGCATCTATGCCACAGGCGCGAACACCACAATTACTAACTCGGGCTCGATCAGCACCGCGCGGTATGACGGCGAAGGTATCTTTGCCACTGGCGCCAACGCCACGATTACCAACTCTGGCTCGATCAGCACCACGGGGATGAGCAGCGCCGGCATCTATGCCAATGACGACAACGCCACGATTACCAACTCAAGCTCGATCAGCACGACGGGCCAATACAGCTACGGCATCGATGCTAGAGGCACCGCTACCACGATCACAAACAATGGCTCGATTAGCACCACGGGTGGGTTCGGCAACGGAATCGATCTCAGAGGTAACGGCATCACGATCACCAACAATGGCTCGATCAGCACCACAGGGTCGAATAACTTCGGTATCTATGCCACAGGCGCCAACGCCACGATCACCAACTCAGGCTCGATCACCGTGGGTATGTCCAGCCACGGCATCGCCGCGGCGTCCGGAGCGATTAATACACTCAACAACGCCCAAGGGGGTGATGGCACATCCCCATCTACGAGGGCGCTGACTTACACATCCAATTTACCCACCAACTACAACATCATTATTAAGAGCGCGAATCATTATGGGCAGTTGGCGGTCACTAACGGCATAGGCACTACGACTTTTGGTATTTCCTCGCTAACGACAACGAGTCGTTCGATCATCAATACAACATTTGCTTCTGTTTTAACTGGTATCTCAGCAACTCAGTTAGGTCTACCTGGTCTGACTAGCTTCAGCGGTGTGACGAGTATTTATTCGTATCTCTTAACTCTGACCGACCCTGCCTTAAATATCTGGGGACTGACGATCACAGCTTGCCAAATTTGCAAAATCACTATTGCCAGCGGTGAGACCGTCACGTTAAGTCAGCTTTCTGGCGAACCCAATTTGATTATGGCCGGTGGTACCCTCGCGTTAAGCAATGGGGACCAGTCAAATCAGAACTTTTCTGTAGAATCTACAAGCACGATCACTGCCCCAACAACAGGTTCAGCCACATTGTCAGGTGTGTTTTCTGGATCTGGTGGGCTGATATTTAATGGTGTTGGAACCACGATTCTGACGGGTGCTAACACCTACTCAGGTGGTACCACAGTTTCGTCGGGTGTACTACAGGGCAACACCACGAGCCTCCAAGGCGCCATTGTCAACAACAGCCAAGTGGTATTTGATCAAGCGACACAGGGTACATACTCAGGCGTCATGTCGGGTACCGGCAGCCTCGTTAAACAAAACGCTGGCACACTAATGCTGACAGGTGCCAATACCTACACAGGCGGCATGACAGTTTCGTCGGGCACCTTGTCTGTTTCAGGCGCCTCTCCCACAGGCTTTGGTAATGTTTTGGTGTCTTCAGGTGCGACGCTGATGGGCACGGGCACAATCAATGGCCAACTCACCGTGGCGGGTATTCTCAAGCCTGGTAACTCGCCGGGCTACCTCGCAGCGACCAACACCGTGACAATGAGCGCCGGCTCAACTTACATGCAAGATATCGCAGGTCGTGCGCAAGCCACCATTACCACCCCGGTCGGTGCAACGGGCTACTACTCTGCATTGAACATCACTGGTGGACAGTTCGTCATCAACTCGGGTTCGACTTTAACCCCTCGCTTATCTAATCTTTTCACTTCATCAGAGTCGGGTTATGGCAGCACGCCATACATACCAGTGCTAGGTGATCGTTTCCGTATGGTGAAAGCGGACGGTGGTATCTCGGGTAAATTCTCAGCCATCACGCAACCCGCAGAGCTTGCAGCAGGCACGCAGTTCTTGCCGTTCTACAACATGGCGGGTAGCAACAGCGTTGATCTGGCCGTGATCCCCACGTCCTATAAAACGACGATTACTTCGTTGTCGGGTAACAAAAATGCCCAATCAGTTGGTGGTGCCTTAGATACGATGGTCGGAGCGGCGCAGGCTGGCACGTCAACGACTGCGCAAGATCAGTTGTTGTATGCAACGTACAACCAGACCTTAACAAGTTTGGCATCATTTACGCAAAGCCTAGCGGGTGAAGTCTACGCAGCAGCGGTTGCTGTGATTGCACAAAGCACACAGCGTACTCAACAAGCAGTGATGTCGAGATTGGGCGACACCATGGGCAGCAGTCTTCCTAACTCGATGACCAATCCCGCAGGCAACACCGCACTGATGGCTCGCTCGCAAACAGCGATCTCGGGTGGAGCACCAAGCGCAGCGGTTGGATCTAACTCTAGTGTTAATCCAAATGCAGAGGCAAAGTCATTCTCGAATGGTAATGTCTGGGGTGATCTGGCGTATCAGAAAGGTAATCGTTCAAGTGATGGCCACTCGGGTGGCTAGAGCAGTAATCTGTATCAATTAGTGTTTGGTTCAGACTTCCAGACCTCAAATGGCAGGAGGATCGGTGGCGGTTTGGCTCTGTCTAATACCAATTTAAACCCAACTTACGGCTCTGGCACCATCCAACAAGGGTCGATTTTTGCCTACGGCAAGATGTCTATTCAGGACTATACCGTCGATGCCATGGCAAGTATTGGTCTGAACTCAAGCGATTTGTCACGTGGTGATGTCTCTGGCTTGAGCAATGGATTCAAGAGCAAGTCGGTCTCTGGCAATGATGCCATGCTCAGTCTCGGTGTGAGCCGTCCAATCGATATGGATCAGTTCAGGATCACACCTTTTGCCCGTGTGACTTGGCAGATGGTGACGCAATCTGGCGTCAATGAAGGCAATGCGGCATCAGCACTAAGCGTCAAGGGCTTCACGGGCAATGGTGTACGAGGCATGTTGGGTCTAGCCGCTGGCTCTATAGACATCCATCCGATGACAGCCAAGTACACGTATCGTGCTTATGTGGGTGTCGGTGCCGATTCTTCAGGCCTACTGAACCCCACCTTGAATGCATCCATAGCAGGCATCGGTACAACTATCACCACGCCGAATGCACGCACAACTTTTGTGCAGGCGGGTTTATACGGCACGGCCAAGATGTCAGAAAACACGTTTGCTTATGCGGGTATCTCGGGCGAGGCACGCAGCGGCCAGACACTCAGCGCTATTAATGTAGGTTTGAGAATGCAGTTTTAAACACATATTTTATTGCTGTGATAGCCGAGCAGCCTTCGGGCTACGTTGTTATCGGTGGTTCGATTCCGCCCCGGGCCACCATCTGAAATTGAAAAACCCCAGCGTTCGGGCGGGGGTTTCTCTTTTGTGGGCTTATCACTGACGGCCTAGTGCTAAGCACATGGGCGACAGGTCACAACTGTGCTTTAAACAGGACAAAACTTAATCTATTGCTTAGAGCCTTCAGTCAGTCGGCGTCCTAGTGAAACAGCATAGGGTGCTGCTCTAGCAGGCAACATAGGATCTGCTGCCCCCTCCACACCTAAAGGCATTCTATTTGGATCGAAGGTAATGTTTAAACAAGGGCCACCACTGTCGTTAGAAACCGAAACTATCTTGAGGACTCCTAATGTCATTTTTTTGCGTCCCTCTGGAAGGGGGATAGTGGCGTTAGTGAGGATATCGCCCGGTTCAGCTAACTCAAGATTGAAATTAAAAGTTGCATTTCCATTCGTGACACGCTGACGTAAATCATCAAACAGAAAATCAGGGCCTTTTGTTTTTGCAACTTCATCGGTCAAGGTTTGTACTCCACCGACAGGCTCAAAAATCCATTTGCCCCACACCTTTTCTTTTTTTTCATTAGAGAAGCCAAAGCCATGTACGCCCCAATAATTTGTGGATACATAACTGGCAGGAACGGGTTGGGAAGCGTAATACTTGCCTTGAATCAGTACTTCAGGATTTGCGTCTACAAAAGCTTTAACTTTTAATTGATCTACAACTTTCGTCTGCGGATCCGGTTGCAAGGACTGCAAGCGACCAAACAACTGCTCTGGAGTTGAAGAGCCAAATACGGGCGCTGAAATATTACCCATGTGCCAAACCTCGTTGTTAGGCAGGTTGAATTGCAGCGCTAAATTGCGTTGTGTTTTGGTGTTATCGCTAGCCTTTGGGTTTGCGCCACCTACAGAAAAACGTACGATGACCGGAATGGGGCTGCCGCTAAACGCTGTTGAGTTTGAAATATGCCGGCCCGCAGCACTACCGACAAACTCCCCCATCGCACAAATTCCTTTTGCCCCAGAGCGGCGAAATCCGTCAAACTTTCCGCTGGTTGCCTCAAACTGATCAACCATTTTGCTAGGATCGGGATTGGCATGCACTGGATCAGTGATTGTGAGAGCGACACCTGACAGCAAAAAAACCACATACGCGAACAAATATTTTGAGACTTTCATAGAATTAGGCTCATGATTATCATTGAAAATTAATCGTACTATCAATCCAAACTGAATGTGTAAATTTTTCTTGTTGAGCGCCTAATTCAAGAGGCTCCCAGTTTCAAACTTATCCTGTGACTCATTTGTTATTTTTTTATTTAAAATTTCACTAAAATTATTTTTGCAATCGACCGCCAAGATCCACCATTGCTATTTATTTTTAGAGGCGTTGCTCAATGTCTTTTGTACACAAATATTTTAATGCCAAGGCCTTTGGGCTAATGATGCTGCTGTGCTTTGGAATGATTTCAAACTCTTCTGCGCAACTATGCACGGTCGGCACTAAGAGTCGGTTCTTTTGGCCTAAAGATAATAAGTGGTATGCCGGAACCATCATAGAGGCTGCGTCTGACCAGTGTAAAGTGACTTGGACTGGCTATGGTTATGGTAGAGATCAAGATTCGTGGGTGACACCACAAAATATGCGCCTACTCGTCCTATGGACTGACGGCAAAAGATATCCAGCCACCGTGATCCGCAAACAGGGCAACAAATACTTGGTGAAATACGATCAGTACGATGCCTCATACAACGAAGTGGTCGAACTACGGCAGTTGTCAGTGAGACCTCAGTAAGCTCAGACATCCTCTGACCCCGGTCGATTCCACGCCGGGCCACCATCTGAAATTGAAAAACCCCAGCGTTCGCGCTGGGGTTTTTTTGTGGATTCGATGCAAGCGTTTACTATTGTGCAGGCGCGTCAACACTTGCTCGGCGAACATTCAGCTCATGCAACTGCTGCCCAAGATATCGGGCAATCGCACGCATACCGTACAGCCCAGCTGCAGCTTCAGCGTCGCTGTTGTAATTGGTATTGGTGTTGACATCGTAGGTGTAAATCTCACCTGCCTCGTCAACAATAAACTCAATTCCAGAAATCCCTATCCCGTTTTCGGCGATGAAGCGTTGATAACGTTGGATGATGGGGTGATCAAAACCCTCGATGATCTGAAAGCGCGGAGCAGGCGCTTCGGGTGCAGTTTCGCCCACCGGACAAAAAGCATCACCGATCTGGCAGACGTCCGCTGGACAGAGTTCAAACCCAAGCGAAGTATCAACACGTACGGCATACAGAAACTTGCCGCCTACGAATTCGACGCGCGTAATGAAAGGCTGCGGCGCGCGAATGTATTGTTGTATCAAGGTGATGCCGTCAACAGAGGGCTCGAACTGCGCGCTGTTCACATAGTCCTGTAGGGCATCGATAGTATGGAACAGTTTTACGCCCAGGCCTTTACCTGCACGATTATGTTTGGTGATGAATGAGCCTGTCATCTGGCGGGCGGCTTCGACGATGTGTTGTTTGCCGACCGCAGCGATGGTGCGTGGCGTCTTGACCCCGTAATTCTGCAACGCGGCATACTGGGCGACCTTGCTAATTTCAAGCTGCAGAGCACGGCTATTGTTCACAACACGCCGACCATGCGCCTCAACCCAAGACAGCACTGCTGCGGTGTATTCGGGCGCGAAGCGGTGGTCGCGAGTGTGCGATGACGCACTCATTCGGTTGTAGAAAACGCCCTCAGGCGGAGGCGCGGACAGATCCAGTTTGCCTTCGTCAAGAAACCACTCCTCGTAAGGTAACCCGAGCTCCCGAAAGGCTGCTTGCAACGGCTCTACCCAAGCGGAGTTCTCATGAATCACATAAATTTTCGACATATCTCATCTTCACGATGCCGGCAACACAAACGCTATCCGGAACGGCATCTCCGAACATCTCAACAGCATAATAAAAACTCATTAAAACCAAAACGACATTTTTATCATTTCTTTATAAGCAATCAGTCTAACAATGCACATGCGACGCTTGTCGGACGCTTATCGGACGCTTATCGGACGCTTATCGGACGCTTGTCGAGCTAGTTGAGATCGGATTCGGGTATCAGAATCAGTGCGTGTTCGGTGCAAAACGATCAAATATATGGCGCACCATCCCCTTCGCCAATTCCTCTTCTCCAAAAAATATCTTCCCGAAACCGTCCGCTGTTAATAGCTCGGACTCATCTTCACTATGCGTGCGCACGATGATTTCAATGTTCGGGTTCAATAGTCTCGCTGTCTCAACGGTTTGTCTTACATGAACGGTATCTGGAGTTGCGATAACAAGCATGGCAGCTTTCGCAATGTGCGCTTGAATCAACACAGCAGGATCGCCAATGTTTCCGGATACCGCAACAAAGCCCTCCTCACGCAAAGCTTCAACCAGCTCTCGACTTTGCTCAATAATCACGAAGGGAATACCGCGCTCGGTTAGCGCCTGGCCTATCCTCTTTCCGACTCGCCCATACCCTACAAGTACCAGCTGTCCTTCTAAATATTTACGATCCGTGCTCATGGGTAGCGCCGCAGTGGGATCCTGTCTTTGATCTAATTTCCTCGCCAAGGCTGACCGGCTAAGCGTCCAGCGACGCAGTGGCTCCGCAGCTTTAAACAGTAGAGTGTTGAACGTGATCGTCAACAACACACCGGCGAGCACGAGATTCATCACCTCTGTGTCAATCACACCTAAACTTAAAGCAAGGCCTCCAAGAATAATTGAGAACTCACCAATTTGCCCCAAGCTCGCTCCAATGGATAATGCCGTGCTCAGCGGGTATCCATTCGCAATGACGATCGCGACCGCAACCGCGAAGTTAACAAACATGACCACCATCACCACGACGAGTATCCGCCCGGGCTGGCTCAGAAATACTGCGGGATCAACCATCATGCCAATCGATACAAAAAACAAAACCGAGAACGCGTCGCGTAAGGGCAGAGTTTCCTCGGCCGCTCGATGGCTAAACTCTGACTTCCGCATAACGGAACCCGCTACGAAGGCGCCCAACGCAAACGAGACATTAAAAAATGACGCTGCTCCTAGAGCAATGCCAATTGCAGTCGTTACAACTGCCAGAGTAAATAATTCTCGAGAGCCTGTTTTCGCAACCTGCCACAGCAACCACGGTAAAACACGCTTGCCCACGACAAACATAAGCGCGATGAAGGCAACTACAAGCAGAAGCGTATGACCAACTGTTAGCCAAAGTGAGCTGTGCCCCGCACTTGCAGCACCAGCGCTTGTTTTTGCGCTGCCGATGATCTCAGCGAAAGGCGGCAATAACACCAAAGCCAACAAAGTGACAAAATCCTGAACAACTAACCACCCAACCGCAATACGGCCCCCCATCGTGTCGAGTTCACCACGGACCTCAAGCGACTTCAGCAAGACTACGGTACTGGCGCATGCCAGGCATAGCCCAAAGATCACGCTGGACGCAAACCCCCAGCCCCAGAGCCATGCGATCCCAGCACCCACCGACGTTGTCAAAGACATTTGTATCAGCGCGCCAGGGACAGCGACTCGCTTGACCGAGAACAACTCGCTTGGCGAGAAATGTAGACCAACACCAAACATCAGCAGCATGATGCCGATTTCTGACAACTGCGCAGCGATGGCAATGTCGGCACTAAATCCTGGCGTCGCTGGGCCGATGACAATGCCGGCCAACAAATATCCGACCAACGCAGGAACTTTAATTTTCTCTGCAAGGAATCCAAGACACAAGGCTGCAATAAAAGCCGCAGCAATGGTTGTGATGACGGTGATGTTATGGTCCAACAGCTTCTCTCTTTGCAGCTAAATAATCGATGACTAATCCGCTTTGATACCGTTGTCGCGGATAAGTTTTCCGTAGAGTTCGTACTGCTTTTTAGTTGCTGCCCCAAACTCTTGCGCATCTGTACCGCGTATCGTGACACCTAAATCGACAATCTTTTTTCGCGTCTCGGGATCAGACAAGGCCTTTTGAATTTCAACATTTAGTTTTGCAACGATGTCTTTAGGTGTACCGGCCGGCGCGACGATTGCAAACCAAGAGTTAAATAGAAAGTCTTTTGTGCCCGCCTGTGCGACAGTGGGAATATTGGGGTATTGCGGCAGCCGCTCTGGGGTCGAGATGGCTAGCAGGCGTAATTTACCGCCCCCGATTAAACCCGTGACCGTTCCTAACCCTTGATAAGAGACATCAACTTGTCCTGCCGCCGCAGCGACTGCCGCAGGCGTTGCACCCTTATAAGGAACATGGGTCATCGACACCCCGGCACGCTGTGTCAATAACGCCATCGCAATATGCTGGGGACTTCCGTTTCCTCCGGAGCCATAATTGATTTTGCCCGGGTTGGCTTTTGCTGCAGCCAAGAGGTCGGCGAGTGTCTGATAAGGCGAATTCGGAGGAACAACAATCCCCCATTCGATTGTTCCGACAAGCGAGACCGGATCAAAATCTTTCAAGGCATTCCAAGGCATATTGGGATAGATGTGCGGGATCATCGTCAATACACTGTCATTGACCCCACCAAGCGTATAACCATCGGGCGCCGATTTAGCGAGTCGATCTGCACCAATCAATCCAGATGAGCCGGCAATATTTTCGATCACGATGGCTTGTCCCATATTCTGTCCCATCTTCGCGGTCAGAATGCGTGCAGCATTGTCGACTGCACTTCCTGCTGCTAACGGAACGATCATACGGATCGCTTTG
>Ga0209550_10004887_pt1 | contig 12648 bp, 8 predicted proteins | sample LauGreSuBDMM15SN_2_FD_187567 | JGI IMG/M metagenome (GOLD analysis project Ga0209550, IMG submission 187567) | Freshwater lake microbial communities from Lake Michigan, USA - Su13.BD.MM15.SN (SPAdes) (version 5) | ecosystem: Environmental > Aquatic > Freshwater > Lake | place: Lake Michigan, USA... | reverse complement strand
TTCTTCAAGCGGCCTCGTGGTCTACATCGCTGTTCTCGTCACTCTCGTACGCGCCCAGCCCGAGCAGGCTCCCGGGCGCGGCTGCAACTTGAGCGAGGGCGCCGCAGGCAGCAGGTCCACGTTGAGCGGGGCCCGCCGCAGCCTGCGGCTCTTCAGGTTCGGGTGCAGCGGCTGTAGCGGCTGTAGCCGCCGTCGGTGGCGCAGCTGGTGCCGTTTTGGTGCTCACGACGAGGGCGCCCGGCAGCTTGGGCTGCAGCTTGCGCCGTTTGGCGGCCGCCTCTTCCTGTATCGCCAATCGGGCCGCGGCTGTGCGCTCCGCGGCGGCGTGGCTCGCAGCCGAGGTGGCGCTGCCGCTAACGGCCTTGGCGCGAGCTTGCGCAAAGGCCGTCTTCTCGTCACGCGCCTGCTGCAGCCTCATGTCCGAGATCAAGTCGCGCTGTGCCTCGGAGAAGGCGACTCGGTCACCTCTGGCGCCTTTCCCCTTGCCGCGCTTCGTCAATGAGCCTTGGGCGGCGCGTCTCGCAACGCTCAGGTGCAGCACGCCGTCATCAAATCGCGAGCCGTCGAAGGTGCGGATGGCCGCCTCCGCCACCTGCGCGCTCGCAAAGGTGGCGCTCGCCTCGCCGGTCGCCTCGCCATCCTCGAGCACGAGGCTGACAGTGCAGCTGCCGACCGTCGAGAGCAGCGCAGTGAGCGCCTCCTTGGAAGCGTCGCCCACGCCGCTGATGAATACGCACGGGTACAGCGTGAGCGCGGCCGTCAGGGCCGCCGAGCCGAGCTGGGCCGCGCCAAGGGATGAGCCGCCGCCCACGGCATCCTGGACGTCTGTGTGTCGCAGCGACGTGCCCTCGAGGCCGATGTCGTGGGAGGCGTCGCCCGCGTGCTCGGTGCTCTGCTGTGCCTCCCGCACAATTGCTTCATAGTCGCGTCTTACGGGCCGAACGCCGGGTGCCGTAACCCAAGCATCGGCCATATTTCAATGCGAGGAGGACCAGCGGTGACGCACACAACCACAAGTTGCCTCAGAAGGCCCGCTAAACGAACGAAAGGCAAATCCGCGATAGGCAAGGCAAGATTGGTCTTGAACCGGAACCATAGAAGTGGGCCTTACGAGCCGAACTCTCTGCTGCCTTTTGCTCTTTGATCCGGTGTTTTCGGACCGGTAAACAACTGGCGCGATCGAGGAGCCGCGGTGCGAACCCTGCGCACGTCCGCGTCGAGCGCAGCGAAGCGAGGTGCGAAAACAATGGACGAGGAAGAAGACACGATTGGCCCTGGCGAGTGCACCATCGGCCAGGTGCTCGGCCAGCGCTGGCGGATCCGCCGGCGCGTGGGCAGGGGCACATTCTCCGAGATCTATGAGGCCTCAGACCTGCATCAGGACAAAGGCACCGACGGCCGCCACCCGCACGTGGCCGTCAAGGTGGCGCGCGGCGACGGCCAGAAGCGTTCGATGCTCGAACACGAGGAGGAGGTACTCGAAACGCTGCAGGCATGCAAGGCCGTGCCGCGCTTTGTCGCGCGTGGCCAGGAAGCATCGTGCTCGTACATCGTGATGCAGCTGCTCGGCGAGAACTTGTCCGAAATGCGGCGGCTCACGGCGAGCAAGTGCTTCACGCTGCGCACGACGGTGCTGCTCTGCGTCCAGATAGCCGACGCGCTCATGTTTATGCACGACCGAGGCTACATCCACCGCGACATCAAGCCATCTAACTGCTGCATCGGCCTCACTGACAATCAAATGTGCTACCTGCTCGATTTCGGGCTCGCGCGCCGCTGGAGGACCCAGGATGGCACGACGCGCCCCGCGCGCTCAACGGCCGAGTTCCGCGGCACGTGCCGCTACGCCTCGGTGCACTCCCACCAGCACGAGGAGCTCTCGCGGCGCGACGACCTCTGGTCGCTCGTGTACATGCTGCTGGAGCTGCACGGCGGCGCGCTGCCGTGGAATGCGACCCGCGACCACGACGAGGTGCTGAGGCTCAAGAGGGCGCATGTGGACGAGATGCTCGCGAGTGAGGGCGCCTTTGTCATCACCGCCGGCGTCGAGCTGCCGGGAGCTTTCTTCGAGCTCGTTCGCCACTTGCACGGCCTCGGCTTTGCCGACGCACCCAACTACAAGTTGGTGCGCGAGCTGCTGCTGCGCTGCCTGCCGCTCGACCAACAGACGAGGTCACACGAGCTCGACTGGGCCGCCGAGGGCATCACGTCTGAGATGCGACACATCTGGCGCAGCTGCGCCGGTCGCGACGGGGCCGCAGCCGACCAGTCCGCCGTCGCTGCCGCTGCCGCCGCAGCCGCCGCCGCCGCCGCCGCTGCCGCCGCCGCCGCTGCCGGGGGCGCCGCCGCCGGGGGCGCCGGCGGGGCGAGCGGCGGACCGGGCGGCGCGCCACTCGCGATGGCGCCCAGGCCGTCTCAAGGGCAGTACGGCGCACCGGTGCACCCGCCGGCTTCAACGACTGAAACCGTCGAGCGGCACGGCAGTTACGTCGGCACTGGTGCGCTGCCAGCGAGGCCCTCGTCCGGCTGGTGCCCTACGCTCTCCGCCTCGGCAGCGACGCCGGCGGCGGGCGCGCCGCCGGGTAGGCTGCCGCCGGCGAGCTACCCGCTACCCGAGATCACCGCCACCGAGATCGTGGTCGAGGGCATCGACACGAAACGCGACCAGCCATATGTGCGCGGCTTGTTTGAGAACTGGGTGGGTCACATAGCGCAGCTCGAGGTGCCGCGGCCAGGCATGGCGGTGCTGCGCTTCACGGACGTCGCCTCCGCTGTGCGCGCCGCTAGGAGCATCCATGGCCAGCGCGGCATGGCGGTGCGACCGGCAAACGCGCCGACGCCCATGCCGCCGGGTGCCCTGCCGCCGTCGGTGCAACCTCACCGGGCGACGACATGGGCGCCGCCGCCGTCGATGTCAGGTCACCCACTTCCTCTGCCGCCGTCGATGCACCCGCACGGTGGCGACCCGCACGGCGGCGGTGCACCGCCGCCCCCTCACGCGCCGATGCCGGCGTGGCGATCCATCAGCACCGCGATGAGCACTGGATCCGCCTCTCTCGGTTCCTTCCCGCCAAGCGCCGTGATGAGCGCTGGATCCGCCTCTCTCGGTTCCTTCCCGCCACGGCACGCAGGAGGCGGCGATCGCGGCGGCGGTGATCGCGGATTCGGCGGCGATCGAGGCGGCGGCGATCGTGGAGGCGGCGATCGTGGAGGCGGCGGCGATCGAGGCGGCGGCGATCGCGACGGCGTTCGCCGTATTTGGCAGAGCCGACCTGACAATGGACGCGACGGTGGCCGCGAGGGCGGCCGCGACGACGGCCGTGATCACGGCCGCGACAACGGCTACTGGGGTTATGGGGGCTACGGCGGCTTCCGTGAGCGAGATCGAGATCGAGATCGAGATCGAGATCGAGACGAGCTCGGCCGTGACAGTGGCCGCGATGGTGGTCGCGATGGCAGCCGCGATGGCGGTCGCGATGGAGGTCGCGATGGCGGTCGCGATGGAGGTCGCGATGGCGGCCGCGATGGAGGTCGCGATGGCGGCCGCGATCGGGCCGACCCGCGCTTCCGTCACGAAGTCGTCGACGATTTTGGAGGCCTCGGCTATGGCTCGTCTTGGGCACGTGGCGGCAGCGGGCGCGACGGCGGCAGGGACGGCGGCAGAGACGGCGGCAGAGACGGCGGCAGGGACGGCGGCAGGGACGGCGGCAGAGACGGTGGGAGAGACGGTGGGAGAGACTGGGCTGGTCCCGCCCGAGACGGCGCCACCGCCCGAGACGGCGCCCACGCTCATCGGGAGACGCGAATCGAATCTCGCACCGTGCGAGATCGCTTCGAGCGCCCCAGTGCGCATGGCTCGTCGGCCGTTGGCTCGTTGGCCGTTGAGGCCTTCGCGCCTACTGCTCCCCCGTCCAGCATGCCGCTTTTGCCACCTCCGTCGCGCCCCTCAACCGCGGTCGGAATGCATGCGTACGGCGGAGGGTCGGCGGTTGGAATGCATGCGTACGGCGGAGGGTCGGCGGTTGGCCCGGCGGTGGCGCCTGACGAGTCGCACCCGCGGCTCGCGCCGCCGCCATCTGACTTCAAGCCGTTGCCGCTGCCTGAGCAAGGCGGCGGCGGCGGCGGCAGGCCTCGCGACCCGCCTCAGCAACGTCACCCCAACGCCAACGAGGACTCCCGTGCGGAGTGCCTCGAGGGCGTCGACCGCCAGGCAAGTGGGCGCGAGGCGGCTGGGATCGCAATCTCGGACCCATATCGGGCTGGGATCGCAATCTCGGACCCATCTCGGTTTGGGATCGCAATCTCGGACCCATCTCGGACTGGGATCGCGGGCCGAGCTGACGCGGGGCGCGCTAGCAGTGCACCACGCGTTGCCGAGTCAGAGGGTCGCGTGGTGTGGCCTAATGACACGCCCGCCGCCGCGCCCATGGTGACAGCCGCCGACGCGACGCCCGCGCCCTGGTCGGCGGGAGGGGCGCCCATCTCGGCGCCCTCGTCGGCGGGAGGGGCACGTATGGCAGCAGCACGACGAGCCGAGGATTCCTTGACGATGCGCGCGCTCGGCCGCTCTGCCAACAGCGGCGCGTGCCTCGCGTGCAGTGGCAAGCAAAGGCCGCACACGTGTGGCCGCGTCGATGCTGGGCGCTCCACCGCTAACGGCGTCGGCAAGACCACGCCCAGCAACCCGACGCAGGAGGGCGCGCAGACGCCGCTCGCCGCGCCTCTCGCCGCGCCTCCCGTCGCGCCCGTCACGGCGCCTGCCGGCTCGGCTAAGCGCTCGCATTCGGCAGAAGCCGAGGGTGAGGCCGAGGGTGAGGCCGAGGGTGAGGCCGAGGGTGAGGGCGAGGGCGGCGCGCTGTCACGAGCGCCTCTGGCCAAGAAGGCGCGCAACGGGCGCAAGGGCGAGCTCTCGGGGCTGCTCGACTACGGCAAGGACGCAAGCATGGACTTGGTGTCGCAACTCGGCCTCGCGGGACAGCGGCGCACGGCCGTCAAGGCGAACGGCCCTAACGGCCCTGACAAGGCAGTCAAGGCTGACAAGGCGGACGAGGCGGAAGGAGCGGTGGAGCCGCATGGTGTGAATTCACACCAAGCAGACGCGATGGAGGTCGTGGTGCCCGCCCATATGTGGGAGTGCCTCAAGTGCACCATGCACAACCAGAACGCGCAGTCCAAGTGCGCCGCTTGCGGCAGCCGACGGCAGAAGAAGCCAGCGGTCTCGGACAAGGCGAAAGCGCTGGGTGCCAAGGCCGAGGTGAAGGCCAGGGCGGAGGCGGGGGCGGAGGGGAGGCAGGAGGACGAGGGCGAGCAGCAACAGCAACTTCAGCAAATTCAGCGAGATCCCTCTCAAGGCCAACCCGGTGCCGAGTGCCCCTTGTGCTACCGCTGTTTCGAGAGCGCCAAGGGGATGAAGCGGCACCTGCACGCTTGCAAGGGGAGGTCGGAGGGCCGTGTTGGGCAGGAGCAGGGCGAGGAGCACGAAGAGGCGCGAGCGGCGGCGGAGGAGGAGGCTGAGGAGGAGGCTGGCGGGGAGGAGCCGGCGGCCCCCAGGCTGTCGTGTGGGTACTGCACCCGCACGTTCGGCAACCATGGCGCGCTCGCGAGACACATGGGCGCGTGCAAGCAGCGTCCGGCAGAGGAGGAGGAGCTGGAGGAGGTGGAGGATGAGGAGGAGGAGGAGGAGGAGCAGGGCGACCAGCTGACGTGCCGGTGGTGCCAGAAGCAGTCGAAGAGCCTCGCGGGCATCAAGGTCCACATGCGAAAGTGGTGCAAGATGCGCCCAGATGCAGAGGAGAGGGATGGTAACGAGGACGACGAGGAGGAGCAGGAGCCGCAGGAGGAGCAGGGCGACCAGCTGACGTGCCGGTGGTGCCAGAAGCAGTCGAAGAGCCTTGCGGGCATCAAGGTCCACATGCGAAAGTGGTGCAAGATGCGCCCAGATGCAGAGGAGGGGGATGGTAACGAGGACGACGAGGAGGAGCAGGAGCCGCAGCAGCACGAGGATCGGGAGACGCGAGTGCAGGAGGAGAAGTGGGCGACCGCCCAGTGCCCGTGGTGCCATCAGGCGTTCAAGAGGCTCAAGACGCACTTGCGCCATTGCCCACGAACGCCGGGGGTCGACGAGGATGATGAGGAGGAGCAGGAGCTGGACCAGGCACAGCAGCGGGAGGATGCCGACGAGGGCGACGACGACGAGGGCGACGGCACGGGCAGCGCGGCAGTCGGCGGTGGCGAGCGGCGGCGGCGCGGCGGCGAGCGCGAACTCGTCGTCGGCTCGCGCGTCGAGGCACACTATGGCATTTCGGACGACGAAGCCTGGTGGCCAGGTACCATCACACGGCTGTGTACCAACGGTGACGTGGACGTGCAGTACGACGATGGTGACTTTGAGGCTCGGAAGCCGCGGCGGCGCGTGCGCCCGTGCCGCGGTGCCGCCGCTGCGAGCACTGCGAGCACTGCCACGCATACCCTGATGCATCCTCGGCATTCGCACGTGGCATTTGTGGGCGCGCGGCCGCCACGCGGCGACTCCGCCATCGACACCCACAACGACGCCGATGCGGAGCTGCAGAGTGACGATGATGACGAGGTGCTGCTCGTCTCGGCCGTCAACGTCCATTGAGTCGACTCGCCAATGCAGGCTCGAGCCTCAAGCATCGTCTAGATACTGAGCTTCCCTTGCTGAGCATCGTACAAAGACTCCCGTGTTGAGCTCGGCTGTTGATTAATTTGATTAATAGAGTGATTTGTAACTGAACAAGCTACCTACCAATTGGCGGTAACATCAACCGTTGCGAGAACTTCGCTGTTCTGAACATCTGCAATGTCGAAAATACCCCAATCATTATCTGAATTTTTGGTTTCGTCAAACTCTCGCTCCATTTACAAACATACCTGAAGCCGAGGGGGGGTCTCAGGCCTCGGCTAAAAATGGGATTCCTTGGGGTGTCGAGTCAGGTTTTTTTCGGTCGCTCCATTTTGTCAGCGCTTGCCCTTGACAAATCCGAAGAGCGTCAGCCTGATGGCGGCTAGTCAGGCCGATGTGGCGTTGCTGCAGGCGCAAGTGGCGGCGCTTCAATCCGCCGTCGAAACACTGCAGGCAGCTCAGAACTTGGCCGGCCAAGCAGCTGACACATGGTGGATGCTTTCAAACGGCATCCTGGTCTTCTTCATGCAGTGCGGCTTCGGCATGCTTGAGGCCGGCTCGGTGTCTGCGCGCGCAACGCAGAATATTCTGCTGAAGAACTTGATGGACACTGCGATCGGCTGCCTGCTTTGGTGGGCGATCGGCTACGCCATTGCCTTCGAGGGCACCAACCCTTTCATTGGCACTGCGAGCGCCGACAACACTCTCTTCTTCACGATCGCATATATTCGTGAGGATGATGCGGCCTTCGACGTCAACGGCACTGGTACGGTCGCGCCGGGCTCGTACGGAAGACATTGGGCGTTCTGGTGGTGGCAGTTCACCTTCGCATCCGTGGCCGCGACGATCGTGTCGGGCGCCGTTGCCGAGCGCGCGCAGCTCATCGCTTACATCGTCTACTCCTCGGTGATGACGCTCCTCATTTACCCGGTGTGCGCGCACTGGGTGTGGTCTGAGTACGGCTGGCTCTCGACCCTAAACCCGAACGCCTTTAATGGCGGTGCCCTCGATTTTGCGGGATCGGGTGCGGTGCACATGACGGGCGGCATCGCCAGTCTGGTGGGGGCCGCCGTCATCGGCCCGCGCGCGGGGCGATTCACCCCGCCGTACAACAAGTTCCGCCTTCCTACTTGTGGGGGGCCGCCGCTCCCCCCTCCTATCGAAATGCCCGGCCACAGCACGGTGCTGCAGGCCCTGGGCACTTTCATCCTATGGATGGGCTGGTACGGCTTCAACGCAGGCTCCACGATGATGATCACCGGCGCCGGCGCCGCCACCGCGGCGCCCATCTTCATTCGTACCACGCTCTCGGGATCCATCGGCGGCCTGTCTGCGGTCACGATGGAGCGCTACCTAGGCACGGGCAAGATATGGAGCGTAGGCGCGATGTGCAACGGCACCCTCGCCGGTCTCGTCTCGGTCACCGCGGGCTGCGCCACCATCCCCATCTGGGCCGCCGTCATCCACGGGTTCATCGGCTCAATTGTGTACCGCTACGCGGCAAAGTTCGTGACCGAGGTGCTCTGCGTCGACGACCCCCTCGACGCCTTCGCGGTCCACGGCGCATGCGGAACGTGGGGCGTCCTTGCGGCTGGTCTCTTCTCGGCGCCCAAATACTCGAGCGTCGTCCATGGTGTGGCAGGGGGGGGCGGGTTCTATGGCGGCGGGCGGGCCCTGGGCGCAAACATCATCTACATCCTCTCCATCACCGTGTGGACCTTGACCACCTCCTTCTCAGTCTTCTGGACTCTCCGGAGCTTCGGCGTCCTACGCGCCGATCATACCAACTACGCCGGCCCCCAAACTGCCACATTCACAGACGCGCCGAACCAGATAGGATTCGACGGCTCGAAGCACGGCCTGCAGCCTTACGAGGGCGGAGGGGTCCCCCCCAAACTGGATCCTGCCAAACCCGTCCCGACCTCGGAGGCCTAGGGATTGGCCCCACCCTCGCGTAGCAGGCACGATTCCCGAATGGAATGGAGCCGACACGGCACAGACCCTCATATGGACTCAAGCACCCACGGGCCTGCACGCGCACCGATCTCTGTCTCGGTGGAGGGAGCACTCCCGCAAAAGAGCGCTCCCTTGGGGTGGTACAAAAGTTTCTCGGCGTGATTCAAGAAGCTGCATTGAGAAAGATGGCTTGGACATAACTCAAGTTGGCGCAACGTACATAACGGCGGGGCAGCTAACCACATCTCCAATAACCTGGGCGAGGGCAGAGTGACGCTCCGATAATAACTGGGGGGGGGCGGCGGGTGCGAGGAGCCCACGAGGCAGGCCCCACGTTAGCCCCACGGTTCTATCTTGAGAGCGGGTAATCATAGGCGGAGCATGAAATAGCTCCGTTGTAGCATATTCATGGGCTAGTAGGGGGTGCGGTCCGTCCTGTAGCTGTACAGCGCCCCAGGTGTGGAGATGCACCTCGGTGGGGTCCTCGCAGACCACGCTGCAAGCGCTACTGCACGCACGACTACACGACGGCACAATTAGTGTCTCTCATGAGTCCGGGTGTTCAGTGTTGACGGAGAACATGTTTTCTCGCCGAGTGTTGGGCGGCTCTAGTCCAATACACTGTCTCGGCCAACACTCGGCCAAGAGCGCGCCCGCGCCACAACAGCTCGCCAACTCTCAACCAACTCGCAACTGGCAAATCCTACTTTGATGAACCGCAAAGTCAAGTCTTGAATTGACTTGACTTGAACCATGTACAATTGTATCCAGATACCGTTACAACTTGCTTTCTTTTCATATTCTTCTCGCTCATTTTTCCGCGTTTTTTTTTAGATTTCGAGTTTTTAGATTCCTCTAGACTCTCGACTCGCGGGTCTGGCCCATGGAATTTCTTCATCATAATCCACCGGGGGCTTGGAGGCCACATTTGTGGCACCACAAAGCGAGTGTGCGGAGATGGCAGCTTCGTCAAGCGTCGCTCAAAATGACATCAAGCCAATACCTGGTTTGCAGCCTGGGAGCGAACTGTTCGAAGTTCTCGTTGGAGATGCGGAGATCGTTCTCAAGGGTGAGGACCAATCAACCACCCGCGACGTGATGCTTAACGGGGAGCGGCTGGTCATCGCGATGATTGCCGACGGGCACGGTGGCAAGGAAGCGTCGGCGCATTGCAAGGCGATGGTCGTCGACGAGCTCCTCGAGGGGCTGAAAGTCCCCGACGGGTTGCATGTGCGAGCTGCGGGCACTCACGCATTCTTGAAGGCGCACGAAGAGGTGCTCGCGATGATGGGAACGACTGCTGGCAGCACGCTCAGTGTGATCGTGCTCAACGCTACTCGCGCCGAGCTGACCGTGTTGCACTGCGGCGACAGTGTGGCTCGCCTCATCCCCCGCCATTCGGCTGCAATGGGCCTCTGCGAGGACCACCGACTCGAGTCGTCCGAATCCGAGCGCGCGCGGGTGTGCGCGATGGGGGGCAAAGTCGCGCGCGCGATGGACCGCCACGGCCGGCCTTCGGGCCCCGTGCGCTTGTGGCCTGGCGGCGTCGCCCAGGCCCGAGCCATCGGGGATCGCGATGTCGGTCACTTCATCGACCCGAAGCCTTTTGCTCGCACGTACAAGCTGCCTGCGGCCGAGTCGTTTGCGGTGGTCGTTGCCTCCGACGGCGTGTGGGATGCTCTCTTGCCGTCGGCCGTGGACGGCATCATACGCTCTTCGATGGTTTGCCAGCCTGCGGATTCCGCGAGGCTGGTCATCCAATCATCGCTGATCCAACGACACGCCTACAGCAACGACGGGGACAGAATACCTAAGGACGACACCTCCTGCATCGTGATCCGCGTTGAAAGCGACAGCGACCTATTACGTGGTGGCGGCTGCTGCTGCGTGATCAGCTGAGAGGCGATCAGCGATTAGTCTAGGGGCCCGCGTTGCTGTGCCCAGTGCCCGCAATGAGTGCGGCCGCCAATTTCCCGGCCGCTGCTCGGCCGCCGCCTTCTCCGCCGCCGCCTTCTCGGCCGCCGCCTTCTCGGCTGCGTCCTTCACGTCGGCCGCCTTCTTGGCCGCCGCCTTGGCCTCGGCCGCCGCCTTTTCGGCCGCTGCCTTCGCCCCAGCCGCCGCCCGGTGCTGTCCGGTCGCATACCGATCCGTTCGGCGGTTCCTGTTGGTTCCTGCAGTTCCCTCACTGTGCATATACAGAAATACAGACTAGTAGTTGTGTCATAATATAATTACGGAGAATTCGAGCTGCTGAGATCCAGTATAGCGGAGTCCAAAACCCCCATCACACGACACGGAGGCGGGGCGAACATACCGGATCGCGTCCACGCCAGCCCCCCGGCTGCCAGATCGGATCGCGTCCGAGAATTCCTCACGTGAACATGCGTGAACGTGAAAACGCTGGTCTGTGTGGGGTCTGTGTGTGGGAAACTGGACGCGCCGCACGATGGCGGCGCTCAGGCAGCTACAGCGCGCGCGGCAGTCGACATAACGCTTTGGCCCCGACGGCGCACCCATGGAAGCACACCGAATACTGATTCCACAGCCGCCACCCGGCCCTGTAGCTGTGCATTTACCCGAAGCACCCGCCACCACGCCCAGCGCACCTGCTATCCCCTCAATGACAGTCGGGTACGCCTTGCCCACAACAACAGCGATGGTAGCGACGACCGCTGCAGCTGCTGCGGAAACCTTCGCGATGGCGACAGCAGTACCCACGGGATCACCGTATCCCTCGCCAGGGTCTGCAGGGATGGCGACAGATATGCGCGAGGACTCATCAGGTCGGTGGGTCCTCGAGCCCGATGACGTGCTGCTCCTCGAGCGAGTGTATGCGCTGGAGCGCTGCCCCGGCCGGGAGTTGCGACAACAGCTAGCGACGCGCCTGCGCGTGAAGCCGCGACAAATCCAGGTGTGGTTCCAGAACAAGCGACAACGCATGAAGAATGGTTCTAAGCCGACTGTCGCCGAGGCTCGTGCGCACGCGGTCGCCCAGTCAGAGCACGAAGCGCAGCCCGAGCCTGCGGAGCTCCTCATGAGTATCGCGGCCGGCTCCGAGTCCGCCGCCAAGGTGGCCGAGGATGAGGCGCGCGTTACCGTCGCGAGGGCGCAGGCCGCTGTTGCCGCGAGCATCGACAAGGGCGCGACGGTGGACAGTGCGGCGGCGCTGTGGGACGCGGTCAGGGACGACAAGCCAGGCCCGTCGACGACGATGGCCACGGGGCCGGTTCCCGGCTCGACCGTCGATCCGGTGATCGCCGCGCAGGAGATCATAGCGGCCGCCACCGCGACGGTCGCCGAGGCGCAGGGAGCTGCTGGCTTGCCCGACGGATACACGGACGGTGTGATGCTCTGGATCCGCACTGACCTGCTCATGGCCCATCCAGAGCTCCTCGGCCATAACGCGATGCCCATCTTCCTGGTCAACAACGCCGCGCAACCACCCGCCGCCGCCGGCGGCGCCATCGTGGACCAGGCGATGGACCAGGCTGCCGACGCTGCCGCAGATCCCGCGGCGCCGGCGTGCGCAGCACTGGCTGTAATTCAAGCGGCGACGGCTGAAGCGGCGCCAATGGAGGACGACCTTCCAGTCGCGGGCGCCGTACAAGCGCCGCCGATGTGAGGGGCGCCGTCGCGGGCGAAGACCTCCGGGCGGTCGCTCGACCGATCAGAGGACGAGGGGGTGTGCCTGCGTGCACCGGGGGCTGTGAGAGTGATGTATAGGTGACGACGAACAACAGTTACGGCGCATGGACGCGCGGCGTCGGCTCGTCGCCCTGTCGCCACCCTATCGCCACCCGGCACGCGTGGTACTGGCACGCGGCGGAGAATGCGGTCGGCTGGGACGAGAGAAGCCGAGAGACGCCGCGCGTGGGTGTGCGCGGACCTCAATCAAAGCTCACGCGCCGCCAGCGCGCAGCTCGGCTCGAGCCGGCCCCTGTGGCTGTGCTGCGACCGCTGTCGGCGGCGCCTGCCCCAGCGCCGATCCAGCGCAGAGTTGAGAGTAGTGAGAGCGAGTCCTGCGACACGTGCATGTACATATACGA
>Ga0209550_10004886_pt1 | contig 12652 bp, 7 predicted proteins | sample LauGreSuBDMM15SN_2_FD_187567 | JGI IMG/M metagenome (GOLD analysis project Ga0209550, IMG submission 187567) | Freshwater lake microbial communities from Lake Michigan, USA - Su13.BD.MM15.SN (SPAdes) (version 5) | ecosystem: Environmental > Aquatic > Freshwater > Lake | place: Lake Michigan, USA... | reverse complement strand
TTGTTTTACCGTGATCTACGTGACCGATGGTTCCGATGTTAACATGCGGTTTAGTGCGTTTAAAGGTTTGTTTAGACATAAATTAATTATTTAAAAATTTATTGATTGATCAAGAATTCTATCTTACCAAATATTAACGATAAAAATTCGCTATTTCATTAAAACAAATGAAAGCTTATTTAAAATAAGCCACGAATTAAAAAATTTTAAAGAACTATAACCAACTTCTTCAAAAACTTTAGAAAAATTATATTTGTTCTCAACGGCAACTATAAAATAATTTTTCTAAAAATTTTGCATTATTATTTTGGAAATTTTATAAACAAAAAAATAACAAGCAAGACTAAAATAATTTTTTAGTTTTATTAACCAAAAATATTGCCCTAAAATTTAGAAGTCATATATGATGCGAATTCAAAAATATTATGCAAGTATTTTTTTACAACATATTTAGATATTTTAATTTTTTACAACTTTAATTAAATTAAATGTCCATTTCATTGCTAAATTTATTATTTTTATAACTGGCATTCTTAGGATTAACTAGCTGGTACCGCCACCAATATCACCGCCACCTTTTTCACCTCCACCACTTTCACCACTACTGCCACCACCAATATCACCACCACCTTTTTTATCTCCTCCACTATCCTTTTCTTCGCCCTTGCCTTCTGAAGCGCTTTTTTTAGCTTTTTCAAGTTGAGCTAACCCAGCCCCTTTAACAACTCTGGCACCTCTTTTTTGAATTCCACGAACCGTTGCAGCAAATTTTTTCATAACCGCCATATATCCGGCACTCTTAACATCAACAACTTCACCAGTTAATCTTTCAATTATACTTGGTATTTCATCCATAAATTGCGCTAGAATAAATAAAAATAATGCACTTTTTAGTACTAATAAAATTCGTAATTCTGCCTTACCATCTGCAAATAAATTTCCAAGAGAGGGAAGAACTATTCCAAACAATGCAAAACCATTGTCTTTCTTAAAATCATTAAAATTTAATAGACAAGCAACGCTGTAATCCAAAGGATTAATAATATCAGAATTACCCGAACCCTTAGTTGCAAGGCATTTACTCTCCGGAAGTTTATCTCCACCCGGAGTTTTACAATAATTATGGCATTCAACCACTCCATCCTTAAAGCCACTAGCTCCGCCATACATAATCTCCTCCGAAAGACTTATAAAGATTGCTAAATACGCAAATAATACAATTGGTGCAAGGGTGAAGGACATTAGTTGTGTCAACCATGAATCAAAAATACTCTTGGTTTTCTCAAACAAAACCAGAGGTATAATTATTGGTGAAATAAAAATATAAATGACTATCGCAATAGCGCTACTGATAAAAATATGCATGGCTCTTATTACCGCCATTATAAGGCAAACCGCCATAATTAAAACCGACAACGACATAATAATACCAATTCCTCCAGTAAAAAAAGCGGCTATTATTAGAATACATATTGTGGAAGCGGAAAATCCAGGTCTATAATTTAAATATTGCATTATTTTGCAATCCAAAGTATCCCAAACCATCAAATATTCGCTACCTGCTGGATATCTTACCATACTTACTTTTCCTATACCATTTTTATCAATTTGAGATCCAAAATTGCATACATTAGAGCCGATGTCAAGAGTCTTTACTTTAAAAAATATTTTAGAAATTTCATTTGAGCCATTATAAATTCCATCAAAAAATATATCTTTCCAAGCTGTTCCATTTACAAAATAAACAACAAACGCAATTTTAATTATATACACTAAAATTTCTTTTTTATTCGATAAATCAAGTTTTCCCAACAATATTTTGAAACCAAGAAAGGTTATTGATATAACCAAGACAGCGGTTATAATCATTTTTAATCTTTTTTGCAAAAACTCAAAAAGAGAATTTTCCTTTACTTTATTACCTCTTTTCCAAATAAAATTTTCATTTGTTAAATATGCTTCACCGCCCAGTGAATCTTTGCATTCATTTGCAGAATTCCCAAATGATCCGTCCATACATCTACTGTGTCCCGCAGTATTTGTAAAAATATTTTTCATAGTTTCTTTAAAGCACTGAACAATTGGTGCAGAAAAGTTTGTTTGCTCACCAAATAACAAACCTCCGTTATATGAAACTCCAGTTTTATCATCGATTACTTTTTTAACTCCATTTTGTGAATCTCCAATAAAATCAATGCACGCTTTGGAATAATATGCATTTAGAATCTGTAAATCTGCAACATATGGTCTACCACTTGTAGTTGTGCAGTGCATGTAATATTGACAATAATTTTTCAATTTTCCAAGCTTTCCATTATCAGCGCAATCATCCATCCTCGACTCCGAATCTTGACAATTTTTATCTTCAATCATTTTTTTAGTAATAGGTTTTTTATCCTTATTAACGTCTAAATAATAATCTGGATATTGAGATCCGCCTCCAACAGCAAAGTTGTAGGGACAAAGACTATAACTTTTTGCACAAATTAGTCTTCCATTGTCTCTTCTATAAGTTTCAAACTGAACCGCGATATTGCGTTTAAATGAACATTTACTATCTCCTTTACAAAAAACATGTTCAGCAGGAAAGGCTCCAATTTGGTTTTTCTTTTCAAGGCAAATATAATTTTGACTTCTTGCTAGACAACATTCGTAAGCTCTTTTATAATGACCGTCTTTATCATTATTATAATTTGGATTATATTTTTCACACATATAACTTGTACCAAGACCTCTAAGATAATATCTTTGTGGCTTAAAATTCCTAGATGGATCTTTGCAAACATCTCCTTCTGCGGGATTATCCTCAAATTCTTTTCCTTTATAAAACCATTCGCGATATTTTCTAGAATTCTCGTCATTTCCCAGTTCAGCATCTTTAATATTCATTTTAGCGCATTCATTTAAAACGCACTGAGATACTTCCCAACTATAAGAATTAGTAATATTGCTTGCCATTTTATCATCACTAGGACTTGGACCTTTCCAATCCGACCCGCAAACCCTAACTGCCTTATAATGCGCTTTAGCATCCAAGTATTGTGGAGCAGCTCCAGAAAGTGAAAAAGTTATAACACTCATCGCTGGCACAAAAGCAGCTGCACATTTTGCATTACCTAGATTTCTCGAAGCCTTTCCTATTTCATATAAATCTTTAACTATGGATGGGGCAACTCTTGGTATAATAGATCCCGATTTGCAACCAATATTAATTGCAGTAAGACTTAGTTTTATTTTTGCATATGTTGTCGCAAAATGTAATATGCAAAATGGATTCGTTAAATTGTAATCCATTTCTTTACCTATTCTGGTGGTTAAACCTTCGCCAGTATACATGTATTCAAAATCACCAACTTCACCATTATCTTTATTACATTCCCTTATTCTCTCTACCCCAGTTTCTCTTGCTCCGTAAAGCTCTGTATGAGAAAACGATAGGGTCACAAAAATTGCAACTAGAATAATTTTAGAAATGTATTTAGCGGAATTTTTTATCACTATTAAGAATCGGTATTGTTTAGTTTTTCATTAAAAATAGGAAGCCAATCTTTTGGATCCTCGCCAACCTCGCTCATTATTTCATCAAGAAGCGTAACGGTTTCAATCCTACCGGAAAGAACATTGATAAACTCTTCCATTCCACTTAAATCTATTTTAGCAACAACGCCATCATTATCTTGCTTTACCAAGAAAAATCTTGAGGACGGATCAGTGGTCCTAACCAAATTAAACTCTCTTTCTGATAATCTAAAAACCGATCTATAAACTGTTGTCGCCTTGAGGTTTGGTAAAAATATTTGCGTAGAAGTTTGTTGAATGAGCGTATCAGAAATCTCACTTTTTGTAGCATCTTCAACCGATTGAGTTGCAAAGACAACCATGGCATTTAATTTTCTTAAAACTTTTAACCAATCTTTAATTTTTGGCGCGAAAACCGGATTATCTATCAGTGCCCAAGCCTCATCAAGCACTATCATTGTAGGCTCTCCCCTAATAGAATTTTGTATTCTCTGAAATAAATAAAGTAAAACTGGTCCGATAGCTTCTTTATCTTGTAAAATATGCCCCATCTCTATTCCAAAAGTTCTTGAAGCGTCAAGATCTATCAAGTCTAATTCATTGTCAAATAATTTTGCATGAGAGCCATTAGAATGCCATTTGGCAAGTCTTCCTGCGATTGTACCAGGACCCATTAATCCCATAAAAGGTGCCAAATTTCTTAATCTTCTTTTTTCTTTAGGAATTTTAAAATTACCCGCAACTGCTTCATTTATTCTGTCAACTTCATGCGCTGGAATAGACTTACTATCCGTTGACACTAGAGCCTTTAAAAACTCAACTAAAAAACTTCTATTTTCAAGATTGTCCGCAAGTTGAAATGGATTAAATCCAGAAACTTTTGAAGCGCTAGGAATTATATAAATTCCACCAATCGATCTAACAAATATTTCGGCGCCACGATCCTTGTCAAAGAAAAATAATTTTGGTCGAAATTTTTGCGCTTGTGCACATAAAAAATTTAGCAATACAGTTTTACCCGCACCAGTTGGACCAACTATCATGGTATGCCCAACATCCCTTATATGAAAATTGAAAAAATATGGCGTTCCGGAAGAAGTATTTAAAACCGTAAGCGCGTTGCCCCAGTGGTTACCATCTCTCTTTCCGGTTGGATAATTATGAAAAGATGCAAAAGATGCAATGTTCAAAGTGTTAACCGTCGATCTTCTCGCCATATAATCGTTATTACCGGGAAGCTGAGACCAATAAGCTGGCTCAAGGTTTATTTTCTCTCTCACACCATTAATTCCACAATTAGATAACTGCACTGTCGCAAGAGATAATGCAGTTTCAGTTTTTTTCAAAGTGTCATGAATACAAAGAATTGTTAAATGATGCAATCCAAATGCAAATTCACCACTCATCGCCGAATCAAGAGCCTCATCAATAGCACCAATTTGTGAAGTCGCAACATCTTCTGATTGCGTTAATCTTCTTTGTTGTAATTGCATTGAGCTAATTGCAATCGCCCTATCCACAAAGGAAAATGATTGGCTTACAATCAATTCAAAGGGCATTTGCATAAATCCATCCAATATTCCTGAATGAGTTGACGGCCTATATTCTTTAATCGAAACAACTCCGGCATATTTAACTCCATTAAGAGAATGAATCTCGATCGTTTTATTGCCAAAATAAAGTCTATTTAATGGAAGATAATGTGATATGTCACCCAAAGGCAACAATAATGGTTGAGAATTTCCACAATTTACCAGGCGCGCCAAAAATTCCAAAGGTTCTGAAAAAAATCCATTTTCTGATTCTCTAATTTCGAGCAATTCTGCACCATAAGCTGAAAAACCATTTAATATTCTTTCAGTCGCCTCTTCAAGCTCTTCATAGGCATCATTCATAAAATTTTCCCAAGAAGATTTGTCGGCTTGGTGCTGAATTTTTGTAATCATATTCTGAATTCCAGAAATACCACCCTTATTCAAGCCCCTAATAATTGTAAAATAATGTTCATTAACATAACATTCAGAATCGGAATGTCTTTGTTTCCAAGCTTCATTTAAATCTTTACTGAATCCTTCGGGCATTGAACCTTCTGGAAAACCTTTTTCTTTGCGCCTTATCGTATGAAAATAAAGTAAAAAATTTCCCGAAGACATACTCTTCAAAAGATTATTACGAGTTCTTTTTTTTATATCGATATCAATATCATCAGCAGTTTCAAATGAAAATCCTTTAACCTTAATTATTCTGATTAATTTTTCATCGTGGGTCATTATAGTGCTGGAGTTCCAGTGGCATTTATACGGAATAAAATGCGCCATGGAAACTTCTCTTTTAGTCAATTTGTGTTTTGTGGTTTTAACCGTTTTAAAACGCATTGTTCTTATTTTTTTCTATATTTTATCTTTACCATTTTTATTTAAAATAATTAACAATGCAATCGCTGGAATTGCTAATAATCCTGAAAAAATGAAAAAATTTACCCAACCAAAATAACTTACATAGAATCCAGATGTTGATGATAAAGCACTTCTAGAAATTGAAGATATCGATGAGAATAAAGCATATTGCGTTGAAGTAAATTTTAAGTTACAAATGCTACTTAAATAGCCCACAAAAATTGCATCGCCGATTCCACCACAAAAATTTTCAATAAAAACAACTAAATAAAGTGAGTTTATATTCTTTTCGCTAATCGCCAAATAAACAAAAGAAAAGTTCGAAAGCGCTTGTAAAATTGTTGCCAACCAAAGCGATTTATGAATTCCAATTTTTTTTGAAAGAATACCGCCACAATAAACTCCAATAAGGGTCGCGAACAATCCAAAAGTTTTTAATACCGTGGCAAGTTCCATTTTTGTATATCCCGATTCTAATAAAAATGGCAATGTTAAATTCCCAATAAAAGCATCAGCAAGTTTGAATAAAACTATAAAAAATAATATTGAAACCCAATTTTTTCTTTCAGAAAAATTTTTTAAAGGACTGATAATAAATCTTATAAACCACATTCTAAAATGATATTTGCGCGGATGCCAATTTACTCGACTTTCCTTAGCACAAAAAGTTGATAAAACGCACAACAGCATGCATCCCGACATTAAAAAATATACAATATCCCATCTAATTTTGTCGGATAATGCGAGAGCCAATGAGCCAGAAATTAGCATACCAATTCTATAGCCATAAATATAAAATCCCGAAGCGAAAGCTTGCTCTTCTTTTTTTACCAACTCAATTCTATATCCATCAATTACAATATCTTGAGTAGCAGAGGCGCAAGCTATTAGGAATGCCAAAATTGCGATCCATCTTAGAGAAGCAATTTCTCCAAAAATTCCTAGTAAAAAAATTAATACTGTCAATAAAATTTGTGTAAAAAATATCCACGAACGGCGGTTTCCAAGCCACTTTGTCAGATATGGTATTGGCATAGAATCAACAATCGGAGCAACGAATATTTTCAAGGAATAAGGCAAACTGACCAAAGATAAGAAGCCAATAACTTTAATATCAAAACCTTTATCGACTAATAAAGCCTTAAGAGTTGACAATATTAAAGTAATTGGAATTCCTGAACTTATTCCAAGAAAAAAAATTACTAAAAAATTCTTTTTATTATTTGAAAACATTGGTAATTTGTGCAAATATTTTGTTAATTAATTATTTTTCTTGTAAAAAAGAATTAAATGCAACATTTTTATAATATTATTTTTTAAACAAAACAAATAAAAAAAATAAAATGCTTAATCATAAGGACTCATCAACAATTTACGGAACGACAATTTTATCGGTTCGAAAAAATAATCATGTTGCGATAGCTGGCGACGGACAAGTTTCTTTGGGCTCAACGGTGTTAAAATCAAATGCTAAAAAAATTCGTTATTTAGGAGACGGCTCAATCATTGGTGGCTTTGCTGGCGCAACCGCCGACGCTTTTACTTTGTTTGAAAGATTAGAAAATAAACTCGAGCAATATCCAAATCAATTAATGCGCTCTTGCGTTGAGCTTGCCAAAGATTGGAGAACTGATAAATATTTGCGTCGACTTGAAGCCATGATGATTGTTGTCGATAAAAATATTTCTTTAGTTTTAACTGGAAATGGCGATGTTCTTGAGCCAGAAGATGGAATAATCGGCATTGGCTCGGGCGGAAATTATGCCTTATCGGCAGCTCGTGCATTAGTTGATTTTGATTTAAGTGCCGAAGAAATTTGCTCGCGATCCATGAAAATTGCCGCCAAATTGTGCGTTTACACCAATGATAATATTATTATCGAAAAATTCTAATTTATATTTTTAGTTAAATGAAAATTTTAAAATCACTTTTTTTAATAATTGCTTTTTTTGCATATTCATCAAGGGCTTACGCCACTTTAAATATTACAATTAAAGATGATAATTTATCAAAAACAAAAATTTTATTTATTGGCTTTGAGTCAAATAATTATTCTATAAACAACGAAGCCAAGCAGATTTTACAAAAAATTTTTTATAATTTAAAAACCACTAATCTTGTTGAAGTCGTTCGTCAAGAGCAAATTAATCAAAATCAAATTCTTCAACAAAAATTATCAAATTCAACCAACACTTTAGAAGAAGATCCTCAAAATAATGATTCAGAAAGTTTTAATCAAAATATTTCTCAGATTACAAATTCTGTCGATATAAATTTAGTTCCTGATTTTAATAAATATTACAACGCCGGACTTGAAGCTCTTGTTACTGCGCAATTTAATTATGATATAATTGGCAATCTTGAAATTAGAATTAGAATGTGGGACATTCTTGATCGCAGACAAACTTTTGGTAAATTTTATTCTTCAGCGCCCGAAAATTATGGCAAAACTGCCAATTTAATTTCCAACGAAATTTATAAATCAATAACGGGTGAAACCATTGGACACTTTGATTCGCAGATAGTTTATACTTCAGAGACGGGCACTTTCCGCAAAAGAATTAAAAAAATTTCGATGATTGATTTTGACGGTGAAAATTATCGTAATTTAACCGATGGTTCAGAGATGGTTTTAACGCCAATATTTTCAAAGCGTCGCGATGAGATTTATTATTTAAGATATTTCCAAGGGCGTCCACAAATTTTTTCACTAAACACGAAAACTTTGCGAAGCCAGAAGGTTGGAGGATTCAAAGGCACAACATTAGCTCCAAATGTTAATCCAAAAACGCCCGACCGCATTTTATTAACAGCGATTGAAGATGGCAATAGCGATATTCACGAATTAAATATTTCTCAAAATTTTGCTAAAAAATTAACTAAGTCACCCGCAATTGATACAACAGCTTCATACTCTCCAGATGGAAATTCTTTTGTATTTGTATCGGATCGCGAAGGCTCACAACAACTCTACATTATGAATATTGAGACTTTATCCTTAAATAAAATAAGTAGCGGTGAAGGCTCTTATTCTAAACCTATGTGGTCCCCAGATGGCAGATCAATTGCCTTTATCAAACAAAAAGGTGGGAAATTTTTTGTAGGCGCTATGAATATAAATGGTCGCGCCGAAAAATTATTAATCAGCGCTTATTTAGTTGAGGGCGCACGCTGGTCTAAGAGCGGACGCTATTTAATTTATTCGAAAAAAAGCACTCCATATGGTTTAGAATCGATTCCAAAAATATTCATAATCGATATTATAACTGGTCACGAACATCAGATTCAAACTCCTCCAAATGAAGGCGCAACCGACCCAGATTGGTCATAAAATATTTTAATTTTTTAATGATTTATTACTATTTTTTAAAAAGATTTTTATTAATTTTCCCAACCCTGTTTGTAATTTTATTATTAAATTTTTTAATTATACAAACCGCTCCGGGAGGTCCAGTTGAAAGGTTTCTGTCACAAATAAATCACAATAAAACTTCTGGAGAAATTTCCGAATCAAAAATAAATAATTTTGATATAAAAAATATTTCTCAAGATTCTTCAAGCTTTAAATATCAAGGATCGCAAGGCGTTGACCCCGAATTAATTAAACAAATTGAAAAAAATTATGGCTTTGATTTGCCAATTCCTCAAAGATTTTTTTTAATGCTAAAAAAATTTTTAGTTTTTGATTTTGGCGAAAGTTTTTATCAAGATAAAAAAATTATCGATTTAATAATTGAAAAACTCCCCGTGTCAATTTCCTTAGGGCTGTGGACGGTTTTATTAACTTACTTAATTTCCATTCCTTTGGGCATTAAAAAAGCTTTAAAAGACGGCTCAAAATTCGACATTTATTCAAGTACAATTATAATTTTTTTACACGCAATTCCGGCTTTTTTATTCGCAATTTTATTAATAGTTTTGTTTTGTGGCGGTAATTTTTTAAATATTTTTCCATTGCGCGGTCTGGTTTCAGAAAATTTTGCAGAATTAAATTGGTGGCAAAAAATTTTCGATTATTTTTGGCATTTATTTTTGCCAATCGTTTCGATGATAATCGGTGGCTTCGCTTCTCTCACATTTTTCTGCAAAAATTCTTTTATTGAAGAAATTAATAAAAATTATGTTTTATGCGCTCGCGCCAAAGGCTTATCGCAAAATCAAATTTTATATTTTCATATTTTTCGTAACGCTTTGATGATTGTTATTGCTGGCTTGCCATCATTATTAATCGGAATATTTTTTACCAGCTCAATGCTAATTGAAGTAATTTTTTCTCTTGATGGCTTGGGACTTTTGAGCTATGAATCGGCCGTTTCGCGCGATTATCCATTAATTTTTGCATCGGTTTATATCTTTACTTTACTTGGTTTGGTAGCTAATATAATTAGCGATTTAACTTATAGATTGATTGATCCGCGCATTGATTTTGAAAGTAGAAAATAAATTTTACATAATAAATCTATAAAAAATAGTCGCATTTTTATTTTAAATTTTCATCAATAAAATTATTTTTTTTAAAAGAAAAAATTAAAAATATGTCAATAATCGAATTAGAAATTATCTCAATAGCTGTTTTGATAATATTTGCAGGCTTAATTTCATGCTTTGAAACCGCAATTACCGCTTCCTCTCGAGCTAAAATTCACCGCCTCGAAACCGAAGGTGATAAAAGAGCAAAAAGACTCGAGTATCTTTTAAAAAATCGCGAAAAAGTTGTAAGTGTTATGTTGCTCGCAAACAATGCTATCAGCATAATCGCCTCAGCCTTAACTACTAAATTTTTACTTGATATTTTTGGCGAAATCGGCGTTCTTTATTCAACAGTTTTTTTAACAATTGCGGTCATAATTTTTGGCGAAATATTACCCAAAACTATCGCTCTACAATCTCCCGAAAAATGCGCTTTACTTTTCTGCGGAGTAATTGAATTTTTATATAAAATTTTTGCACCAATCGTCGCAATTATACAAAAAATTATTGATTCTGCGATTGGAATTTTTCAATCAAAAAAAATTACCAAAACCAACGAGTCTGAACTTGAAGAAATTCGCGATACCGTTGATTTAAAAGCCAAAGAAGGCGCTATTTTTAAATATGATAAAGATTTACTCGATGGCGTTTTAGATTTATCTGATACCGAAATTAGTGAAATAATGGTGCATCGCAAAGAAATTGAGTCAATCGATCGTGATTTAAAAATCGCCGAAATTTTAAAAAAAGCCATCAATATTGGTTATACGCGAATACCGATTTGGCAAGGCAATAAAGAAAATATTATTTCAATTTTAAATGTTCGCAAACTTCTTAAAGCTTTATATTTTTACAAAGGTGATGTTGAAAAATTTAATCTCGATTCGGTTTTAACTCCGCCATTTTTTTCGCCGAATTCGAATACTTTGCGCTCGCAATTATTTTCTTTTAGAAAGCAGAAAAGACGCTTGGCTCTAGTGATTGACGAATATGGTTCATTGCAAGGCTTAGTTACTTTGGAAGATATTTTAGAAGAAATTGTTGGCGAAATTAAAGAGCCAGATGAAAATAATGAATTTAATATTATCAAAACTAAATCTGGAATTTATAAAATCGCCGGTAAAACTTTAATTCGCGATTTAAATAAAAAACTTGATCTTGATATCGAAGAGCAAGAAGAGGCACATAATATTTCAGCTTACATAATCAACAATTTAGGGCGCATTCCTGAAGAAAAAGAAAGCTTTATTATTGACAAATTATCTTTCGAAATTTTGCGAAAAAAAAGCAATGATTTGCTTTTAATAAAATTAAAAAAAATATTGCGGGAAGTTAAATAGAGTTATTCTAAGAAATTAATTTTTGAAAATTTAAAAACAAAAATTATTACAAATTTTCCATGAAATTAGTTGTGAATTTTTAGCAAAATAAATCTTAAAGAAAAAACTGCACTCTACTCAACAATAAATCCAGAATTGCGTAAAATATTTTTAGAATTTGGATTTTTTAGGAAATTTAAAAACTCGCGCGCTACATCCATATTATCCCCCGCGATAACGAAGGCTTGATAAAAAATATTTTTATCTTTTTGGGTTGCCAAAATTCGCAAATTACTATTTTTTTGCAACTGACTTCTAAACAACAATCCGTAGGTATCCTTATTGTTTTCAATATCGCGTATTAAGGAAGATTTATCTTCGGGAAGCTTGTTGTATATTCTTAAATTTCCCAAGGATAAATTTTGAATAATTTTTTTACTATAAATTCCTGACGAAACCCCTTCGTGATCAACAATTAAGCTTAATTTATTTTCATCAAGAATTCTTAAAGCATCATCCAAGCTTATATTTTTTTTAAGTAATTTTAACGGAAAACGATTATTTAATTTTGAAGTTGAAAGAACCAATTCATCATTGGCGATAAAAGCTATATTATAAACATCGACCAAACCTTTATGACGAAGATTTTCAATAATTTGTGGATGTGCTGAAACAAAAACATTAGCAGGCGCGCCTAAATCAATTTCATTAATTAAATCAAAAGATGAACTAAAATTTATTGAAACAATTACATTATTTTTTTGTGAAAATATGCGCGCAATTTTGGAAAGCGCTAGTGCCATATTCGGCTCAGCAAAAACCTTGAGATTTCTGCTTTGCGAGCCGAATGACTTTGTTGAAATAGAGCTGAGAAATATACAAAAAACTAAAAAATTTAAAAGTTTTTTAGTTTTTGTAAAATTAATTGTTTTCATTATATCTGGGTAA
>Ga0209550_10004885_pt1 | contig 12654 bp, 11 predicted proteins | sample LauGreSuBDMM15SN_2_FD_187567 | JGI IMG/M metagenome (GOLD analysis project Ga0209550, IMG submission 187567) | Freshwater lake microbial communities from Lake Michigan, USA - Su13.BD.MM15.SN (SPAdes) (version 5) | ecosystem: Environmental > Aquatic > Freshwater > Lake | place: Lake Michigan... | reverse complement strand
AAGTCCAAGTTTATCACGTAAGTGCAAAGACTGAGTATAGAGGTCAATAGCTTCTTTGTATTGTCCTTTTGATTGGAGGATACTCCCTCTAGCACTTAAATTTACTGCAATTTGAGGGAGTTCAGTAAGTCGTGTGGACTTAAAAATTGCTTCTAATTGGTCTAAATCATAAGCATTTACTTGGAGTGCTGTACAGAATAAAAACATTATTCCTAATTTTCTCATTTTTTGAATCTCCTCAAACTCTTTCTGTTACTATAATTAGCATAAACTATGCCAAATTTTTATTAGGAAATAAAAAAAATAATCATTGGGTTTTATTTTATATTTTAATTCAAAAAACAGGATAGATAAAATCCAATTTTTCCCTTTTTTAAGGGAAAAATTGGATTTGTTACGATATTTAATTTAAGAAAACAGGATTGTATCTAAAAGATAAAACTGGTTGTACTCCTGATTCTTTGATTGGAAACCAAGCATGTATAAAAGAAATCTAAATAATTTGTACGCATATATCCAAATATGATTAAAAAATATACAATTTGCATTTTTTTATTCTCATCCTCTTTGTTTGCTGAAGAAGTTAAAGACTATGATAGAATAGAATATCTAAAGAATTCTTCTATGGTGAAGGAATATAAAAAAAATATGCCATCCCAAATGTCAGAATACTATTCTCCGAGGAAACGTTTCATTGATCGGCAATCTGTAAATCCTGCTTCTTATCCTTTTTACCAAATTCACATACTTTCTAGGGGAACCTATTTGCGAGGGAAGTATTCCCAAAAAAATCTTTCTGAAATTAAAAAATTAGAAAAATTCTTAGAAAAGGCTGATGATTTTCAATTGGGTAGATACTTTGGAGATTTTGAAGAAATCTATCTCCGATCCAAAGCAAAAAAGTCAATCCAGCATATCTGTGAAGCAGCAGAAAGGGATGAAAAATGGCGATTGAAAAATGACCCTATCTTTGCTAAATACCTCTCTTCTAAGGCTACAGTTCGTGAAAAAAAATTCTATTCTCAGAATAAATCCCTATTTTACGGGGAATTGACAGGAAAAAGTTTGGTTTTGTTTTTAAAAGAAGAATCCAGAGTTTTCTCTGGGGATTCTCTCACCATGAGATAATTTCTAGCCACACTTAAGGAAAATAGAATCAAAATAACCTAGCTATCTAGAAACTTCCCTCCCATGAGATTCTGAATTAGAATTTCTTCAGATATGAAAAACCCTTTCCCATAAACAAAAAGAAATGATTTTGTACTAACTAGTAAAAAGAAGTAGAAATAAAATCCTAATAAATTTAAGTTCGACTTTAGGAGTAGGAGAAAAGTATGATTAGAGTTAGCATTCTGATTGCTACCTTGTTAACTGCAGGTTTGTCTGCGGATGATATGGAAATCTATAAAGAAAGTAGTGATCGATATTTTCAAGAACAAGTAGAAAAATTAAAACATGGAACCATAAGAGAAATCATTATTGCAGTCGAAAATCTGCGCAGGATTAAAAGTAAACGAGCTCTTCGTCCACTTATATTCGCTCTTAAGGGTTCATCCACTTATGGAGAACCTAAAAAAGGTGTAGTTCAGCCTGAAACTCCAGAAGAAGACCAACCATTGGTAAACATTGATCTTCCCCAAAACAATGAGCCAGTCATTAAATTTTTAATAGCCCAAGCTATTGCAGATATTGGATCTGAAAGAGGGATGCAGGCACTTGTAGATGTTTATACAACTTTAGAAAAAAAAGTGGGTGAAAAAGACAAAGTTAACCTACCCAAAATTGAAGATATGAACAATGTGAATGCTACAGGAGAACTTCTTAAATCCATTGGATCTTTGATCTATCATTTGGAAAATGTCCAAGAGATTGAAGGTGTAAAGTATAGACCCGTTGCGGATGCTGTAAAAATTGGAATTGAAACACTCAAAGCTGGTCTAACACACAAACATTATTATGTGAGAAGTAGTGCAGCAGATGGATTGCGAAATACAAATAGAGTAGAAATTTTAGAGATTCTAACAACTGCTCTCCAAGCCGAAAAAGATGAATATACAAAGGTTTCCCTCTTAAGTGCTATTTTGGGAATCAAACCAAGTGACAACGAAAGAATGTTTGATCTAGTAGATACTTTGAAAAGTGACAGAACAGATGTAAGAATTAGAGCTTCTATTGGCTTGGCTTCTGCAGATACAGCGGCTTCTGCTACTTACTTAAGACATGCATTGGAATTTGAAGATGATAATATAGTGAGAAACCAAATGAAGAAGGATTTACAACATCTAACTTCTTTTAGAACAGTGGATTCCCATACTACAGGAATTTCAAAAGAATTAACTACAGGGAATGACAGTCCATCTAGTAAGCCATATAAAAAGTAGGGGTTTGGGAGATACTGGATTTGAACCAGTGGCCTCTTCCATGTCAAGGAAGCGCTCTAGCCAACTGAGCTAATCCCCCTGAAAGAGAAGGGTATCTTGCAGCCCATTTCCCAAGCAAGAAGATTTTTAAAAATATAGAAAGCTCCTTAGGGAGCTTTTTTTTATGGAGATGACTTTTGGTTTACGGGAGGAGGGGTAGGATTCTGAAATCCTCCGAGTAAAATTGTTCCCAATTTTTCTTCTAATAGATTTGACTTTCCTCTTCTTTGCATTGCTTCCATAATAGCTCTTATCTTTTCAGATTTGATTACAAACAAACTTTTCTTTTTGGTTTCAGATGTTGCCATTATTTAACTCCTCTAATTTACACTCATATTGAGAATAACAAAAGAAACAAATGAGTATTGATTAGACTAACAAATTGTATAATTTAGCAAAAGAATCATAAAGAAAAAAATAAAATTTTATTTTACTATAAATTTTATTTTATCTATAACTTTGGATTTTCCAATGAGTTCCAAGGTGTATTCTCCCTTAGTCGGTGACCATAGGAGAATTTCGGAAGCAGAACCAAGTTTATTTTCATTTAAATACCAATACAAATCTTTCGAAAACTTCTTGGGTTCAAAGAACACTTTTTGTCTTTCAGGAGGGATATCCGGATCAAGAGCAATCACAGAATCCTTGGTAGGTGATACAATCCCATTTATGGTGGAGAGGGATGGTTCGGGGGTTGTATTAGTTTCTGTGCCCTTCAAGAAGTACTCTTTGCTGGTTATAAAACCATTGGCATTTGTCACAATCTTTTCTATAATATTTTGGGGAGGCGGATCTTCCACTATCATTAGGTCTTTGTGTAGATAGTCCATGATTTCTGTCCAGATGGGGGCTGCTCCTGAGATTCCACTCACATTCCACATGGGGTCACCATTGAAATTCCCCACCCACACACCCACAGTGTACGTAGGGGAAAAGCCTATGCACCAATTGTCTCTCATATCCTTACTTGTTCCTGTTTTGACGGAGGAAGGGTACCTTGTGGAGAGGGGACTTTCCAGTCCAAAGGTGAGTGCCCTTGCATCCCGATCCCCAAGGATATGAGAAATTAAAAAAGAGGTTTCAGGTGAAATCACAAGAGTTGATTCTCCAGTGTTTTGCAATACGAGGCTTTGGGGACTAAAAATCCCTCGTTTGGGAAAAACTGAATAGGCATTTACAAGATCCCAGAGACTAACATCTAAGGATCCAAGGGCAATGGAGAGACCATAGTGATCAGCTCTTTGTAAATCTGAAAATCCAAATTTTTCTAAAAGATTTACAAATTCATCCGTTCCAACTGTTTCCAATACATGGATAGCGGGTATGTTGAGAGAAGATGCAAGCGACACCTTTGCAGTTACCATTCCATTATAATTTGATTGGTAGTTGGTTGGATTGTAGATACCCGTTCCAACTTGGATCTCTGCAGGGCTATCATCAAGTAGGCTCAATGGGGTTAATAGTTTTTTTTCGAATGCAAGGGCATAGAGGAATGGTTTTAAAGTGGAGCCTGACTGCCGTTTTGCTTGCACGCCATCTATTTCGGATGCTGATGATACATTCCCTGGATTGGCGATATATGCTAAAATTTGATTGGAGTCATTTCTTTTTACTAAGACGGCACCATCAAAAACATGATTTTCTCTTAAAACCATCAATTGTTTTTGGAGTGCTTCTCTTGAAAATGTTTGTAGCTCTTTGTCGAGTGTGGAAAAAAAACCTCTTTTATTTTTCTCCAGCAATCGATCTGCTACATGTTTTGCATTTTTATGGGTTGGTTGGATTCTATATGGTTTTCTTAGGATAAATTCAATGAGTCCAAAAAGTTCCTCACAATCATTTTGTTTTAGAAGGAGAGATTGGAGGTGGCATGCACGACTTTTGATCCTATCTTTCGTACCGGAGGGGGTTTTGATCATAGAAGCTAATATGATTCCTTCCCTAGCGGTCAAGCCATGTGGATCTTTTCCAAACAATCCTCGGGATGCAGAATGAATGCCTACTAATTCACCCCTATAACTCACTAAATTAATGTATGCTTCTAGGATCTCTTCTTTGGTCCACTCAGCTTCTATGGATTTTGCGGCAAAAAATTGATTCCACTTTTGGGGTATTGTTTTCCACCTTTGTTTCGCCCTTAGGTTGGCATCCACAATTGTTGCAAGCTGCATTGTAATTGTGCTCGCTCCTCGCAAGCTTCCCCCGGTAAACACCCTATATATCCCGGAACCAACAGCCATCCAATCTACCCCAGAATGTGAAAAAAACCTTTTATCTTCGGCTATTAAAACAGCATCTAAGAAATATTCCGAAACATTGGAAATTTCTATCCACTCCAACTTCCTCTCGGTATATACCAATCGTGTTTCCTGTAGGACTCTCCCATTTCTGTCATAGAGGATGCCTTCAGAGCTCACAAAAGATTCTTTAAGGGTTTTAAAATTAGGTGTCTCTGGAGCTAGGAAGGAGAGTAGGGATGATGCAAAAAACAGGAGTACAAAATTCATAAGGGTTTTACCAAAAAGTGAAATTTTTGCTTCTTGTTCAATAAAAAATAAATTTCGTTATCGTAAAGTAAGATCTTTGAAATATGATTGTAACAATTTTCTGGTATAAATAGAATTAGGATCTGATATATGGAAAAAAAAGACAATCAAAACACAAAATCATCTCTATCAGATGAGATAAAATTTTACTTTTTTACATTTTTTGTAGCACTTGTAATTATTATAGGACACAAACTTGGATTGGATTCTTATTATTTAGGATGGATTGCATTCACTGTTGCAGCCTTTTCAGTTGCGGGGAATGATGCAATCCAAACAATAGGAACTTTCATTGAAAGCAAGAAGGGGGGTATCCTTTTACCAAAGGTAGTTATCTTTTGTGGATTGTTGTACATTGTGCATCTTTATGGATGGTCGATAGATGACAGAGAAATCCACTTCCATAGATTAGATAAATTTGAACCTCCTAAGTCATACAACTTAATCCAGCTTTTAGCACCCATTGTCTTGGTAATCATTACTAGATTGAAAGCACCTATCTCAACTACTTTCTTAATTCTGGGTTTGTTTGGTGGACAAAACATAGAGAAAATGCTAACCAAATCTTTTTTAGGGTATGGGATTGCTTTTTCATCCGCTCTGATTATTTGGGGAACCTTATCAGTTGTATTTAAAAAAGACTATGATGACACAGAAAATAAAGAGGATTCAGGAAAATTCTGGCAGACTGCTCAGTGGTTTTCCACATCCTTTTTGTGGATAGCATGGTTGTTGCAGGACACAGCTAACATTGCAGTTTTTCTTCCAAGAAAGCTTAGTTTCATAGAAGTTATTCTTGCCCTTTTTATTATAAGTTTGGCACTCACATTGATTATCAAAACAAATGGTGGTAAAATCCAAGAAGTTGTGAGCGAAAAAACAGATCTTAACTCTGCGAAAGCAGCTACGATAGTAGATCTGGTCTATGCATCTATTCTCTTGATGTTCCAAAGATGGAGCAATATACCCATGTCGACTACTTGGGTATTCTTGGGAATGCTTGCAGGAAGGGAAGTCATCCTACATATCATGACTAGCAAAGATCGACCTTACTTGGACACTTTCCGTCAGGTTGGAAAGGATGTTGTACTCGCGAGCTTAGGGATTGCGATTAGTATTTTTATTTTTATACTCAGTAGCTTACTCTATACCAAAGAAGTAGGAGTCCTAAAGATTATCCCCAGTCCCATTGTGGAATACTTCCACCCCAGTTTGAGTTTAGATGGTGCTAAATAGTCTATTAAAAAGAAATTAAAATAAAAATTGATTTTTTTAGTAATGACTAATCCAATCTACTAACCACCTCAATAGATGGAATATCGGGCCCAAAGGAGTATGGTTCTATGGGTATTTTTGACAAATTAAAAGCTGAATTTATTGATATTATAGAGTATTTGGAGGAGTCCTCAAATACTCTCGTCTATAAATTTGACAGAAAAGACAATGAAATTAAAAATGGTGCCCAGCTAACCGTTAGAGAGTCCCAAGTAGCAGTGTTAATCAATGAGGGAAAGCTTGCTGATATATTTTCTCCAGGAAGATATGAACTCACAACAAACAATCTACCAATCCTCACAACTTTAAAAGGGTGGAAATATGGATTTAGTTCGCCTTTTAAGGTAGATGTTTACTTTGTGAGTACCAAAACATTTACAGGCCAGAAGTGGGGGACAAAAAACCCTATTCCCTTACGAGATCCAGAATTTGGTGTAGTTCGACTTCGTTCTTTTGGTATTTATAGCTTCAAAGTGGGAAATGTAGAGACATTGCTCAAGCAATTTGCAGGTACTTCTTCCGAGTTTGAAATTGAAAGCTTAGAGGACCAATTGAAATCTCAAGTTTTATCTGAGTTTACCGATGCACTCGGAGAATTAAAAATTCCAGCTTTGGATTTGGCATCTAACTATAAAGAACTAAGTTCAAAAATTGAAGCCCTTTTAGGGGAAAGCTTTCAGGCAATGGGCCTTGAAATTAAAAAATTCCTCATAGAAAATATTTCCATGCCTCCCGAAGTTGAGGCTGCAATTGATAAAAGAAGCCAAATGAATGTAATTGGAAATTTAGACCAGTATACCAAATTCCAAGCAGCATCTGCATTGGAAAATGCATCAAAGAATCCAGGAGAAGCAGGAGGAATGATGGGTGCTGGTTTGGGTATGGGGATGGGAGCGGGAATGGCAGGTATGATGAACCAAGCATTTACCTCTAGTCCTACACAGGCAGGAGGACCTCCACCAATCCCCCAAGCAATGAGTTATTTTTTAGCTGTGAATGGCCAACAATCAGGGCCTTTTGGTTTAGATCAGCTGAGAACTATGATTGGTCAGAATCAATTTACTCGTGAAACATTGGTCTGGAAACAGGGAATGGCTGCATGGGTAAAAGCAGGTGAAGTTGGGGAATTGAGTTCAATTTTTGGTTCAGTTCCACCACCATTGCCACCATCATAGTCAAAAAATATATTATAACAGTCCATATTTTATAGAGTTTTTCAAATATAAGGTTACTATATTTTTTTCCTTGCTATATCATAAAAATAAATAAGTTTAGTTTTTGAAATGCTCTTTAATTCCCTTCTATTTCTATTTTTCTTTTTGATTGTTTATATCATTTATCATATTTCTCATCAAATATATAGGAAGTATATTTTATTAGTATCCTCAATGTTTTTTTATGCAAGTTGGGATTTCTTAAACTTTGAAAATCCAATACCTCTTTTTTTTACTCACTTTCTTGTTGTGATTTGTACTAATTATTTATGTATACTAGGGATAGAAAAATCTAAGAAACAAGAATTTAAAAAATTTTTTATGGTTTTATCCACTCTTTTTAATCTCTCTAACCTTGCATTTTTTAAATATTTTTACTTTTTATTCGAGATAGTTAGTAGTATCACGGGTAATCCAGAATGGCATACAAATGCAAGGGCAAATTTCCAAATTATTCTGCCAATTGCTATTAGTTTTTATAGTTTTCAAATCATTGCTTTTGTTGTGGATAAATATAGGGGTGAAATACCCGAACATACAACATTTGTTGAGTTTAGTTTATTTATATTTTTTTTCCCCCAGCAATTAGCAGGACCCATTTTAAAAGCAAATGAATTTTTTCCTAGACTCCATTCACCCAAAGAAGTCACAAAAGAGGATGTAGAAATAGGATTGTATTACATTTTATTGGGAGTTTTGAAGAAAGGAGTTTTTGCTGATAGCTTGGCATATGCCATTACTCCTATATTTGCCAATCCATCCCAATACAATGCAATGAGTCTTTTCTTGGCGATTGTGGGATTTCTATTTCAGTTGTGGGGGGACTTCGCGGGATACTGTGATATAGCGATTGGATGTGGGAAGCTATTGGGTTTTGATCTTCCGAATAATTTCAATCGACCATTTTATAGTGTTCGTTTTTCGGAAATGTGGTTACGTTGGCATATCACCCTTTCTAGGTTTTTACGTGACTACATTTATTTCCCAATGGGAGGCAGTAAATATGGAGAATTTCGAACAACCTTCAATTCAGCCTCCACAATGGTAATTGCAGGTATTTGGCATGGGGCGAACTGGAATTATATACTCTGGGGTGTGGTCATAGCTATAAGTCTTATTTTGGAGAGGCAGGTCTTAGATCGATTTCAGTGGTGGAAACAGAAGAGTGAAGGATGGGATAGATTTTTAAAAAATTGTGTGATATTATTGTTTTGGTTGGTATTGAGTATCATTTTTAGAGCAAATCAATTGTCTGATATACCGATTTTTTTAGAAAGAATTTTTAGTTTTTCTGTTGGTCAAAAAGTGAAGTATGATGAGTTAGTTTTTATTCCTATAGTCATGATGGTTATGCAATACTATGAGTATACTCCTACTATGCTTATATGGATACAAAAACGATTTTGGGTGGTTGCTATCTCAACTTCAGTTGTCCTACTATTCTTGCTCTCAGAATTAGGTAATAAACAGGTACAGTTTATTTACTTTCAATTTTAATATGAAGAAATACTTATTATACCCTCTCTATATTTTTCTTTTTGTATTTCTTTTGGACAAGCTCTTTTATATTCCTATGATTAGAGAACTTTTTGTTAAAAATAATTATAATTTTTATGATATGATTTTTAAATTTGAAGATTCTTTTTATGACGAGTATTTGGAAAAATGGAAAAAAAAGGGTTTGTCTGAAAAAGAAATTTTTAAGAATACAATGGTTTTTATTGGAACTTCGAGAAGTGAGACATTTCGGGAGTACACAGAAAAAGATATTATTAACAATCCTTTTGTTCAGGATCATAATAAAATTCTAAACAAGCCGGTGATTGCCCACTTTATGAGAGCAGGTACTATGTTTCATATTTATCAGCTTTTTGAGCATGTAACGGAAAAATATCCCAAAGAAGTTGTTTTTGCTATTGAAGTGAACTATGGTAGCTTGAATGAAAATTCTTATATTAGACAGAGAAAGGATGCAGAAAATTTAAAGTGGTCCAGCTTTAAAGAAATATATCCCGTGCTGAGCACAGGGCAGATATTAAGTTTTGTTACTTCTCGTCTATTTATATTAAATATGTACTCCGTATCATTGACTAAACCATTTCAGAAAAAGAAGGAACAAACTCCGGAAGAATTAATCAAAGGACTATTTGTTTTAGTTAAACATTATGTAGCCAAAAAAGATAATGTATCTGGATTTACAATGGAGGGAAATCTAGAGGGTCAGGAGAACTCTGTAAATATGGAGAATTATAGATTATTTATTAATGATTTTATGAATACCCTCTACTATAAATTTAAAGTTAGTAGTACAGATAATTTACTTTTTAAAAAAATGATTCAATCCGCAAAAGAGAAAAATCTTAAGATTGTATTTTATCGTCCTAAAATTCATAAAGACCTCCGCAAGGAAACAGATTTAAAATTCAAGGATGCAGAAGAAAATTATCTTCAGGATATCACTACCATTTTAAATCAAAATGGATATTCATTTTATGATCTTGAAAAAGAAGGGGAAATCAAATGTGCCTATTTTCGAGATCCAAGCCATTTATCCAAAACCTGTATTCCAGAGATTATTGAAAAATTTGATAAGGTATATAGTCATGAAAAGTAAATTTAACAACGGAAATTTTTATAGAGTATGTTAGAATATGAATTAGACAAATTAGATTATTTTGAGCTCTTTTCTCTTAGGGAAGAAGTCGAAGCTAGCAAGAAACCAAAATCAAAGATCTTACTATTAGCTGATTGTTCTACTCAACAATTAGCTATTATTTTAAGGGTACTATTTCAATTAAATCATTATGAAGTGGATATAAAAGAAGCAGGATTTGACTCAATTGAGTTGGAAGTCTTTGATCACAGTTCAGAGCTATATAGTTATAAGCCTGATTTTATAATCATTTTTATGACTGTTCAAAGACTAAGAGATCGATTTTATAATTCTACATCTTCAAAATCTAATCAACTAGAGAATGAAAAAGAAAAAATAAAACAAATTTGGGAGACATTATCGGAAAGATTGGACTCTAAAATAGTACAGTCTAATTTTTCACTGCCAGTTGAAAATTTATTTGGAACATTTGAAACGAAAACAACTGAATCTTTTATAAATTATGTAAGACAATTAAATCATTTTATAATTTCAGAATCTTCAAATAGAGATAATTTAACTATCTTGGATATTGATAAATTATCAGGATATGTAGGGCGAAAAAACTATTTAGATGAAACTTTATGGTACCACAGTAAGACCCCTTGTGCATTAGACTTTATCCCATATGTATCACAATTAATCATAGATAGTATAATTTCCCATAAAGTGAGATCAGTGAAATGTGTAGTCTTGGATCTTGATAATACTCTATGGGGTGGTGTGATTGGGGATGATGGAGTGGATGGAATAGCACTGGGTCACCTTGGGGATGGAGAGGCATTTGTTGATTTTCAGCATTTTATTCTGGAACTAAAAAAAAGGGGAATTATTTTAGCAGTTTGCAGTAAAAATGAAGAAAGCAATGCTAAAATTCCTTTTTTGGAGCATCCCGAGATGGTATTGAAATTGGATGATATTGCAATTTTCGTCGCAAATTGGGATAATAAAGCGGATAATATAAAAGTGATAAAAGAATCACTGAATATAGGCTATGATTCCATTGTATTTTTGGATGACAATCCCTATGAAAGAAATTTAGTTAGAAAATTTTTACCCGATGTAATTGTTCCCGAGCTACCCGAAGATCCGGCTCTTTATGTAAGACATATTTCTGAATTAAATTTATTTGAAACAAGTTCCTATACAGATGAAGATAAAACTCGTTCTGAAATGTATAAAGTAGAGTTTGAGAGACAGAAATTACAAAAAAAATATAGTAATTTAGAGGATTATTTAGTTTCTCTAGAGATGAAAATTACACTTAAGAAATTTGATGAGTTTAATCTGCCTCGGATTGCTCAATTGATTCAGAGAAGTAATCAGTTTAATCTTACCACAAAAAGGTATGGTGAAGTAGAATGTAAGGCACTGTTGGAAGAAAATGGTACCTTTCCGCTATATTGCAAGCTGAAAGATAAATACGGAGATTATGGTTTGATCTCCGTTGTGGTACTAAAAAAAATTGACTCTTCACTTTTCATAGATGAATGGATAATGAGTTGTAGGGTACTTTCAAGGGGAGTGGAACAGTTTATAATGAATCATGTTTTTGATATAGCCAAGGATTTAAATATTGAATCAGTGTTGGGGCTATATTCTCCAACTTCTAAGAATGCGATGGTTAAAGATTTCTTTTTAAAATTTGGATTTGTCGAAAAGAATGTGTTTGAAAATAAGGATGTAGAATATATTATTTCCACAAAAGAGTACATAAAGAAATTAGTATATTTAAACGAGGAAGATTAGGATGACTAGAGAAGAAGTACAGATACAACTAACAGAAATTTTTAGAAAAGTATTTAAAAAACCAGATTTAGTCCTTAGCGATGAGCTCACTGCGAAAGATGTAAAAGGCTGGGATTCTCTCAATCACATCAACCTAATTGTTGCTACGGAAAAATCTTTCAAAATCAAATTTACAACCAAAGAAATCCAAGGACTACCAAATGTAGGAAAGCTGATAGATGTAATTCATGCTAAGATTACAAGCATTGCTCAGAAATAATAAGTATGGATTTTAAAATAGAATTTTTTAATAAATACGCGGAAGGCTATAAAGTAAATAAATCTTACACAATTGATAAAGATTCCTATAGTAAATTTTTAGACTTATTTAAAGATACCAGCTCTATTCACACCAACATTGAATATGCTAAAGAAAAGGGATTTAAAGATATTATAATTCATGGGAGTATGCTTACAGGGTATCTCTCTAATTTTACTGGGACTTTTTTTCCCGGGGACAGATCTTTCACTCAATCTGTAGAAGTTCAGTTTAAAGCTCCCATTTATGTAAATGATGTAATAAAAATTGAATGCGAATTGACTCAGATGGTTGAATCCGTTGGAGTTTTAATTTTAGATTTTTTGATTTACAATGAAACCCAAAATTATTTGAGTGCAGTAGCCAAAATCCAAACAGGAATTTTATAATTTATATTGGTAATAATTTTATGATTTTTTATCCAAAACATTCAAATCACTGCTATGGAGTTTAATTCTCTACATTTTCTTCAGTTTGTTACCATATCTTCTTGTATAGA
>Ga0209550_10004883_pt1 | contig 12656 bp, 12 predicted proteins | sample LauGreSuBDMM15SN_2_FD_187567 | JGI IMG/M metagenome (GOLD analysis project Ga0209550, IMG submission 187567) | Freshwater lake microbial communities from Lake Michigan, USA - Su13.BD.MM15.SN (SPAdes) (version 5) | ecosystem: Environmental > Aquatic > Freshwater > Lake | place: Lake Michigan... | reverse complement strand
GTATTTTATTTTTATGCTGTAAGAACATTATAGTATAATAAAGTATAATACATTTTTTAATACCAATTATTGGTACATAAAAAATGTATAAACACACTCGTAAAATTTGACCAACCGCGCATCTTATCTTTCCGGCACATACCAGAATGCCAACCTGTCAAGCCCTGATTCAGCAAGGAGTCCATAAAGGCCAATCCTGTACGAATGAAACAGACGAGACCTATTGTTCCAAACACAAGCGTCAAGCCATTCTGGATAAGGCGATAAAGGAGAATCTTCGCTATTGTGATATTGCCCGTGGTTGCTACACGGTTCTGGAAGATCATCAATCCAAATGTATGCGATGTCTTCATCAAGCCCGCATTCGGGATCGGAAACGAGAGGACCAGAAGCGACAGGATCCGAATCTCTGTTTGGATTGTGGCACAACTCTCACAGAAGCCACACGGGCGAAAGGAAAGCATGAGAAGCTTCTGAGACGCTGTGTCCCCTGTTACAAGAAAATGGTGCTTATTGAAAGCCAACGAGCACCTAGAGAAAGAAACTACAAAGCAGAAGCCTTTACAAATAAGCATGTGCTATGGAATCATTATGTGAAAAGTGCTCAAAAACGCAGAATCGACTTTGCCATTTCCAAGACCATCTTTCAAGACTTGATTGCCAAGCCATGCTTCTACTGTACCTATACGAAGGAGGGAGAGGTGAATGGGCTTGATCGGTTAGACAACAATAAGGGATATCTTCAAGAGAACCTTGTGCCTTCCTGTAGCACCTGTAATCTATTAAAAGGGACACAGCATCCACAGGAGTTTATGGATAAAATGGCGGCGATTCATACCTATTCCAAAGACAAAACACCGATTCATCTAGATATTGTAGAAAAATGGCAGACAACCTACCAATCCAAAAGCAATCCAATCTATAAAACGTACGCAAAATCAGCCAATAGTCGGAATATTGAGTTTCTCCTTTCGGAAGAGGAATTCATAGCGATGATTAAACAATCCTGTTATTTATGTGGTCTCACAACCTCAGAAAGTAATAAGAATGGTGTGGACCGTTTCAATAATGATATAGGATACCAGCTGGATAATTCAAGACCCTGTTGTGGCCACTGTAATCTTCTAAAAAAAGATATAGGATATGATAATCTTATAGAGAAGGCTACGAAGATTGCTGAATTATATGGAACGCTTACAGAGCAGATCGCGACGAAGAATATTCCTATTCGCAGTTCCAAAACAGAGGCGCGTGTCAAGGTGGATGCTCCTCTTACAGAAGCCAAAGTCACAATGGAATATAAGCCTCTGAATGAAGTCATTGTGCCAAAAGGGGCGATTCCTGAATCCATACAGGAACTATTGAAAGAGATGCCTATTGTTCCAAAACAATGGAAGACCAAGCAAATCTATGAAGTCATTCAAGAGGGAAAGGCAGATATGTATAAGATATATTGTGAAGAGCATAATATAGTGGAATCAGGATGGAAGGAAACATGGAATGCGTTCCTTCTAAGCGTCAAGGGAGCAACATTGGAGGTCTCTGAGCCAATCATTAAGGCATTTATAGAACATCTCCGCCGCATTCGGCATAATCAACTGTGTTCTAAAAGGTGTCCTGAATAGGACTCATTCCGGTGGATATCGTTTTCTTTCTATGGTAGAACAGGATGAGTACAATAAAGGAAGAAGATAAAACATTCATAAAAGAAACATCCGTATTTATTGAAAATACGAATCGTGAAAGTATGGAGATGATAAAGGAGGCCATTTTACTAGCGATAAATAGACTTCAACAATATCAACAATCCGAAGGCTCATCTGGTCCATATTATCTTAAAGAAAAGGATGTTCTAGAAGCAATAGAAAAGGGATATGATGCGCAAGTTGCGGAATATGAAGCATTACGAAAGGTTACAATTGCGGGGATAACAGGGGACAAATCTAAAGATGATGGAAAAAAAATAGAGCAATTACATAAAATTACGGATGAGGAATTGGCAAGAGCGACGGCGCAGTTCTTGCCCGCAAGTAGTAGTAGTAGTAGTAGTAGTAGTAGTAGTAGTAGTAATGGTAATGGTAGTAATAATGGTTATAATACAAATAATGAACATATAAAACCTCTTTCAGAGAAGAAATTAATGAACATAGAATTTAGAGGGAGCCGCAAACAATCCCGAAAACGTCCAGGAGCACCCAAAACACCCAAAATAAATTCCATATCAATCTAAAGCAGTCATTCATATTCCATACAAATGGAATACGACACCGTCATCTGTATTCCCTATAGGGATCGTCAAAAGCATTTAGAGGGATATATGGCAAATGTGGTGCCACTTCTCCGGACCCATTTCCCAAATGTTCACGTGGCTGTGATAGAGCAGGCTGGCACCAAGATATTTAATCGGGGAGTTCTGAAGAATATTGGGTGTCATCTGTTCAAGGATAGTACAACCTATGTTATGATGAATGATGTAGATACGCATCCCTTGGAACAGACGGTACGGGATATCTATACGAAGGCGGTGGATCCTTCCGATGTCCTAGGAATTTATACATCGGAAATGGGGACGCTCGGTGGAATCATTAAATTGAGGGCAGAGACCATGTTAAAAACGAATGGCTTTCCGAATGATTACTGGGGCTGGGGAGTGGAAGACAGGGCCCTTCAGAATCGGGCGGAATTGGTGGGTCTTCGGAAACTGACAACGATTTTAAGTAATGACCCCCGTGTTCCAGAGTTTTTCAATGTGGATAATGACCATGAACGTGTACAGTTTAATAATACAGTGAGTCAGAGAACTCAAATAGATTATTTCATGTGGCCACATATGAGCCAGAGCGCAAAAGAGGAGCATGTGCGTAAATCGGGATTTACCACGCTTACGTACAATGTTCTGGAACGAACCCAACTCAATGATATTAGTGAAAAGATTCTGGTAGATATTGACTCTGTTCAGTAGAGAGATGCGCACATTACTGATTCTTCTGATGGCGTCTGCCGTTCTCCTATTTGCCTTTTTAGTGAGAGACAGGGTCTATGGCCGGTCCCTCACTAAAAAGGAGTTCTTTGGAACAAGTCCAGGAACCATGGTTCAACTGGCGTCAAGCCACGTGCCTACGGAAGAAGATGAGGAATATGCCTTGAAAGGGTATGCCCAGCAGGTCAATCATGATTTGATGGATATGACAGGGGCTCCTCTGTATAACTAAATACCTAAAGGACATTTCACATTCAACAATTAACAAATAATGCCAGGCATCACCTGTAGTCTTATGGGAGGGATTGGCAATCAGCTCTTTCAAATCGCTTCGGCATTTTCTTTGGCAAAGCGATTTGGTATTCCGTATTTTATTGAAGATGAACAATTAAGTTTTTTAGGGCAGGGAAATCACCCGCGAAAGTACTATGGTACGGTGTATAAAAAGGTTCCCAGAACCAAATCCCTATCCGCTCCTATCCATCATCACAAGGAACAGCATTTTACCTTTTATGATATTGGTTATGCGATTGAGCCCTTCTTACACACCTGTACCATTCGGCTGGAAGGTTATTATCAATCAGACCAACACTTTTATGGATTTGATAAGGAGGTCAAGGAACTGTTTACACCGACAGAAGGCATTAAGGAATGGCTCAAAACGAATTCTACGCTTTTTCAAATGTATCCAGACCTCTTTGAACCAGACAACAAGGCCTGTTATATTGGCGTGCGACGAGGAGATTACTTAAAGATTGCTGGAAATTTTCACAATGTTTGTGAGTTCGCCTATTATGAACAGGCGATGTCCAAGTTTCCAGAAGGCCAACGATATTATATCGCGAGTGATGACATTGCCTGGTGTAGGGAACATTTTAAAGGCGAGAATATCACTTTTTTTGAATTGGATGATACAGTCCAATTATACGCAGGTGCCCTCTTCAAGAACTATATTCTCTCCAATTCCACCTTTCATTGGTGGGCCTCCTTCTTGTCTGTTCATGAGACTCCGACCATCTATGTACCAAATAAGTGGCTCTTTGGCCCTGAAGCAAAATGGGACCAGTATAGCACCATTTATAGAAAGGATATGCGAATTCTAGACCGTTAGGGCAGTTTGTATGAGGGAATGAATTGTGGTGTGCTGGTCTTTCCACCATGTAAGAAGTTCATTCTGTAGTTCCTGAAGTGCTCCCAGATTTCCCAATAATGTAATACACCGAACAAATGCTTTTTCCCAGCTTTCTTCATAAATGAGCGGGGGTCTCTTGTTATTATAATGAAAGGTGGTGTTAATTTCCTCTTTTGAACCAACCACGACAGGGATAGCCCCTGCCACAATCGTCTCATAAATGCGGAAACAGTCTAGACTACAATTTCCTCTTCCATTTATAACAAAGATAGACTTACTATAGATTTCAAAACATGTCTGTTGGGATACTGGCATGTTTTCAAAATTCCAATTATTATTCACGGGAACAATCCTTGTATTTTTCATATTATTAAACACATTTATCATGTGAACACGATCTGATTTGGGAGTTCCAATGAAGGAACAGTTGATGGTACGTTCTGCCATCTTTTTAGGGGACGAAGAACATTTACCGTTTAAATAATACTTCAAGTATCCTAGAGGCAACTGATAGTTATTGGATCCATAGGCATAGTGCTTATGATTGTATTGACGAAAAAATACAGGTGTATATTGTTCTAATATCATTCTGTCCTGATGCGTACCTGTTTCATCAGATAAATAAAGAATGACACGGGGATGTATATGTTTTGCGACAGCTACAATATCCTCTAATTTACAATCGTCATTCACAACAAGTATATTATGTTTAATGATATCGGTTCTATTTACTAATGATAGTAGAGTGGTCTTATTGAAGAGTTCTACGTCTTTTTCAATATTGGATAGAATATCATTTAGAATATAATCATATTCAGATCCAGCATGTTCCGAATAGAATACTTTCATAGCCTTATATACACTGGTATAATAACAGTCCTTTATATTATACCAGTGTCTGTTGCTTTGCCTATAGCAATTTAAAGATATTATGAACTTCTATAGTATAAATGAATTATATTGATGCCATTTTTTACATTAATCTAGATTCAAGACCGGATCGTAAGGAGCACTTTCTAAAGGAGATACCCAAATTATGTACAGATCTAACAAAACTTCATAGAATCAATGCTGTACATGATCCAATTGGTATGATTGGATGTGGAAAGAGTCATATACTCACGCTCGAAACATTTTTGGAGAATCCTGACTGGAACACCTGTATTATTTTTGAGGATGACTTTACATTTCATAATCAGGATATATCTCATAATCAACAAATGCTAGGAAATTGTATTACACAGTTTCCTAACTGGGACATATTTCTATTCGCATTTAGCAAATGGGGTAAATCTTTCTCTGATACACAGGCTCCCTCTATTAAAAAAGTCTTAGAAGCACAAACAACCTCTGGATATGCGATTACGCGTGAGTTCGCACCAAAGCTCTTAGCAAATTTGCGTGAAGGTGTTGAAAAACTAACTGAGACACACAATGAGCCTCTTTATGCGCTGGATATGTATTGGAAGAAACTTCAGCCATCTCATCATTGGTACACGACAGTTCCTGCCCTTGGATATCAATATGCGAATTATTCAAATATTTCACAGAAGGAGATGGATTATGGATGTTAGATGACTTAGACCGATGCGGAATGTAATTGAGAATCAACTTAAATAATACATACATATATATTTTCAGACCATGGAATACGACACAGTCATCTGTATTCCCTATAGAGATCGTGAAAAACATTTAGAGGGATATTTGACAAATGTGGTACCTCTTCTTCGAACCTATTTTCCAGGGGTTCATGTTGCGATTATTGAGCAGGCTGGCACCAAAATATTCAATCGCGGAGTTCTTAAGAATATCGGGTGTCATCTCTTTAAGGACAAGACAACCTATATTATGATGAATGATGTGGATACGCATCCATTGGAACAGACGGTACGAGATATTTATACGAAGCCTGTAAATCCCTCAGATGTTTTAGGTATTTACACATCGCCATGTGGGACTCTTGGCGGGGTTTTTAAATTGAGGACAGAAACCATGTTAAAAACGAATGGCTTTCCAAATGATTATTGGGGATATGGAGCGGAAGATAAGGTTCTTCAGAATCGTGTAGAATTTGTAGGGTTTCGAAAACTGACAACTATTTTAACAGATGATCCACGTGTTCCAGAGTTTTTCAATGTGGATAATGACCATGAACGCGCAGAAGCTCCAAATACACTCAAGCAGAGAACGTACACAGACTATTATTTGTGGCCGCGTATGACTCAGAGCACAAAAGAAGAGTATGTACGTAAATCAGGATTTAATACGCTCACCTATACTCTTTTAGAACGCATCCAACTCAATGATATTACTGAGAAGATCCTTGTAGATATTGATTCTGTTCAGTAAATATGGACTATGGATGTTAGATTACATAAGAAGAGGTTGTCCCCATGTTCTAGAAAAATGCTCTAACCAATAGGTATAGGTCTTATAATCATTGGGAGTTCCCCAACAGATATAGGCATCCACTGGGAATACTTTGACGGTATAGCCCGCTTTAATAAGCGGGTTTAGCAGATTATCCACGTAAAATTCGCCATTTGTTCGAATCCCCTTTTCATAAATTTCTTTAAGTCCTTCGGTATAAATGGCAGCAGATCGGAAAAACATGGTGCCTATAATGGCATGTTTCGCACCGGGCAATGGCTTCTTAACACTAACATCTTTAATGTTATTGTCAGCATCCACGTCTAGCCAGGCATACATATGGGGATAGAGTTGGCCTGTTGGATTATTTGTAAAGGACCAGACGATGACATCCACACTGGGATCATTTTCTAGACGCAAATAGGCCTCCCTGTCATAATCCACGCCATTATCACAGGCACTGATCATGATGGGATCGGATGGCGCAATATTTGCCACCTGTAATCCAATTTCACAGGTACAGGCCTGACCTTCGGTAACGTCCTCAATTCCGATTACGGTAGAACCAGGAAACTCACTCTTTAGTGTTGTTTCCAGGGGATAGGCGGCCATATGTTCTTTCAAACATATAAAGACCTGGGATTTACAGAGTGGAATACTTTCCACAGCACGAACAATCATCGGCTTTCCATTGACGGGAAGAAGGGGCTTGGGAACAGTGAACCCATTCATTAAAAAACGGCTACCACGACCTGCGAGAGGCAGAATAAGGGTGGCAGAACTCTTACAGGGCTCTGAAGGCTTTACCGCCTTCTGAAAGTGGTCACTCCATACCTGATATTCACTCAAATCTTTGGGGGTTCCCCATTGGAGCATTTTCTGAATTTCAAACACACTCACGTTCTTGGCATCACGAAGCAACAAATTATAGACAAGGCTGACATAGTATTCGCCGTTCTTCTGAATTCCAAGATCGATGAGTTCTTGGAAATAGTGCTTGACATCCGCATTCCGACGAAAATAGTAGGTGCCATTGGAGGCATATTCGTCCATACGAGTCTCAGTAAAGGGCTCCTTTTCTCGGACTTCGGCAACTGAGCCATCACTGTTCAATCGCAAAAAGGCATAGTTGTCTGTGCCGAGCATATGCGGATGAAATCCACGATAAGCGGCGATAGAGCCATCCACCTTCTTCTCACGAACATCTTTCAAAAAGGCCGCATAGTCCCAGACGGTTCCATAGTCACAATAGGATATGATGACTTCTTCCTCATCTGCTATGAGATTGACAATCTGGAGAGTCGCATAGACTGGGCCCAAGACATGGGGCTCAATTACATGGACCGTTGCCCCATATCCTTCTAATACAGAACGCATATTCGTTGTTTCAATATGCCCCCTATTACAGATACAATGAATGTCTGTTTCCCCTGGAAATAGATCCATGACATGCTTGATAATAGGATGTCCATCCACCTGTATGAGAGGCTTAGGATCTTCATATCCAGCCGCAATAAAGCGTTTTCCAAGACCTGACATCGGAATAATGATCTTCATTTTATTCTTCAAGAGAATCTAAATAACAGTTTAAACTCACAATATCACATTCAAAGGGACTATTGAGGCCTTTATCAAGCGGTTCAAGAATGTTCGCAGAGATCCATTCTTCTGTAAAAATCTGATTGTGGGCAAATCCAGCAACATCATTATTGGAGACATTCACCCTGTATCCCTTTTCATCGTTCCATTCTAACAGTTCACCAATACGTTCTTTATAGGGACCTGTTGTAATGCGAACCCGTGTATATAATGAATAGGGACCGTTGTAGGCAGAATGGGTTGTGATAGGTAAATAGGTTATCCGTGTATGATCCATAGAATGTTTGAAGCGCTGATTGATGCGTAAAAAATCGGGAGTTTCAATACAGCCGACCTGTGTCTCTGGCCTACTGAATAGAAGATTTGCCATGCCGCCGCCAATGAACCCAATAATATGCGTGGCCTTTTGAAAGAGTTCAATCTTCTCATGTGTGGACAGAAGTTCGCAAAAGATTTCCTTGTAGCCACGGGTTGACACAGCATTCACAACCGCATCTTCATTTATACAGCGTCGCCTCAGTGTATAATTTGTTCCTATATTGGTCATATCATTATGAATATGGGTACGCCGACTAATATAGAACTTGGTGGTCTCTGTTCCAGAGAAACTAAGTCGATTCCATAGTGTTCGGGCCTCTAATGAATAGGTCTCATTTGACATAGAGACTCCCTGCGCATTCTTTCCGTGTGTAAGAGAGGATGGAATATAGAGGTGTTCATAGGACCCGAGGTGCGTGGCCCTTATGATCTGGTCTGTCTGAATCCCAAGACGCTCCAGAAATTCAGTTTGAAAGGGGAGGAAGGTATGGGCCTCTGAAACAAGAAGCTTACAGGACGGAACTCGTTTTATAAGTTCAAAGTAATGGGCTAAATAGGGCAATGTATCATAGAGAAAATGATAGTAATTATCTAGATTAAAAAGGAAGAAAAAGTGGTGGCCGGCATGAAAGGAGGTAGAGGTGGGAACTTCTGTAGAACTAGCATTGGATAAGATGGAGGGCATAGACATAATTTGTTCGTCATAAGGGGATTGGCCATTTACAGAACAGATTGGGTATCGTGGAGTTTCAATAATCGCATTCGAAATATCACGAAGATATTTTACGCGCATATAAAGTCTTACAAGTATAAGACTTTATATGCTACACATTTCGCACCGAATAAACTATTTGGATTCTACGATTGCGAAGGATATATTCTCTGTCGCAGATGGTATTGAATTTGATTTGCGTGATTCAAATAAGGCCCTGATTGTTCAACATGACGCCTGCCAAGAGGGGCAACTCTTTTCAGAGTTTCTTCAGTTCTGTCCACCCACGAAGTTCTATATTGTGAATATAAAAGCAGAAGGAATTGAGGAGATGGCGATTGATATGCTGACGAAGTATGGAATTCATCAGTTCTTTCTTCTGGATTGTGGAATGCCGTCCATAGTTCGTCTAGGACGCAAGGAGGAGCGGCGCATGGCAATTCGATTCTCAGAATATGAATCCTTTGAAACGGTGATGGCAATCGCCCCCTTTGTATCCTGGATTTGGATAGACGCCTTTACACGACTCGTATTTACAAAAGAAGAGGCCATGAAGGCGAAGCAACTTGGTCTACGTCTCTGTCTGGTGAGTCCAGAACTCCAGCGACAACCAGAGAAAAGGGGGGACTATCTTCAGTATTGTAAAGATAATGAGATTCCTCTCGACGCTATTTGTACGAAACAGCAGTACATATCGCATTAGGCCTTTCTAGCCTTCTCCTTATCCCAATTTACCAGAGCATCATAATCATCTTCGGTTAATGGTTTAGAGCAAATGGGAATCGTATAATAGGCCATCAATATTTCATAGGTAGAATTACACGCTTCCATAGAACTTCCGATAATATAAATGGCATCATATGTTCCTATAATGGAAGGCATGGTCCCATACATCTTAATATAGGCCTGTAATGATTTATCTGGATTCGCATGTGGGTCTTCTATCACAAGAGATGCCTTTTGTAAGAACACGGCAATATCGGGACTATAGGGGAAGAAGACTCGTTCTTGACTGCGTTGATTGATTTGTAGGTAGGGACGAATCAGTTTGCTGGACCCTGTACTTGTATTGATAGAACGATACAGGTTTGTTGCGAGTCGTATATTGGTAGTGAGTTGACGCTTATCAAAGAGATGTGTTTGAACATTGAGCATCATATCCAGGATTTCATCGGTTGTGCTTGCCATGAAAATTAGTCCATGATTTTTGAGAAAATAGAGGGGAATGGAGGGGTCATAGGCTGCCTGAAGGGCCTGTGTTAAAGGAATCCCTGGTTTTAAATACGGAACAGTGCGATTTGGAATCTCTTTGTAATGAATGGGTTCTTCGGAACAGAGAGACTCCATCAGCGGAGTCGGATGTAAATGGACAATGATACGAGATGGAAAGGTATGGAGAAAGGCCTCGATGCTGGGCTTGCCAGAACCTTCCAGAACGGTGGCGGCAATGTCCTCACGCCCTTCTTGAAGAGCCACCTGGATTTGGGATATGTCACAACAAACCCAGCCCTTTTCATGTGTTGTATCGGCGATAAGAGCTCCTGAACGTTTCACGATGAGTCGATTGCCGTCCTTTATAGAACAGTTCCCGCCAGGTCCCTGAACCCAGTCTGGCCATGTTCCTATTAAACGGCATAAATCAACATATTCGGATAGCATGTATATGCGTATAGGTCTGTTAGTTTAGGCTCTCCATATGATACAGAGAATCAGAAACTGAAGAATGCCATCATATCCATTCCGCAGAGTTGTTATAGTATAGCCATGTGAAGAAATGGAGGCAGATAGGTCTGTCATGGATATTTCTGATTTAAATTCATACACGGTCCTATCTGCGGTCTCTGTACAACTGAGTAAAAAGGGAGATACCTTTTCTGTCAGTGTATATTCTTGAACCAGTATAGTGCGCACACTTACTTCAAGTGTAATCGCATCATATGTTTCTGGGAGAATCGGCTTATAGCGAATAATAATATCGGCATGTTCGCGTTGAGGAAGAATATAGGTACAGTAGTCTGGAGTGCGTGCTTCAATTGATTGAAGCACCTGTTCCACTGTCTTGCCACGATGTCCAACATCGCGTGTAATCTTCCAGAAACGCTTTAAGCCCTCATCTGTGTCTATATAGATTTTAAGATCCATAATGGACCTCAGATTCTCCTTATAGAGTGTATGAAGGCCACAGAGAACCATATAGGGTTTGGGCTCAATGGATTCAGGGGCAGTAAATTTTCCCGTTGTATGGTCGTAATCTACAGCCACAACTGTTTGTCCCAGACATAATTTATAGGCGTCATCTGCCATTTTTTCAAGATGATTGGCCTCGGGACTCAGATGGGTATGGGCCTGATAGTTCTGAGACCCTCGTTCCCATTTATGATAGCGATCTGTTTCAAAGAGGAGTGTATTATCAAAGGGAAGAATCTCTTGTAAAAGAGCGGATACTGTACTCTTACCAGAACCAGAATCACCGCAAATGGAGATAGAGAAACACTCGGAAAGGATTAGACGATAGGGCAGGTCAATACGAATCGGTATAATATTGGAGAGGGTTAGATGTTGAAATAGGAGGTGTTCTGATAGGAGAATAGGGGCGATAGAGGCGACGGATAGGATATAGTCATAGAGCTTACTATATTGATTCATAACATCATAGGAACCAATCGCGAACTGGTCATTGATACATTGTTCTATAGGGAGACTCGCGGAAAGAAGTGTTGGATCGCAAATGTCAAATCCTTTTGGAATATAAAGGGTATTGGAAGCACAGACCTGTTCAGCAAGAGAACAGAAGTGCTGAATGGAGCATTCTAAAAGTAGATCCGGTCGGCAACGAATATAGGTGGTATATGTGGTGGGAACAAGAGAAAATAACTTTTTAAATCGGAACCATTGCTGAATGGTATTGTATTCTCTTTTATCCCTGTTCAATGGAGCACTAGCATTATCAGAATCAATAAATAACTGTTTAATCCGAGGATTACCTATGAGTTTATCAAACGATATTTTTTTATTAAAATAGCGATCAAGACTATCCGATGCTGGAAAGGAAATATAGATATGATAGTGTTCAGGAAGGTTTTTTAATTGGGTCCAAAGATTGCTTTCAAATGATCGGCAAACTCCTGAAATAAGAATTGCAATCGGCTTATTCATTACTTAGAGACCATTTTATATTGCCATATATTAAACACATATGGAAATAGACTACTATGAGATAGAAGATAGAGGACATCAATGGATGTATCATTGGTTAATCTATATGATTGGTGGGCTTCGTAGATTACCTGGGGACAAAGTACATTTCATATGTCCTACCTTTAAAGATCAAGGATATCATGGTGAGTCATTGGCAATTATTGAAGATAAATATAAAATGATAAAGGACCCAGTAAATGGCAAATACTTAGGAAAACATCATGGAGAGCCTCTATTAGCGGCAGATAGGGTCAATCAAGATACATATATTTTTTTAAGAGACCTATTTTTATCAAGAGTTCCAGCACAAGTATTGAATGAAAAGGGTTATATCTATATAACAC
>Ga0209550_10004882_pt1 | contig 12657 bp, 5 predicted proteins | sample LauGreSuBDMM15SN_2_FD_187567 | JGI IMG/M metagenome (GOLD analysis project Ga0209550, IMG submission 187567) | Freshwater lake microbial communities from Lake Michigan, USA - Su13.BD.MM15.SN (SPAdes) (version 5) | ecosystem: Environmental > Aquatic > Freshwater > Lake | place: Lake Michigan, USA... | reverse complement strand
AAACAGGGTTGTGTAATTCCTCCCCCTTTTTACCATGTATCCATGAACGGAACCAATCGATTACCGGGACCAATTGTCGACTTTTTGAATTTCAATGAAATGTGTACTAAAAACCAGAAAAAACCTCTCGTGTCATTGAAATCCCAGCGTCTAGTGAAAACAGGGGGACAAGAGAAAACGGTTCATTATTGGCGATTAAAAAAACCGGATATGATACAGAAAATCATGAAAGAAATGGAAACTCTTTTGAATTCCGGGGAAATCAAACCGGGGGATATTTTCATCATTTGTCCAAGTATCCATAAAAATTTCATTGCCAAAGAAATCTTGAATGAATTGACGCTTTTGGGATACCCTTGTTTTTATCCGAATCAAGACGAAAGTGACAAAACCGATGACCAAGTATTACTGAATAAAATCTGTTTCTTGACCGGCCATTCGAGTAAAGGCAGAGAACGCCGGTTTTGTTTCCTATTAGGATTTGATAGTTCCTATTACCAATTCATGGACCGTGAAGCATCGCCATCCGAATGTACCAATTTATTATATGTTGGTTGCACACGTTCGACTGAAAAATTGTACCTATGCCAATTCTATACTGAAAATCAAACAACCTATTACCAAAATCGACCTCAAGATATGCGTTTCACGTTACCCTTTTTAAAAATGTCTTCCATGGGAATGATAACGGGAGAATATTCGGATTTCTTGACGTATTTCGGGGAGGGAAACATGAACGAGGAAAAAGGGGTCGTAGAAAAAATATTAGAACAACGGGAGGAACGCGGGATTGTGAAAATCAATGCGACCGATATGGTCAATTTCCTTCCCACCGTGGTACTAGATATATTGAATCAAAAAATGAAAAATTGGTGGATTACAGACTCACCAGCTCATCGGGAAATCGAAATTCCGTCGGTTATTGTTTGCGGTGGAGGAGGAGGGGCTGTGGAAATTCAAGAAGATGTGAGTGATTTAAATGGTCTCGCCATTCCATCTATTTTCATGACCAAATATTTCCGAGATACGCCAAAATATCTCTATGACCGATTACACGAAAGATTGGAAAGTATGGATGAGAAAAAGAAAAATGGAAAACATTTCAAGATGCTTTTGAAGAAATTACAGCAATTGCCTCCAATGATGTGGGAATACCGTCATTATTTATTTTATTTCAATATGGAACAAGCATGTTCCAATCAAGTCTTTCACCGTTTACGTCAGATTTCCAATTATGAATGGTTAGATTCGCAAGAAACCATTCAAAAATTGATGAAAGAATTCGAAGGGGTTTTGGGGGAAGAAATGGCCGAATCACGTCAACGAGGAATTCGCCCCTGTTTGGAATATGATTTATTCTCCTCGTTTTCCCCTCCTCCTCTTCCATTGAAAAAAGAGGAACCTTCTTCGGTGGATGCGGATGCGGATGTGGTGGTGGCGGTGGGTTCTTTGGAATCGACTAGTTCGATACGTTCTTACATGGGAAGTATGATAAGTAGTAGTTCGGAAGAATGGGAAGAATCTTCTATGACCCCTCCTCTGGAAAACGAAATGGATGTATTATTGGCCAAAGATAGAATCAAAAATAAATCGGAATTTTTCCATGAAGTGTTAATCAACGCTTTGACGAAAATGGTGGAAACTAGTCCGGAATATTTGTTGATGAATTTGGAAGAACAATCAATCAGACGATGGTATGAAGGGCGTAATTTTGCGTATTCAGGGGTTCTAGATTTAGTGACACATTCCGGAATATGGGAAATGAAATGTACAAGTATGTTATCCAAAGAACATCAGTTACAGTTATTATTATATGCTTGGTTTTGGAAAGGATTGGGATTATTATATCAGAAGAGCCCGGAAAGCTTTTCTGATAAAGAACGGAAATATTTGTCATTGGGACAAAAAGAATTTCATTTATTTAATGTGAAAACCAGTGAACATTTACGTCTTTCTGGAGAATTGAGTTTCGAGGAATTAACCGAATTCGTGGCCATGTGGATAGATGGGAAAAATAATTCAGTCGCATTATCTGTCCATTTATCGGATGCCGAATTTATGCGGATTTTGGAGGAAGTTTAGATGGAAGATTTATTCTTCTTCTTTGTCTTTTTCTTCTTTTCCTCCTTCAATCATTTCTTCATGATTGGTCATTTCTTCATGATTGGTCATTTCTTCTGGTTCAAGACTAAAACCACCCTTTTTCTTATATTGTGCTTTCGCATCACGAATAGCGTCTTTAAGAGTATATTTACTATTTTTTTTGTGGTGTTTTTTATAGGTTTTAGTGACTAATTTAGTCCATGCATTTCCCTTACGTTTAGCACCACCTTTCTTTGCTGCTTTCATGGTCTTTGCTTTTTGTTTCAATTCGCGAATTGCTTTATTAATGGACCTTACACTTTTGTGAGTTTTTCCTCCATGCATTCCTTCTTCTTTTTCAGAATTTCCGTACATTTTTATTTTTTATATATAATAATAAAAAACAAAAAAATAAAAACCCAAAAATCTCAAAAATTATTCGAAAATTTGTTTGAACACATTTTCATTTATTTTTTCATAACCTAAAGAATTCAAATGAATTCCATCTTCTTCGAAATATTCCGAACGAGCGCATAATATTTGATTCAAATCAATAAATTGAATTCGTGAAGGACTCCCTTTTTCGGAACGCGCTTTTTTGCTAAAGTTTCGAATGGAATGATTAATTTTATCAATTTGAGAATAAAAAAATGAACGTCCAGATGATTTGAGGATGGATAAATAAACAACTAAAGCATTTGGATAATGTTCTTGTATTTTTTCCAATACTTTTTCGGTATCTTCAATGGTTTCTTCGATAGAATCACAGTAATAAATCACGACACTTGGGTCATAATCTACAATGTCTAAATATAACATTTGTGTGGTAATCAACCCGGATTTTCCTAGATTTATGACGTGTAAAGGAAAAGAAGAATTGGGAAACACGGTTTCCCAATCTTGAATCATGCTATTTCCAATTAAAAGTAGATTTATAGATTCCATGTTAGAAAATTACGAAAATGTTCTTGTTTTAATACGAAATCATATATTTTAACGCGTGATTTGTTGGCTCTAGGGACCGTCCAGCGAGAGAAGAAGAAAGGGGGTTCTAGATAGAATGTTATTGTTTGGCGGAATGAACCAATTCATCGCGAATGCGCATTAATGGGAAATCTACATATGGTTCTTCGCCACGACGGAATTGCATCAATACGGATTTTTGCGTTTCTCGTAATAATACACCTAAATCCATATTTTGCGAATATTTTGCGCGTAAAGCCAACGCACGTTCATCGCGATGTCTGCCACCGAAAAAATCCGGATCGATTTTGATATTACTTGGACGTTTATAGGCCACTGCGCCACCCGTTTGTTTGGCTTTTTTTGCCGGTTTTTTGATTCCATATTCTCGGACCAAAGCGGCTTCTTCTTGTTCGAGCTCCTCTTTCCCTTGTTTTTCGGTTTGAATTTCGCCTTTTCCAAACGGTTCACCGGCTAGACGCGCCAATTCCAGACTTTGACCGAATTCGCCTTGAATGGCAAATTTGGAATAAAAATCGGGATTATTTTTACGAAATTTGGCCGCATTCCAATAATGTTCTACCGAAGCCCAGCGTAATTGGTCCGAGGTTTGAAATACTCCTATTTGAGAAGAAGGGGCCGTAGAAGATTTCTCATTTTCTGTTGCGGTGGCTGGAATGGAAACGCCCATCCAACTATCATCCAATTTACGGCGCCATTGTTCAAGACTGGCTAGACGCGTGAAATCCGTGCGACGATTTTCGGGAATTTGTTCGCCGGTACCTTTACCGGGTTTTTTAGAAGCATCGGAATTCGTATGGAACTGGAATACGATTTCTGGTTCTAGAGAAAGCGCTTGTTTTTCGTATTCTGTGACCTGTTGTTCCGCATTGGTTTCAAAATCTTCCGGAATTTGACCGACTTTGGCGGCAATGGAGATTGGCGCACCTTCGTCCGCGTCGATTCCCAATTGAGTTTTGAAATGACGGAAGGCAGGAATTGCGTAATAAGCTCCGGCATTTCGTTCCAAACATTTATTCACGACCAATATTTTAATGGAATACGGAATTTCCTCGAATTGGAAAATGAATTTTTGACGATAAGTGACCAATTGATAATGATTACCGGAGTAGGCCGTGAGAATATAATTCTGTGGCGAAAAGGGCGCGACGTCTTCTTTGGGGGATTCACCGCATAACAGGACCGCGTCCAATTCTTTATGTTGATAGGCTTCTTCAGACAGTATCAGGACTTTGATGTTTAATACACGTTCTAGGGTCGCGATGGCCCAAGCATCCGCCCAATAGACGGACGTTTGAAGAACTTGTTGGAATTTATCCATACTATCTACGCCTTTCATGAAAGCAACTTCTTTGGATAATTCACGGGTTAAACGAATCGCTTGTTTGAGTTCTTCGGCTTCTTTGACCAAGATTTTCCCCTCTTCTACCAATAGTTGATGTTCTTTGACGTCTTGAACTTTTTTGGTTTGGGCTTTGAGTTTTAAAAGAGATTGTCCATATTCTTTTAATTTACGTTCATTGGCGTCGGTTTCGCCTGAAAATTGGAAATAGAGATTACGATAATTTTCATAGACGTCCGCAGTAGCTTCGGTGGCCAATATCGCACGTAATTTCGGGACCGTCGTTTTCTTGCCGATTTGTTGAAACGCATCGCGAATGACGGCGAAGAAACAATCGCCACCGCCTTCATTATCGACAATTCCAAATTGATTATTTTTGAAGAATTTCTCTAGCCAATTGGAAGCCGCCGTTTTACGAAATTCGCGTTTGATTTTATCCACGTCTTCTTTGGATTCTTCGGGGAGCGACATCGGAGGCCGGACATCGGGGTCAACAATAAACACGCCTTGTTTCAAATGTTCTTTGGCAATTTGTTTGGCCGCTTCTTTACGTTGATGGGATTCCATAGTTTGTTGTTGGGGGTAATGTAATTCCAAGACATCTTCTTCTTCTTGTTCTCGTTTGGATTTGCGGGGTTCCAACTCCTGTATTTCGGGTTCTGGGATTTCGAGTTCTGGTTTATTGGTAATGGAGGTTTGAAAAGCTTCTGGTTCCAATTGGGCTCTAGAATATTTTAAAAAAGAGGGGGTGACAAATTCGAACCAAATGGGGTCCGACATGCGATTGGGGTCGAGTTCGTCTAAATCGTCATATGCTTTTATCAGTTCTTCGGTTTTGGTTTCGAGAATACCGATACGGGCTTTGACTTTGGAAGCGTCGGGGGATAATAGATAAATGGGGAAATAAACGATTCGATGTTTGGTGGAATAATCGTATTTTTCTTTTCCAATTGCCACTAAATAATTCTGCTCTTCGATTTCGACCATAAACGGTTCTACTTCTTGGCCTTGGTCGGCAAGTTCAATGGTACGGGTTTCGGGATAATGAATTTCGCTTTTAATTTGTGATTGAACCATGCTTTAGGGTTTTGGATTTTATTAGGTGATAGAAAGATATGAAAATATGTAAAATGATAATTTCCTGTATATATTTATAGTTTGGTATCTAAGTTTTTTTCAGACAACTTTTCAAATTTGGATTCTCTCCCCTTTTTTCCTCTTTAAAAACGGTAGGAGTTTTAATACGCTTCACACAACTTTTTCCAGTAGATTGATAAAAAGGGATAGTATCATTTACAGGAGAACATAGGGAAATATCATAGATTAATGGATTCAAATAATATTCTTCTTCTTCTTCCTCTTTTTCCTCTTCTTCGTAATTGTCATATATTTCGTCATACATTTTTTCGAGATTATCGATTGTAATTTCTTCTGGAGTGGTTATAGGTTCATCATCTTGATGTATCCATAAAAAGGAAAATGTAATTCCTATAACAACACAAGATAGATAAACAACAGCATATTCAAGCATTCGATTTTTTAATAATATTATTTTGTAGTTAAGAATTGGAAATAATAGAAAGTAGATGATTATAAAAATCTTTTCCTTTTATTTAATTTCCCAGTTACAGATTTCCATTACCTAATTTCTATAACCCCTCTAAAAGAAAAAGTGGAAAAAGGAGAGGAAAAAGGGGGAGGAAAAGAATATAAATACACAATGACAAATTCTCCCAAGTTTCGAATTCATAAAATTGAATTCTCCCTTTCCATTTCTTACTTTTTCTAACCATCATTCTTTGAATTCTATTTGTGAGTATAAAATGTCATCTATGAGTACAAAACCATCCAAATTACGTGTGAAAAAGGCGGTAGTAGAAAATGTTGGAATTCCTCTTCCTTGTCCATCTTCTTCTTCTTCTTCTTTGGAAAAGGAGATTGATGCGATTCATTTGAAGAAATCTACTTTGGAAGTATTCAAAGAATTTATTCCAGTGGTCGTAGGAAAAGAGGGGGAAGAAGAAAGGAAATTAGAAAAGGGGGGGAACGAAATTGAAAAAACCATCAAACAAATCATTCAGATTGAAAAACAAGAAAAAAAGCAAGAAAATGAAAAAAACAACAACGACAAAACTAGAGAAAATGATAATTCACAAGGCGAACCTGAAACAAAATTTGGAGACGAATCTCCGGAAGAAGAAATCAAACAAGGTATTTTCGCAGAATACCCCGATTTTATTCAAGAAGCGCCTATCATCACCGACGCATATTATAAAATTCAACCACTAGAACGTTTAGTCCGACATCAATTGGAATCATATAATTATTTCATCCATTTCCAAGCACATCAAACCATTCAAATGTTCAATCCACTAGTCGCGCGTATACCGGAAGATTTGATTCCAGGAACAACGGATAAATATTTCTTGGAAATCCAAGTTACAGTGAAAAATATGCGTTATCAATCTCCACAAATCTATGAAACCAATGGGGCCACGAAATTATTATTACCGAGTGAAGCGCGTCTGCGTAATTTCACCTATGCTTCTAATACCACTGTGGACCTAGAAATCGTATCGATTGAACGTAATGCGGAGTCTGAGATTGTGCGTACACAAAACAATGTGATTCCAAATGTGAGTATTACGGAAATGCCTATCATGGTAAAATCTTCGCTATGTATGTTGACTCAAAATCGTCATATTGGTCCTGAATATACGGGGGAATGTCCGATGGATTGTGGCGGTTATTTCATCATCAAAGGTTCAGAGAAAGCGGTGTTGGGACAAGAACGCGCGGCGGAAAATAAAATCTATTGTTTCGATGGGAAAAACACGGCGAAATGGCAATGGGTAGCGGAAATCAAATCGGTACCTGATTTCAAATGTGTGTCGCCCAAACAAGTGGAAATGATGGTTTCCAAGAAGGATAATGGATATGGCTATGGAATATTCGTATGTATTCCCAAATTGAAACCCAATTATTCCGTGGAATTGTTCGTATTATTCCGAGCACTAGGTGTGCTTTCGGATAAAGAGATTTGCGAAACCATTTTACTGAATGTGGAAGATGAGAAACAGGCGGAAATGTTGGAATTCTTACACGCTTCCGTCATCGATGCCAACCGCATTTTGACTCAAGAAGACGCGATTCGGCATTTGATGTCGATGGTCAGTTATGTGCCCATGATGACTACACAAAATTCGTCTACTTTTCATTCCGTCGGTGGAGGAATAGGCGGCGGACCTTCCAAAAAAGAGTTGGCTTCCGCGATTGGCGGGGGGGGAGGAGGAGGGGCTCTGGATATTGGTGGAACAGGTATTCAAGGAATGGACGAAGAAAAACGCAAAGAATGGGCGGCGTATGGGTTCCGTAAAAAACACGAATTCACCACGGAATTATTGAATAATGACCTATTTCCTCATTGCCGAACTACAAAACAGAAAATATATATGTTGGGTTATATGGCACAACGTTTGATTTATATTGGGAAAGGATGGAGTAAAGCCGATAATCGCGATTCCTATCTGAATAAACGTATTGATTTACCCGGGATTTCGTTGAATAATTTGTTTCGTAATTATTATCATCGCATGACCAAAGATATGATAAAAGCAGTAAATAAAGAAATCAAACAGGGGACCTGGCGTTCACATGACGATGTCGCCAATATTATCAATAAATCCAACATTTATAAAATTGTGAAACCTGCGACCATTAAAACGGGAATGATTCGTGCGTTGGCAACCGGTGATTTCAGTACCAAACAGGCCAATTCCAATAAAGTAGGAGTGGCACAAGTACTGAACCGTTTGACGTATCAGGCAACACTGAGTCATTTACGCCGAATTAATACCCCAGTGGATAAAAGTAGTGAAATGATTGATCCTCGTAAGCTACATGGCACACAATGGGGTTTCTTATGTTTGACAGGGGATGTAGATGTATTATTAGCAAATGGATTGGATAGTAAAAAAATATGCGATATTCACGACGGAGACTGGGTTACAACTGTCAATCGCGAGACTCTAGAAGACCAGCCTTCCGATATGTTCCGTAAATTCGGAAAAATGCCGGATAAATTATACGAAATCTTAACGGTAAGTGGGCGTAAAATCAAAGCAACAGCAGACCATCCCTTTTTGATTCAGGATTCAGGGGGTAGTGGAAAATATGTAATGAAAAAGGTGGGTGAGTTAGATGTCGCGCATGATAATCTGGTGATTCGTCATACCGTTTTACCCGTGCTGGATTCGGTAAGAACAGCGCACGAACCTGTCATGTCGGTCTGTATCAAAGAAACAGAAGTTCTAGAACAATATCGCGTCGAATTATTGGAACTTCATCTGATTGGCGTGGAAATTCCGGTCTCGAAACTGAAATTAGTGGCGCGTTTGATTGCCGCTTTGAACACAGACGGACATTTAGGGGTTTCAGAAAATGGATATTATTCTTCTGTGTTCAATGTGGGGGAAAAGAATGACGTCTATCAACTGGCAGACGATATTCGTGGCCTGGGATTCACGGGAGTTTCGATACGCAGACGTATTACCAAATTCGAAGATAAAGTCAAGAGCCGAACCACTACCTCTTCCACTTGGGAAGTATCGAAAAATGGGGCTTTTTCCTATTTCATGTATTTAATGGGAGGTCTCGTCGGGAAAAAAACCGCGATAAAACGCCGCATTCCTGATTGGTTAATGTTGTCGGGGGAGTCCGTCAAACGCGAATTCTTATCCGGATTCCAGGGAGGAGATGGTTGTAGATTATCTTATCAACGTAATTTGTCCAAATCTAAATCTATGGCCCCTGAATCAAAAAGCAACGAAATCGTTCGATATAAACCAAATTTGGGAATTACCTATCAAACAACTACCAATGAATTCTTGGAAGATACCTTGGAATATATGAAACAGATTATGTCAATGTTCCGCGAACTGGGTATCGAATGTTCTTTGAAACAATCCAAATTGGAGGATACCAAAACAAAAGTGGGAATTGTATTTGAGGCAACCACCAAAAACCTGGTGCGATATGCGGATGTCATACAATATACCTATTGCGAAGAAAAAAGAAGAACCTCTGCGCCAGTCATTGAACATTTGAAAATCCGCGAATTTCATAAAAAACAGCGTGATGATAAAATTCAAATGATTTTGGAAAATATGGGGAAAAAGGAGGAGGATAGACAAACCGCGGAACAAATGAGTATTCTTACTCAAATTCCTGTTTCCCAAATCCAAAAAATCCAACGTAAAAAAAAGGCAGACAAGGATGTTTTCAATGGGCGTTTTACAACGGATGTTTTGTATGAAGATTTCATTCGCGACCATGTCTTGGAAAATGGCTGTGTAAGTATTGGAATTCTATCCATTACCGAAATCGCGCCCGAAATGGTCTATGATTTTACCACCCAAAGTGAAAACCATTCTTTCGTCGCCTCTTCGTTCGTCGTGTCGAATTGTCCCATTGAAACTCCAGAAGGCTCGTCCATAGGCTTAGTGAAAAATCTGAGTAGTCATACGCATATTACGATTCCAGGAAATAGTAGTAGTTTATATGAATATGTACGACCTTATGTCACGCTAGTTGAAGACGCAGTCACGCCAAGGGACCTTTACGGAAAGGCCAAAGTATTTATCAATGGTGTTTGGATGGGGGTAGTGAAATCATCGACAGAAGGAGGCCGTCCAGAAATGGATGCGATAGCGTTATATAAGTCTCTGAAAGATAAAAAGAGTAAAGGAATTATCAATATTTATACGTCCATTTATTTCGATTATATTTGGGGGGAAATACGTCTATGTAATGACGGAGGACGTTTGACTAGGCCAGTATTAAGAGTCCGTGATGGAAAGGTCCTGATTACACCAGAAATTGTCCGTAAATTGGATATAGGAGAATTGTCATGGAATGACTTATTAACGAATTGTAAATTGGAGGAATCCGTGGTGGAATATATCGACCCAGAAGAACAATATTATTCCATGATTACGATGCATCCAAGCTTTTTATCCAAACAAATGGGTGGAATATTGGCAGTGGGAAAAGAGGGAGGAATCATGGGAAGAGAAGATTCCAAAATCTATGACCAGAAAAAAGAAAGAGAAAGGGAAATCGATACCATTCGTAATGAGCGATTTATTACGGCATGTGAAATCCATCCTCAAACCTTATTGGGTATTCTAGCCTCATGTATTCCATTTCCAGAACATAATCCAGCCGCCAGAGATATTTATCAAACAGCCATGGCCAAACAAGCAATGGGATTCGGGGCCCTGAATTATGACCAACGCATGGAGAAAACCGCCTATGTACTGAATTCGCCTACACGGCCCCTAGTCGATACGCGATTGATGAATTCGATTCATTTAGACCGTATGCCGGCTGGATGTCAAGTACATGTGGCCATTATGACCTATACAGGTTATAATCAAGAAGATAGTATTATTTTGAATGAAGGAGCTATCAAACGTGGATTATTTTCCACCACCGTATATCATACGGAAAAAGACGAAGATAATAATGTGGTTCGCGACGAAATTATTCGTAGTAAACCGAATCCAGAAGAGACCAAGGGCATGAAATTCGCCAATTACGAGAAATTGGGGAAAAACGGGTTTGTTCCTCCCAATACCAAACTGGAAAATCGGGATGTATTGATTGCAAAAGTATTTCCCATTAAAGAAAATCGCGCCGATTCCAGTAAGAAAATCAAATACGAAGACCAAAGTAAAGTATTCCGCTCCACCGAACCAGCCTATGTAGACCGAAATTTGACGGGCCGTAATGGCGATGGAGCCAATTTCGGTAAAACCACCATACGTATCTATCGCCCCCCAGTGATCGGTGATAAATTCGCGTCTAGGTCGGCACAAAAAGGAACGACTGGGTTAATTATTCCTGAAGCCGATATGCCATTTACACGCGAAGGAGTGAAACCAGATATTATCCTGAATCCCCACGCCATTCCATCACGTATGACCATTTCCCATATCAAAGAAACGCTTTTGGGGAAAGTCCTGATAGAATTAGGAATGTTTGGTGATGGAACCGCGTTCAGTGGTTTGGATGTGGGAACCATTTGCTCGGCGCTTCAAGACTTGGGATACGAAAGTCACGGGAATGAGGTATTATATGATGGATTAACTGGAGAACAAATTGAAACCAGTATCTTTCTAGGACCAGTCTTTTACCAGAGATTGAAACATATGGTGAACGATAAACAACATAGTCGTTCCGTAGGGGTCGTGGTGAATTTCACACGCCAACCCGCCGAAGGAAGGTCACGCGAAGGTGGTTTTAGAGTGGGGGAAATGGAAAAAGATGTTTTGGTTGCCCACGGAGGGTCGAAATTCTTCCGTGAACGTATGTATGACATGTCGGATAAATACGGTCTATATGTATGTAAAGGGTGTGGAATGTATGGAGCCGTGAATGAAGGCGAAGGGCCGTGGAATCGAGGGGCTTTGGGTAGTAAAGCGAATCCGGATTTCAAACAATATTTATGTAAGACGTGCGATAATCGGTCAGACTTTTCCTACGTGGAAGTACCCTACTGTTTCAAACTATTACAACAAGAACTACAGGCCATGAATGTGGGGATGCGTTTGATTACCGAATAATAGCATCCTCATTGGGATAAAAAACCGCAGCCCAAGACCTTTCAAAATAATGTCCTGCTTCGGGATTGGAATGCGTGTTTAATTCTTGGATGAGTTTTTCGTAATAAGCTTTGGGATGTTGAATAATATGTTTTTTACCGATACCCATAATGCCTCCGTAGTTTACGATTGTGATATGAATATTTGGAAAATGGGCGTCATACCATTTACCGAAAGGACGTATGGTAGCATGTAACATTTTTTCTTCTGTATTTAATTGTTGATTTTGTTTATCAGAAGAAACATAATCATCTACCTGAAAATATTCATAATCTTGTTTTACACCATTTTTATGATAACTATTGAGATACGGTTGATTTAAAAAAAATACGGTATTATTATGTTTCGCACATTCTAAAACTTGATGTTTTGCTTTTAATATTTTAATAGACATATTCACAGACCCTGGTAAAAAAACCGTTACATCTGCCAAATTATTATAATTTTCAATAATATGGTATAAATAAGTATGGTCACATCTTCCTACATTTTTTATTTTATTGTGTTGTATAATATTTGGCGCATGATAATAATTATCATTGGGACCTTTATTATACACGATTATTGGATATTCATTAAAAGGGT
>Ga0209550_10004881_pt1 | contig 12660 bp, 9 predicted proteins | sample LauGreSuBDMM15SN_2_FD_187567 | JGI IMG/M metagenome (GOLD analysis project Ga0209550, IMG submission 187567) | Freshwater lake microbial communities from Lake Michigan, USA - Su13.BD.MM15.SN (SPAdes) (version 5) | ecosystem: Environmental > Aquatic > Freshwater > Lake | place: Lake Michigan, USA... | reverse complement strand
ACCTATGCTCATGATCCTGTATAAACCATCGGTACCAAAAAAGAACACTATTATTTTGCTGCGTTAGCCGACCACGCCCTTCAGATCCATCGGCAGCGGTGCCACTTCAAAGGAATAATGCGAAGAAATCATACTCATGATAGACTGCTCCTCCGGATTCAAGAAGGAGATGGCCGTACCCTTGCGACCAAACCGGCCGCAGCGACCAATGCGGTGAATGTAATTCTCCTTATCCTCAAACGGCGGCAGATCAAAGTTAAACACGACACTCACACCCTGTACATCAATGCCGCGCGCCAGCAGATTTGTGGAAATTAGCACACGGGTCTTTGCTGTTCTGAACTCCTCCATACGCAGATGGCGCACCGCCTGAGTCATCGGGTCACCGTAAATCATAGAGACCGGAAAGCCACGATCCGTAAGTGCCTTGAAGAGCCTCTCTGCGCGATCCTTCGAGTTTGTGAAGACAATGGACTGTGGGATGCTGATGGACTCAAAGATGTCGCAGATACAGTCAAGCTTCTGGGCATCATCATCCAGCGGCACGGAAAACTGCTTGATGCCCTCCAAGCTCACATCGGCCACCTTGAGTGTAATGCGGACAGGATCCGTAAGGATCTCAGTCGCCAGATCCCGCACTTCAGGCGGCATCGTAGCAGAGAAGAAGGCTACCTGGCAGCCCTCGGGGAGACCCCCGTTGAGCTTGATGATATCGCCGACCTGATCGCCGAAACGGTCGCGGAGCATTTCATCGGCCTCATCGAGCACAAAGCAGCGCAGATCGGCATAGCGGAGATCACCGGAAGTGGCAAGATCGCAGACACGCCCCGGCGTGCCAACCACGATATGCGCCCCCGCACGGAGCTCGCGGACATTCTGGTGCCTTGGACTCCCGCCAACTGCGAGCGTGACCTTGATATTCTGATAAGAGCCAATGGCTGTCAGAACCTTTGAAATCTGTTCGGCAAGCTCGTGGGTGTGTGCGAGGATGAGCACTTGTGTCTTCTTGAGATCAGGATCCACACGATTCACTGCGTTGATGCCGAATGCGCCAGTCTTGCCCGTCCCGGATTGCGCCTGCCCAAGAACATCCCGGCCGGCAAGGAGAGGTTTAATCGCAAGGCCCTGAATAGCGGAAGGCTTCTCAAAGCCGTAGCCATAGACACCGCGAAGAACATTCTCATTAAGTCCCATTTCATCAAATGATGCGCAGGCGGGAAACTCTGCGAGTGCGGAAGATTCAGCTGTGTAGGTTGTCGTCATCGTGATTTGATTCACGGGGCGGCCTTTAGGCGGTCAACTTTTGACCTACAAGGGGTTTCTCTGCCTACAGTAGAATGGGTGGCAATCAGTCTAAACCGGATGCGGTCGCAAATGCTGCTCCTCGTGTGAATGTTCCTGCAGTCCGTGTGAATGCTCCTCGTGTGAATGTTCCTCGTGTGAATGTTCCTCGTGTGAATGCCCCCCGTATGAATGTGACCAATGTGCCTGAAATGACTCCTGTTTCTGCAGGAGGCAGACGCCGCAATCGTAAATCCAAGAAGCAGCAACGCAAACAAAAGAATCGCTCAAGCCGAAAACAGTAATGCCCCACGACCGCCCGTAATGCGTAACATATTATACGTTGTTATCCACGCATAGATTGTAAAGTTTGGTCGCGGCGGAAGCACCGACACCAGCGGTGTCACAGTAATAGAGGCGGGCTCTGTAGAAGAGCCATCCTCCGTTAGAATTCCCGTCATATAGCGACTTACATAGGAACCCCCACCTCCACCAGCAAGGAATCCAGAGCCACCCCCCGTATAGCCATCTCCACCTCTATTCGCGTTAAGAGAGCCACCCGTCTGTTGTGTGCTCAATACAAACGTATCGGTCACGGCCATCTGCGACCCATCTGTCTGACCTGGACCCAGGGTGGGGCCGCGACCGCCTCCCCCACCTCCCAGGATCACTCCAGGACCCTGCACAGGGATACTAACAATCGCAAATGTTGCGTTCGTTGCACAGTCGTACAATCGGGTAGTTCCTAGCGATGTATGAGTAATATAAATCGTGTCTCCTGGATATACAGCAATTGGTGTAACCAATGTCACATCGCGCCAGTCAATTCCAGTATTTCCCGGATAAGGCGTATAGGGTGCCTGTGTAAAGACGCCATTTACATAAATATAATTTGCGATAGATCCAGACCACACGCCCGTAAGGGTGCGCCAACCATAGATGATACTTGGTTCTGTAACTGTATACAGGGGGCTAGTAAATCCATAGCCCGATACAACTGTATAGCCAGAAATGTCGTTCGTAAACGTTATAATATCTGTGTTAGAAGATGCATCGTGGGTCTGCAGTCCATTTCCACCTTGACTCGCCACTTCAATCGCAGAGCTTGCATTACCGCCCGATGCATATGTGGACCCCTCTCCTCCAGATCCGGCCACCGCGAGCCACTGGTAGCCAAAGGAGGTGCCATCAAAGGTCTGGAGAGCCAAGGAAGCCGATCCGCCAGGAACCACACGTGCAATCACATTCTTAAAGTTCGGCAGACTCTTTAGCTGCTGGAAATTGAGAATGCCGCTGACGGTAGCCCCCGCACCGCCATAGGATCCAGGACCCACAGAGCCCGTTAGATCCACCTGAAAAGCCTGTGTCCCTGCTGAAAAATAGGACAGGAGTTCAGACAGTGGCGATCCCTCTGTAAAGGTCACAGGGGACTGCGACGTATCTGCGGCCCAGGTTGAAGTATAACATCCGAGATCAAATGTAAGTTCCAGTTCCTTCTTCGGAATTTTATCCCAATTTGAGAATCCACGAACTTGATCCACCGGCTTTGTAAGTGCTTCTCCCATGCCGCCTGTAGCCCAGAAGCCGAAATCGTAGCGATATATATAACGATCAATCAGTGGAGGGCGCTGGCAGTTTAGAATAGGAACAAGTGAACGAAAGAAGGAGGGCGCTTCGTGATCAAAGCGGCGCTGACCACGATACCACAGAGTCGCGGCCTTGATCGGGTCCGACTGGCGTGTCACAAAGGCCGGCTGCACATAGCCATCGCCATAGTCCCACAGAGGAATCACGGCATCTGGCCACCAGGGAATGAAGGACCCGGATGCCCCAGATGGTCCCAGATCACGACTGAACAGGAAATAGGCATTGTAGTTCGGTGCTTCGACTCGTTGGGCAACCCAGGTCAAATCCCGTACGAGACCGACTTCATTTAATGGGATACGCAGAGAAGGGGCACCGCCCGTTTCGACAGGGGGGATCGCCACGTGTTGCTCAATGGGAATCTGTAGATCGGCCATACGAAACGCCGCTGCCTCACGATCCTCCAGACTGATGTACTCTACAATCCAGTAGGCATCGCGGAAATGATAGGCGGATGGCATAGTATAGCCCTCAAGGAGAGAGCCATTAAATGTATTTGTTGGAGGAGTTTCGAACAAATTTAATAGGCGGGTCATATTGTAAATAGGCGTTTCGCCGCCAGTCGCAAAGAATCCACAGCCGGCAATGTTCGGCAGGGGGCCGGGCCCCTGGTTAGCTGAAAGAGGCGGGTTCCGCGGATCCACACGCGCATCCGTATAGACGCATTGCTGAATGGGTCGGAAGTTAACTGTTATTTGAACCTTATCTTTGGCGAGGGCCTGAATGGGAAGGACCTGTGGGCCTGGGCCGCGATTAAACCAAAAAGGCGGTACGATTTCAACTGACACGGGCTGTTTGCTTACGGTCGATGTATAGGCAGATGGATCCCGCCCGATCATACTGTTCGTTGTATCAAAATGCTCAACCGGCCGTGTTTGTTCATCGACGATTTCCATGAGCCGCGAATCAACTGTATCAATCACCTGATCGCCAATCTGTAGTTCCATGGAACTACACAGAGCATGTCCGATACCATTGGTCCAATTCCATGTGGGGCCAATGAGTGTGTCGAAAAAAAAGGGGCCGCCGCGTTCGTGTGCCGCTGCACTGGCCGCCGCCTGGGCGGTATATAGATCGGGGAGATTGACTACAAGGATTACGCGGCTAATGAGTTCACCGAGCTGGGGCAATGTAACGGTGGCCTTCTTGCCAAAATCAGCCAGATTATCAAATTCAACACGGCGCCACTGAGAGGCCCATCGGGATCGGCGCATGAAAACAGCACTGTAGAAGCGAAATGTAGGATTGCCTTTGGGCGCATTCAGGCGCTCCAGGTCCTGAAGTCCGGTCGTTACGATGTGAAACATGGAGGCGGGGGTGGACGCCATTGTCCTTCTCTACTTGATGGCGTTTATATAGGCTGCGCTACACAGCCCATCCGAAGAATTCCTTCGTAAACTCGTTCATGCTCCGCTTCCCCATCGATAGGTTACAAGGTGCACAGATAGGTCTCAAATTCTGAATCGTGAGATCGCCACCATTGGCTTCCGAGATCACATGCCCGCAGTGGAAATTCCGGATACTAATTTCGGTAAATAGGCAGCAACAACAGGCCGCAATTGCCTTGTCGGCACCTATGTAGGTATCCCATACAATCGTCTTGACATGTTTGGGTATCGTCTTCTTCTTCCTCGCAGGAGCCCTTGTAGGAGCTTTTGTGAGAACAGTATAATTTGGTGTAATCAACTCATAGTTCCGTGCTTTTATATACACAATATCCCTCATTACATAGAGGTCAGAATAAGGCCAGGCCCCGTCATATTTTGACAAAGGCCTCTGTATTATCAACATTCGAACTGACCAGGCATTTGCTGATCGGGTCGACATGAATGGGCCCCTTGTAATTCCCGAATGAGGAATAGGTGCCCATCACTTCATTGCCATACGCACCGGAGGGCAGGCGGGGCTTCTGTATCTTGAGCCAATCGGATCGGACCTTGCCGCCAAAGGTCAGATCGCCGGTCGGAGTGATTTCATAGCGCACATCAAAATCCTTGGGCCCCGTCGGCCAGGCGTCGGCATGAAATTTCATCGGGCGCTCATAGACTTTAAGGGGGTTGCCTATGTTTTCGCAGAGAACATCCACTGTCAGCGGCTTGTAGCCTAGAAGGGCCGCATTGTCATAGGGCGTCCACCGCTTTACACGGGTGACTGTCTTTGTGACAACCCACCGACCCTTATTACCGCCTACACGGATGGTGCCTTCGGGAAAAGCAGTTGCGGATTCAGTAGGCGATGGCCTGCCCTTCGTTGCCTTTCTTGTCTTCCGCATCTACTGTATACAGCGAATTGAACGATACCAGGCAGCTGCAGCGGGAGAAGACGCAATCGCGGATTTTCTAAGATCAGAATCCGTCGTCAGCGCTGTCTTTCCACAGAGCAAAAAGGAATGTACACGGGCATACCCCCACTGTTGCTCCGTGGCACCGGGCCGATGCCCTGTACGCCAGGCCGCTAGCCCCCGATTGTAGGAAGCCTTTATGAATTGCAGCGGCACTCCCGTAGCGGCTGCCTTGGCCTCGAGCGATGTGGCCTCTGGAAAACGTGCGCGCCAAGCCACTGTATACCCACTTTTCCGTGTCTTAACTCCTTTATCTGTCTTGAATCCAACATAGGCAGCGGGATCTTTCCAGCCAAGTGCACCGAACTTGCGAATTTCGGCAGCTCTCTTTCTCTTCTTTGTGGCCGACAGGCCGGCATAATATCGCGGAGGACCTGGACCTGCCTTTGTCATGCCCCTACTGATGCTGCAGCATTTCATCTGTAGCAGCCCGGAGGGCAGCTTTCGTCTCTGGTTCGGATCCCGCATGACCTGCGGTCGTCATTACAAGAGTTGCGTGCGGCATGGTCGCTTTGAGCCGATATGCAGAGGCTGGTGGGCAGACAAGATCATAGCGCCCCTGTACGATTATGGTCGGGATTTTCGCAAGGCGGCCAACATTCTTCAGAAGCTGGCCGGGTCGCAGCCAACAGGAATGACTGAAATAATAATTTTCTAGGAGAGCCATATTCTCCTGCTCTGTCGACCTGGCAGGTCGAGGCTCCAAAAACGAAATCGAATGTTCCCATCGTGTCCAAGCCCGCGCAGCAGTCTTTCGTGTGGCTCTCTTTGGCGAATGAAGGAGCCGATGATAGGCTCGTGTGAGATTCTTTTTGGATTTGCCTCCTACAGCGGCAAACTGAGCCCATCCTGCCGGATTAAGCTGCGAGGCTCCGCCTTCTTTATAGAGCCAATCGGTCTCCCATGGAATTCCCAAGTAAATTCCTCTGATTACAAGACCCGTCACGCGATCTGCATGGGCCTCCGCATAGGCGAGGGCGAGTGTAGATCCCCAAGAGCCTCCAAATACAAGCCATTTCTCGATACCCAAATGGGTACGGAGACATTCTATGTCTGCTACCAGATGCCATGTTGTGTTGGCCTTGAGACCTGCCAGGCCTGTCGGTGTGGATTTGCCGCAGCCTCGCTGATCGAACTGAATCACACGCCACTTGGTGAGATCAAACGAGGCGGCGGGCACCCTGCGCTCTAGACCACCGCCGGGCCCTCCGTGTAGAATTATGACCGGCCTTCCTTCTGGGTTGCCGGTTTCTCTATAATACATGACGTGCCCCTCTGTTAATGGAAGTGTCGGCATGCTCCCTATGGAGTGGCTTGATTTAAAAAGTTGATTAGGGGATGGCTGTGCCAAGTAGCTGTATGACGATCCTTACTCTCTTTTCTCTTTGTGTGTTCTTGCTCCCGTCGGAGGGTGTTGCCAGTCTGATTGACTGCGGCTCGGCCTTTCCAATCTATCATCTATCAGTTGATCCCCCTTCTGCTGTCGCCGCGAATCAGCGAGTGAGCATGCATGGCTCCTTCTATGTCCCCGAGACGGTCCTTAATGGCACAGTTCATACGAAAGTCAGTATGAACTTTGTCACTGTATTTGAATCCACAGAGAATCTCTGTCATCACACGAGCTGCCCTCTCGAGACCGGCCATCAGTCTCTGAATCGAACGACCATATTTCCATCTGCACTTTGGGGGCGCGTGTACACGACAATCCAGTTCTATGATCAGGTAAAGAGACCTTTTCTCTGCCTCCAGTACAATGTCTATGCGACGGGAACCACGACGAATCACACAGGCTGGCTAGGATTTCTGGCAGCTTAGCGATTCGATAAAAAGTTAAATAAATTCGCCAAATCCAGAAAGAGACCCAGCGAATCGCTCGGATAGTTCGGAATCTTACAGACCCCTGCCTGTTGTTTCAGACGCTGCGTATCATACGCAATGAAGATTGTAAACAGGAGGATGCCAACATCAGAAAGATAGGAGAGCGGCACAGTATCTTTCCCGCCGGCAAATAAATAGACGCCATAGCCTAGTTCTCCCACAAGGAGACCAACGAGCCCTGCAAATAGATACGGGCCGAAACCAAGCAGATTTTGGCGATCATAAAAGCCCAGTGCTGTCATGCCGGCAAAGATACCGCCCAACATCATCAGAATATGACTCAACGTCTGGTCTTTTTCGTCTTCCTTCAGGAAGACCTGGCTGTTTTGGCCTACGGACGCCGCAAAAATCACAAAGCACAGATACTGAAGAGCCGATCCGGGAGCGGTCATAAAGATACCGAACAGTGACAGGAACCCGATCGCTGTATTAATAAAAAAGCCGCCCCAGTTGCTCATAAAACCGGTTAGAAATTCGGCAGAGAAGAACGCAATGACGCAGGCGATCGCCAAGTGAAGATAGACCCAGGCAAAATAGTTGGGACAGCCCATTCCTACTTAGGAGGACCATAAAGGGCCAGGGTGCGAGCAGAGGGATCCGTAGCTCCTTCGATGAACCGCGGCATCCACATAGCGGGAATCAGAGAAGCAGCGACCTCAGGATAGGACTCATGGAAGAGGGAGCGATACCAGGCAGCCTCTGCTGTCTTGGGCGGATTAAGGCCAAAGGCATGGGTGAATCCCGCAGGAAACTCCTCCTCCCCTCGCTGCTTGGCCGTCTCAAACCAGGATTTCTCCGCACGACTGATACCGTCGCTAAAGGCCTCCTTGGGTCGCCATAGCACAGAAGGTGGCAAGAGCCCCGAAGTCTCAAATGCGGCCCGCAGTACGTACTTTTCAAGATGCTTGGTCGTTGGTCGGAGTAGCTCCGTGGGGATGCCGCGGGCGACGGCAACAAACTGCCGATCCAAGAAAGGAGACCGCGATTCAAGTCCATGCGCCGCCATTGATCGTTCGGAGCGCAACACATCGTATCGGTGGATTTCCTCCAGGAGCCGTGTTGTCTCCGCTTCAAACGCGGCATCAGAAGGGGCCGCACGCATATACAGATAGCCTCCCAGAATCTCATCCGCTCCATCACCGTTCAGAATAACCTTTACAGTCGGTGTTACCCGTCGAATAAAGGCACCTAACAGATAATTGCCTACGGAAGCACGCACAGTTGTAATGTCGAACGATTCGATCGCGTGGATCACCTTGGGAATCGCGGCTAGGCATTCTTCCGCTGTTACAATGCGTTCATGATGGATGGAGCCAATGTGGGCCGCTACTTCACGGGCCTTTTCAAGATCCGGTGACCCTTCCATGCCGATGCTGTAGGTGTGCAGGGGTTCTTTGAGATTGCGGGCAGCGATTGCTGCGATCAAGGAGGAGTCCAATCCACCGGAAAGACAGGCCCCCACCTCGCGTACGGTGGCGAGTCGCTTCACGACCGCTGCTTCCAGAGCAAACTGGAGAGCTGGACCGGGGTCCATCGACGCAAAGTGCGGCGACTTGAGCCAGGGAACTTCGTGCCACTTTGTTTGTGTAATTGCTTGGGGATCTGATAGAGGAAAGGACACTACAGATCCAGGCTCTACTGCTGTTACATGAGTCAGAGCTCCCACATGACAAGGAAAGCCTTTCAGTTCACTCGCAAGACAGGAAATCCCCGTTTCGAACGACCCAAGAAAGAGGGGGCGCACGCCATATGGATCTCTTGCTACAGTGATGGAACCAGCAGAAGGATCAAGGACGACGATAGCAAAATCACCATCCAGAAGACGGCAGACAGCAGGGAGATCCATTGTCGCAAGGAGCGCAGGAATCACGGCACAATCGCTTGCGCCTTTTGGGGTCGGGAGACGCAGAGAAGAGACCAGTGCCGGCGCATTAAAGATTTCACCATTACACATGACAATACGGCCATCCGCCATCGTAAAAGGCTGCTCCTTGCCTGAAGAGCCCTGGACATGAAGCCGCGTAAAGCCGAGGCCTACACGGATGCCAGAAGGGAGGACCAAAAGATCGCTGTGGGCATCATCGGGGCCGCGATCCATTAAACGTGTTACACACTGATGCATTTCATACTTCGGAAATGGTTTGGAGGTCGACTGATTCCACACTAGACAAATGCCGCACATCTCTAGTCTCTCTCAGCCAGTGTTTATTTAGACTACAGGGATCACTGGCTCTACTTCAGGCACAATCGGTGTGGCATATCGCACTTCGTAGTTTACGAGCCAGAGCTTGCGCGCCGTATCCTGTTGATTCATGAAATCGCGAAGGGCCGGAAAGTAGGGTGACACTGCGGCATGCCGAGCCTCCCACAGCAGCTTCCGATACTTCTGGGGGGCGGAGCCCAGTGGCAACTCATGCTTCTTATAGACCTGGATAAAGAGGTCATGGAAGGTCTGCGTACAGGCCTTGAAGGCCTCCACCGTAGCCTGTGCTGCCACGGACTCTTCGGGATAGAAGGTGAGATACTCTTGGAAGGCGCGGGGGGCACGAGACCAGAGATCAAGCCAGAGAAAGGGCAGCTTAGCCTGGTTTCCACGCAGAAAGCGCACATGGGAATACAGGGAGGATCGCAACTTCCATTGATTCTGCCCGTCAGCGCTCTTCAACAAGACGCCCTGGAAGGCCTGACGATCTGCTGCTGACCGAGCCGCCACGTAAGTTACAACGCCCTCCAGTGTCTCGAGTGTCTTGTAGACAGTGGGGGTCTTGATGGTTGCTGGAGCGGGCACGGTCTCGTAGGCCCCCGTAGTAGGATCAATTCGATAGGTCGCCACGAGCGTCAGCGTCGGCGTTCCATAGAGTGCTGGGACCACAATGCGCTCCGCAGGATGGTTCAGTACAAAGGAGTAGCAGCAGGTCTTGTCAAGGGTCTCCAGATCTACGCCCTGTACCCTACAGGTCTCGGCAAAGAGTTCTGCGAACGACCGGGTGCCATAGAAACTGGAGCCAGCCCCGAGCTGCGTGCGGCTTGCCAGCTTCCAGCTATCATCATAAAACGCATTGATCATGACACCGTCCACAAACTCCTCTGCGATCCATCCAGTAAGGGGGGCAGTGGAGAAAGACGCACCTCGAGCAGGGGAAATAGCCGCGGGGCGATTGGTGACCATGTTCCAGACAATCGATCGGAAGAACTTGGTATTAATGTGATTCATGTTACTGACCTCCTTGTCGTAATGCACAAGCACATAGGGATCAGAAGGCCCCGGCGATCGAAAGTCACGAACAACAAGACGGCCGCCTTCGGGGCTCTTGAGGTAGGTCATCAGGCCCTCTGCCGTAGGATACACACTGATCAGAGTTGCGAATGTTGTATTGGTCGTCATCGTGCTACCCTAAGCGGCATGCGACCCCTGTGTCAAGTTTTGCCGGTTCAGAAGGAGGATCAATTTCCACATAGAAAGTAGCGGATGTCACAAGAACAGATTGATCTAGAAGCTGATGTCGAGCCTCCTACTGTTATAGATTTCGAAGAGGCTGCCGGTCAAGAGGCCGCAGGCCAAGAGGCCGCAGGCCAAGAGGCCGCAGGTCAAGAGGCCACAGGCCAAGAGGCCGCAGGTCAAGAGGCCGCCGAGATCCCTGCTGTTATAGATTTAGAGCCCGCAGTCGAAGAGGCTGTTCCACTTGAACCTCCTGGCCCTGTAGAGGAAGATGCTGATCCTCTCCATATCGGCAACTTGGTGATGATCGCCAGCAGCAAACTCGGAATCATCACCGGCCGCGTGACATTCCGAAGTCTCACACTCGTCCGTGTGACTCCCCAGGAGTCCAGTAACACCGCGATCGAACTTCCTCTTTTGGCAGATGGCACCGGGTTCACTCCCGAACTTGAAATTGGCGAAATTGAAATAATTGAAACACAGGCATCCGATTACTATGTAGATACACTCGGAGCACGCGTAGGAGAACATCTTGAGTTCTTTAAGGCCGATGGCTCCGAGGCAGAGCCCTCTGGTATTGTTGCGACCGTCACACGAACCGCGGAGGAGGATTCTATTACCCTTGAAGATGGGCGCAACTTCAAGTTCCAGGGCGAAGGCCCGCAGCCGCCGGTTGCTGTTATCCGCGTGACCAGTGCCAGCAATGCGGCGGCGGCTACCGTAACAGCAACCGGCGAAGCAGCTGCCGCGCCAGGGCCGCTGGACCAAGACGATGGCTTCGATGTGTTTTCCCTCCTACAGTCCGTTATGCCCTCCACCTTCCTCGAAGATGTACCCCTTGCGGAAATGCGATTTACAGATTCCATACAGCGTGAAGATATGTTTCAGGATCTCCTCAAGGATCTCAAGCCTAAACAAAAAACAAATCCCCGCCGTATTCGTCTGTTAGAGAGGGAAGTAGATCTCTCCATCTCTCTCAAAAATAAGGTGTTACGACGAAGCCCTGCGGGTCAGATCGAGGGCACTGTTACCACCTCTGTTCTCACAATGGCCGACGCACTCGCCATGAACCCTGGCCCGCTTCCCGCCGCAATCCCCATTGTAAGTGCCGCACGCATTCTCAATCTCGATAAGATGGGAGAAGGGAAATTCAAGGAGGCCGATGTGGCCCCCCGTGTTCTGACGGATGTTGAAACCGCCGGTGTTCTTGCAACGGAACTCTATGAAGAGGGCACCGCAGAGAATCGCGATTATTATGCCTATGTGTATGGACTCCTCGGCCGCGACCTGCAGACAGTAAAGGGGTCGGGTGGAAGTGGATGGCAGCAGGATCAGGATGTTATCCGCACAGCGGGCTACAATGAACCCGTACAAGGCCTGAGTTACAAGCTACCGAAGGCAATCCCCGTAACGGCCGATAAGCCCAGTTCCACGCTGGTATCGACCTCACAGCTAATCTTTAATGTTCACGATCGATCAATCCGTATGCTAAAAGAAGATTCCATGGTCATAACAAAGACAGGGGCACGCGTCATGATTGCCCCCAGTGATCCGTCCACAGTAAAGGGGTATATGATTCTACCCCTTAAGGCAGCCCTAACACTCCGCCCGCCCACGCGATCTGGGGATCTGCCCTCTGCCCTTCTTTACTCTGCCGCGCTTCAGGAAGATAATCTGCCAACGATTGCCGCAACTCTTACACAGCTAAACTCGATGGAACCTGGAAATCCGCACCAGCCCTGGACGCTTGATGCCACTGCCGCAGCGGACTTTCAAATTGCGGAATGGCTCCGCCTAGTGCTCCCGTACGCTGTTCATCCTGCGGATGCTCTGGGCGGCCGCACATCACCGCTTCTGAACACGTTCGACACTCTCGGACTGAATGTGGCGGACCTCTCTCCCCCTGTTGCGGCTGTCCTCCACGAGTTCGTCGCGGCCTCCCAGAAAGAGTGGCGTACGCAGCTGGTCGTGCGTCGCAAAGCCATCCAGGAATTTTTGGATGCCGAACCGGAGCGCACGTTCCAGAGTGTCACGGGCGCCGATTCTCCACTCTGGTCCGATGCAGAAGGCAGCCTTG
>Ga0209550_10004879_pt1 | contig 12661 bp, 10 predicted proteins | sample LauGreSuBDMM15SN_2_FD_187567 | JGI IMG/M metagenome (GOLD analysis project Ga0209550, IMG submission 187567) | Freshwater lake microbial communities from Lake Michigan, USA - Su13.BD.MM15.SN (SPAdes) (version 5) | ecosystem: Environmental > Aquatic > Freshwater > Lake | place: Lake Michigan... | reverse complement strand
TCCCTGCAGGAACTGCGCCTTCCAACAACTGATTCAAGCGTATTTCCATCAGCAAAACTTTGTGTGGGTATATCTTAGCCAAGTTCTTGCTTTCACTGGGATCTTCAGAAAGGTTATACAGTGAAATTGGGTCATATTTTTTTGAAGCCTTGCTGTTGTCTGCATTGACATCACGCTCTATCAACTGTATCAGCTTCCAGTTGTCCATGCGGATTGCTGCAAGTTCTGGTCCTTTTGTTGAAACGGATAAAATAGCATCGTGTGGTGATTTCGCAGATGCTGTTATCATCGGCCAGACATCTTTTCCATCTATCGGCAGGCTTTGTTTTAATTCACCCCCCGCTAATCCGATTAACGTCGGATACCAATCTACCACATGCATAGGTTCTGTAACTTTTTTTCCTGCCGCTATTTTCCCCGGCCAGCTGGCAAACGCAACACCTCGGATTCCTCCCTCGTATACAGTCGCTTTAAAATCACGCAATGGAGAATTATCACCCGGGGTTGGACCACCATTGTCACTAGAAAAAATGATGAGCGTATTTTCCAGCATCCCCTGTTTTTTGAGCGATTGCACAATTTTACCGATTGCATCATCCACCGCACTGAGCATACCTGCTAGCTTTTGTCGGTTTCCTGTTAATTGAGGATATCGTTTTAAGTTTTCGTCTGGAGCTTGAAATGGACTGTGAACTCCATTAAATGGAACATACAAAAACAAGGGTTTCTGCTGGTCGTTATTTTCTATTGTCCTGCAGGCTTCCTCAGCTATGAGTGCTGTTGAATATCCCTCTTCTTTGATGGCATTTCCATTTCGGTACCAATCTGGTTGATTGTCTCGCGTGTGAGTGAAATAATCAATGTTCCCATAAAAATGTCCGTACTGAAAATCAAACCCCCTGGCATTGGGTTGATAAGATTTTTCAGATTCACCCAAATGCCATTTTCCCGTGATCGCTGTTTTATACCCAGCATCTCTCAGCGCCTCTGCCAATATACGTTCGTTTAAAGGCAATCCCCACTTGGCTCCTGGCGTAATCACACCATAAACTCCTGTTCGTGTTGGATACCTTCCGGTTAATAAGGCTGCCCTGGTTGGTGAGCAAACTGGCTGTACATAATGATTTTGAAGAATAGTGCCGGATGCAGCCAGTTTATCGATATGAGGTGTTTGAATGTCTTTTCCACCATTGAAACCGCAATCTGCAAATCCCAAATCATCCACCAACAAAAAAACAATATTGGGTTTCTTCTTTTGAGCTGAAGATGTAAAATTGAAAATTAAGCAGCAAGTAAAAAGAAGGTAAGAGAATCTGAATTTCAAAGTGTATCGTTTTGTCGCGTTAATCCATTATAAACACATCCTAAATTACATGGTTAAATGTCAACATTTTCTTAATTAAATTTTTGTCATTCTGAGCAACGTGAGGAAACTCCGCATAAAAAGTACTAACTTAATTCCTTCATTTGACCAACTGAAAGGAGAAAAACTAAATATCTTCACCATGATACAAACTCGTTTATTATTCACTTTGATTTTACTAAGCTTCTCAATATTTTATTCATCAGCACAAACTATTGCAACCTTCAACGTAAAGCTTGATAAAATCTCAAATGCCTTGGATGTGCCGGCCAGCATCAACCTAGATGAGGTTACATTTTTATCAGACACCTCAATAGCCTTGTTCGAGGTACAAGGGAAAAATCAAATTCCTGTCCCCTTTCAAATCAAAAATGAAGGTAATAGGGTTATGTATTGGTCGATTTCCCCATCGGGCAAAACCAATTTTACTTATGTGTTGGCAAAAATTGCACCTACATCTTTCAACATGATTTCAGCCGTTAACGATGGTACTTCCATCACAATAAAATCAAATGAAAAGCAGTTGCTGCGTTATTACAATACCACCGTTTACCCACCTGCTGGCATCGATTCAGTTTATAAGCGAAGTGGGTTTATACATCCGTTGTGGACGCCCCATGGGCAGGAGCTGACAAGGATTCAAGCACCTGATCATTATCATCATTATGGCATTTGGAATCCGTGGACCCATGTGTTGTTTGAAAAAGATACGGTTGACTTTTGGAATTTAAATGCAAAGCAAGGGACTGTCCGATTTGCCAAGATGGTTTCAAAAACAAATGGACCTATATTTTCTGAATTTGAAGCATTGCATGAGCATGTTGTTTTAAAAAGAGGGGCTCAAAAAGTTGCTTTGAATGAGCTTCAAACAATACGTGTGTATCAACCGGATAAGAACAACGATTACTATATCGTAGACATCACCTCCCAAATGAACTGTGCCACCGAAAGTCCATTTTTAATTCTTGAATACCGCTACGCGGGAATGGGATGGCGAACCACAGGATATTGGAACAACACCAACTGTGAAGTACTCACATCTGAAGGTAAAACGAGAAAGAACACCGATGGAACAAGGGCAAAATGGTGCATCGTTCAAGGTGAACTTCCTGGAAACGAGAACGGCGGCATTGCCTTTCTTTCATATCCTGCCAACTATAACTTTCCGGAGCCCATGCGGATTTGGACATTGAACACAAACGTGCGGGGAGATATGTTTTTTAGTTTTGCACCCACCAAGGATAGAAATTGGTTGTTAAAACCCGGTAAAACCTATGTTCAGAAATACCGAATGGTTGTTTTCAGTGGTAAGTTTGATGCAGCCAAAGCAGAAAGTGCATGGCAGATTTATGCCAATCCACCCAAAGTTTTAGTCACAAAAAATTGATTGAAATAAATCTACACTTCAATAGAAAGTAAATATCAAAAAAAGCACCTATTTTTAAGTTCAAGCCATAAACCAACTACAATGAAAAAAAATGAAAAGTCTGTAAGCAGGAGGAATTTCCTCACGACTGCAGCAAAAGTTACAGGAGGATCGATGATCCTCAGTGGAATGCCAACGATTGTTCCTGCCAGTGTTTTTGGTAAGAACGCACCCAGCAATTTAATTAATGTTGCCTCAATAGGATGTGGTAGGATATCAACTTCACACGACATGAGCGGAATTGCAAAATACGCTGGAGCAAGGATCATGGCGGTGTGCGACCTAGACAAAAAAAGAGCCGATGCCGGTATCGCTGCTGTTAGAAATAACTATGTGAGAGGTGCAGCTTTTAATGGAGGATTGAAAGGAGATTGGGACATCAAGGTGTATTACGACTATAAGGAAATGCTCCAGAACAAGGACATAGATGCCGTTCACATCAGTTTGCCAGACCATCACCACGCCATTGTAGGAGTGCATGCTGTGAATGCAGGAAAGGATGTTTACCTTCAAAAACCAGCATCACTCACCATTGAAGAAGGAAGGATTTTAGCCAATGCCGTTAAAAAAACTGGCAGAATATTGCAAATGGGAAGCCAGCAGAGGTCGGTTGACCCATGGCCTCAATTCAAAAAAGCATGTGAGCTCGTACGCAATGGAAGAATAGGACAGTTGGTAACTGTTGAAGTAGGATTACCCGGTGATCCAGGCGGTGGTATCAAAACCCAAATGGACATCCCATCAGATTTGAATTATGATGCTTGGCTCGGTGCAACACCCGATGTTTACTATACACAAGATAGGGTACATTCTCAAGTACAAGGTAACAAGGGAATACAAAGCAGACCAGGTTGGTTGCGTTGTGAGCAGTTTGGCGCAGGTATGATTACAGGATGGGGAGCACATCATATTGACATTGGACACTGGGGCATGGGGATGGAATACAGCGGTCCAATAGAAATATGGGGTAAAGCTAATTTTCCGACTGATGATCCAAATTATGCTGGACTTTGGAATGTTCATGGTATTTTCAAAACCGAAGCGATGTACGAAAATGGCGTACACATGATTGTTTCCAATGAGTTGCCAAATGGTGTTAAGTTCATTGGAACTGAAGGATGGATTTGGGTAACCAGGGGCAACTACAGTGTAACGGATTCAGATCCAGTTGCAGATTCATCAGGCGTTAAACCAATTGATGCAAGCAATCCAAAATTGTTGCAATCTGTAATAGGCAAAAATGAAATCCAGTTGTATAACAGTCCAGACCAACATGCCAACTGGTTGGATTGTGTAAAATCAAGAAAAGAACCTGTAGCTCCGATTGAAGTTGGACATCGTTCATGCAGTGCATGTTTGTTACATCAGATTGCGATGAAGGTGAACAGGAAAATTTATTGGGATCCTAAAAATGAGAAATTCAAAAACGACGACAAGGAAGCAACTGCGATGTTGTCAAGACCACGCAGGAAGAAGTACGATTTTTAGTGATTTTTGAATTGAAAATCATCCAATGGAATTGTCTAAAAAAAGGCAATTCCATTTTTTTTGGTAGGAACAAAGGTTCGGATGGCTTTGATTGTACCTTTGCAATCAATATTCAAACAACTTTAATGGAAATAGGGATTGATAGTTTTGCCGCGCAGATGAGCGGCAACAAAAAATTTGCCTCAAACGATACGATAGCTATGGCTGAACTGTTGGAAAGGATGGAGCATGCAGATGCCATGGGCCTTGATTTTTTTGGGATTGGGGAGCACCACCGCAAAGAGTTTCTTGATTCGGCACCTACATTGATTTTAGCAGCTGCAGCGTCTAGGACAAAAAACATTCGATTGGGAAGTGCCGTTACTGTGCTCAGCGCAGCAGATCCAGTTCGGGTATTTCAGAACCACGCTACGCTAGACCTCATTTCCAATGGAAGGGCCGAACTCGTTGCAGGAAGAGGTTCTTTCATAGATGCATATCCATTGTTTGGATTAAACATGGAAGAGTATGATGAGATATTTATAGAGAAATTAGAACTTTTGCTCAAGATACGCGACAATGAATTTGTAACCTGGGCGGGAAAATATCGACCAGCGCTCAGGAACCAACCCATTTATCCAAGGCCACAGCAAGAGCAGCTGCCAATTTGGTTGGGAGTAGGCGGAACGCCGGAATCTTTTGTACGCGCCGGTACACTCGGATTGCCCTTGATGGTTGCCGTGATTGGTGGTGAAACACACCGCTTTAGAAGATTGGTTGATTTGTACAGACAAGCAGGCATTAGAGCAGGACACTCACCAGAAAAGCTTAAAGTTGGATTGCATTCACTTGGATATGTAGCAGCAACAACAGGGCAAGCCTTTGAAGAATTTTACCCGGGCTATGCCGCATCCATGACCAAGATAGGAAAAGAAAGGGGATGGCCGCCCACAACAAGGGCTCATTTCGAAGCACAGGCTGGTCCAACCGGCGCCCTCTTGGTTGGAAGTCCAGAAGACGTAGCCGCAAAAATTCTAAGACACTCCAATTCGCTCGGCGGAATATCAAGACTCACTTTTCAGTTGGATACGGCAGAACTTCCTCATGAAAAGTTGATGGAAACCATTGAGTTGATTGGAAAGAAGTTGAAACCCCTGGTTTAATACAAGTTTAAGGTTTAAAGTTTAAGGTTTACTTTGATGATGATTGTTGATTTTTCATCATAGAATTCCAGGTTTTAACCGTTTTCCAGGCAGTTTTCTGTAAAAATTCAGCTTCTTCAGGTGAAATACCCGTTGGGTAATATGTTGGCCCTACTGGACTATTTTTAAAAATGGTTGCATAAATCACGCAGACTGCCAAATAGCTTCCATGGATGGTTTCGTGTTCTTTGTCCTTGCCAAGCATGGCCAACGAAGGCCGCTCTTTCAGTGCATTCATCAATGCCAAACCAACTGGAGCAACGGGAATCCCCAGTTTTTTACCAATGAATTGATGGGCTTCTGCAATTTGATCCATCGATATCCAATTCAACCTGTCATACGGCCATGCCATGAATAGCACAGTTTTACTGCCAGTTTCATTGATTTCTTTGTGGAATAAGGTGGCATAGTCAAAAAAAGCTTTTGTGTTGTGTTCATTCAGTTCCGGAATATCTTCTTGAAGAACAACAACATCATGGCCGTTTCGAATCGAATCGTGAACCCACTGTTGATTGTGAAGAATTCTTAAAGTGGCCCCACCTTTGGTTGCTCGAGTGGCTATGATGTTTTTTGCTTTTTTTGCTGAAGCTGAAAAGAGCATGAAATGTTTTTCAAGTCCACCATTGTAATAAGTAAAACTATTTCCAATGAACAGTATCTTTTCAGCACGATTTTGTTTTTGTGCAAAAAGTGAAACTGTCAAGAAAATTAACAATGACGTTGTTGAAATAAATTTCATGTGGGTTGAAAATTGATAATTGTCGAAAGTGAAAATACACTGTTTCGATATACAAGCAATGCAACTTTATTTTTCAACAAGAATGTTTATTCCATTTCAAAAGTTAACTTTTTCAGTCCTGTTTTTAGTTGTTCCTCTATTTCATCAGAACCAATTTCTTTCAACTTTCCACCTGGCATGACCAATTTTAATTTCATCTTGATTCCTTTTCTGAAACCTATTTTTTGCCAATCTCCAGGTAAATATTCAATCAAGGAATTGTTCTCAACATACAATACGTATAGGCTCAATCGATTGATGTCTTTGTCAACATTTTCTTTGAAATTGATTTCCACTTCTTTCCATTCCACATCTTCCATTTTCATTATCTTGTCTATATTCCAAAAACCCATTTTATCAATCCTGAAAGAGTTCATCAAGTCGGCTTGTAGTGCCAATCGTTTTTTTTCATCTTCCATTTTTAGCAGTATATTTTCGTAGTCCCCCACTCGCTTATTCCATTGTTTTTCATTTATTGCTTGTAGATACCCTGCATGAACTGGTATTGCAAGAATGTCATAACTCATTTCAACTGGACCATCATCTTCAATTCTTTGTTCTGTATAGAATGCTAAAGTGTGCTTGCCTGTTTTAGTATTTAATTTCCCCACCTTCACTTCATCCCAATGAATTCTCATGGCTTCTTCTAATCCATTGTCAATGTCTGCTGCTAATACTTTCCACCGCAAATCTTTAAACGCCCTTAAATAGGGAGCTTCAGCTGTATTGGTAACCAAATCAAAAACAATATCAGATTTAGTTGAAGTATCAGTTATACCCAGCTCTTTCAAGCGGTTAATTTTTCTAACATTATCACCAGCGGTAAATGTACCGTTGACGTTCCAGTTATTGAATTCATCAAAATGGTATAACTGATAATTATCACCTTTCTTGAAAGATGCCAATTCAATACCAATTGTTTTTTCTTTTTTGATTTCTAATTCCTCACCACCCGAATATGCGCGCAATTCAATCATGCCTGCTGATTCTAAAAAATTCTTTCTGTTTTTGTTGATGGACATTGGTATGCCGGATCTAAGAATATCGTCTGCATTATGGAACTCTCTGACTTTTAGCAGGATGCTGTCTGTGATTTCACCACCATTTTTTTTAACGAATGTTTGAGGTGAAATTTGTATCAACGTTCCAGTAGCTCTTTCTATTTTCAAAAGGCTATCTTGATGAAAACGATATTCTTCAAAAGCGATATCCTGAGATTTAATGGGAGGATGAATGGCTTGTTCGTATTGCTTTTTAGGGTTTGCAATTTTCATCCAAATAAAAACAATTCCTAATAATACCAACAATGCAATTGCAATTTTTTTAATAATTTTTTTCATTACTTATATGTGATATGATGAAAAAATATTTTTCTGAATTATTTTTTGATGTTGAGTGAGTAGCAATATAAATATCCATCGAAACCACTGATCAACAAATCCAATTTTCCATCCATGTCTATATCATCTATAACTGGAGGCATTTCACTTGCTGATGGTAAAGCATATCTTTCTAATACTTTTCCATGGTCTATTGAAACGATTTCAACGAATCCTGTATTCGAGTTTGCGTAATCCCTTTGATTCAATACCAGTGCAGATTTCATCCCTTTGTATAAAAAAGTGTTGTTGGCAAATAATGGACAAAATCCATTTCTATTTTCTTTTGTTGTATCACGATTATACCTCACATCATCGAGAATAACTGCTCTATAAAATGTAGAATAATTTCCGCTTTTATTAAACATCATAATTGAATCTCGGGTGGCAAACATCGTTTTACCATTGTCAATATTCAATGCATTTAATCCAGCGATATAGTCGCTTGAACCAAATATTTGTTGTTTGACTGTATTGCCTTTTCTGTTGATGATATTGAACTTATTTGATCTAATATCTTCTGAATCATAACCACTTTGTGTTACAAACATCAAGGGGTCTTCTTTAGTCCCGATATTAGCAATCATGAAATTGAGGCCTTCAATACTTTTTTTCCACAACAGTTTTCCATCATTCCCATTGATGGCAAACATTTTTTCGTCAAATGTTACATAAACAAGATCGAGTACCCCATCTGTGTTTAAGTCCAACAACAAAGGTTTGATATAAAAAGAACTGGTGTTGGAAAAATAGGCTTTAACTTTAAAAACCATTCTATTGTCACCTGGTTTCCACCCTTTGAAATCCGGGGTATAATAGTTCCATACTTTCAACCCAGTTTCAGGATCAACTGCTTTAACTTCTCCCGATTCAGTTGCATAAACAATGTATTGCCTGTTCTTATTATTTATCAAAACAGGTTCATGTTCAATATCGCCGGAAGCTGGGTTTCTCCAAAGTACTTTACCCTCGAGATTTGTGCATAGAAACTCTTCATTGTCGTTTCCAAAATACAGTTTGTTGTTATGTAGTAAAGTTCCATTTACATCCATATCACCTAATTCTTCTCCTCCAATTTTTTTTATAATGCCACCTGTTTTCCGGTTGATGACATAGACGCCGGATTGTTTGTCGTAACCATTAAAATCCATGAAATTTGAACCATTTGAGCCGATAATTATGGTTCCATTGTTAAAAACGATATTCGTCTTGAAGCTGGCAATGCCAATTTTTGCTTTCCATTTCAACTGAAAATTATTGTCAATGGGCGTGAAAGGCTTCTGTGCAAAAGTGGCAGAACAAAGAAGGCATAGTAATGACAGTGATATTCTCATAACCTAGTTAAATGTTTACAATAAATGAATAAAAATCAATCAGTGTAAAAGTCAATCCATGCTTAGAAATAATAATTTTAAAGTAGTGTTAGGTTAGAGTGGGGTAGATTTTATTTTTGATTATTCAAGGATATAGGACTTGGGCTAAATTAGGTGAGTTGGTGAATGCTGAATCCCAAAAAAAGGTTAATTGGCTTTTATCGATTTGTTAAATAACATTCAATTATAAAACGGCTGTTGTTGATATTCATCAGGACTGTATGGTATATGTAACATTTAGGTGCAGTTATATTAATGGTATATCATTTTTTTGAAAAAATTAACCATTTATGGCTGTTCAAGCAGCTTATAAATGTAGATAGTTGTAATTTCGCGTACTTTAATAATATTAAAATCAATTAAATATGGAAAATAACACATCTGCCGGAAACGATGCCGGTGCCGGAAAGTGCCCTTTTTCAGGTGCAACGCTGAAGCAAAGTGCTGGAAGTGGTACGGTAAACCGCGACTGGTGGCCGAATCAGTTGAAATTAAACGTCCTTCGCCAGCATTCTAATTTGTCGAACCCAATGGGAGATAATTTCAACTATGCAGAAGAGTTTAAGTCGCTCGATTTACCCACATTGAAGAAGGACATTGTTGATGTTCTAACAACATCACAAGACTGGTGGCCGGCTGATTACGGACATTACGGTCCGTTCATCATCCGCATGGCTTGGCACAGTGCAGGTACGTACAGAACAACAGACGGACGCGGTGGCGGTGGTGCAGGAACCCAGCGTTTCGCGCCATTGAACAGCTGGCCAGACAATACCAATTTGGATAAAGCACGTTTGTTGCTATGGCCGATTAAAAAGAAATATGGTAAGAAGTTGTCATGGGCTGACCTTATGATTTTGGCAGGAAACTGTGCACTAGAATCAATGGGTTTTCAAACCTTTGGATTTTCGGGCGGACGTGAAGACGTTTGGGAGCCACAAGAAGATATTTACTGGGGATCAGAGAAAGAGTGGTTGGGCGACAACCGCTACACCGGCGATCGTGTATTGGAGTATCCACTTGCAGCTGTACAAATGGGATTGATTTACGTGAATCCAGAAGGACCAAACGGCAATCCTGATCCAATAGCATCGGCGAGAGATATCCGCGAAACATTTGCGCGCATGGCGATGAATGATGAAGAGACGGTGGCCTTGATAGCGGGTGGACATGCATTCGGTAAAACGCATGGTGCTGCAGATCCAAGCAAGTATGTAGGAAAAGAGCCAGCAGGAGCAAGTATTGAGGAGCAAGGTCAGGGTTGGAAGAATACCTTTGGAAGCGGTAATGGAGAAGATACCATCACCAGTGGATTAGAAGGGGCATGGACAACCACACCAACACAGTGGAGCAATAATTATTTTGAAAATCTTTTTGGATACGAGTGGGAATTGACCAAGAGCCCAGCCGGCGCACACCAGTGGAAGCCAAAGGCAGGAGCAGGTGCAGGCACGGTGCCAGATGCACATAACCCAGCGAAGAGACATGCACCAACAATGCTAACTTCAGACATAGCCTTGCGAGTAGATCCAGCTTATGGTCCAATTTCGAAGCGTTTCTTAGAGAATCCAGATCAGTTAGCAGACGCATTTGCGCGTGCATGGTTCAAGTTAACACACCGCGATATGGGTCCACTCACACGCTATGTAGGTACAGAAGTACCAGCTGAAATATTGATTTGGCAGGATCCAATCCCAGCAGTTACTTATGCATCAATAGATGATCAAGACGTTGCGGGATTGAAAGCAAGTATACTTGCATCAGGATTGACTGTTTCTCAGTTGGTATCAACAGCATGGGCATCAGCAACAACGTTCCGTGGATCAGACAAAAGAGGAGGAGCAAATGGAGCTCGCATAGCTTTAGCACCGCAGAAATATTGGGCAGTAAATAACCCAGCACAACTTTCAAAAGTGTTGGATGTTCTTGTAGGAATCCAAAACGCATTCAATGCAGCCCAAACAGGCGGCAAGCAGGTATCACTAGCTGATTTGATTGTATTAGGTGGATCAGTGGGAATTGAGCAAGCGGCGAAAAACGCTGGACACGAAATAACGGTTCCATTCACAGCAGGACGTGCAGATGCAACGCAAGAACAAACTGATGTAGAATCATTTGCAGTACTAGAGCCAATAGCAGACGGGTTCCGTAACTACAAGAATGCCCGTTATACAGCATCAGCCGAGGAAATATTGATAGATAAGGCGCAGTTGATGACTTTGACCGCACCGGAGATGACTGTTTTGATAGGAGGAATGAGGGTGTTGAACACGAATTTTGACCAGTCGCACCACGGAGTATTCACCAAGAATCCAGGTACATTGACCAATGATTTCTTTGCCAATTTGATAGATTTCAGCACAACTTGGAAGGCTACTACAGCATCACAAGATGTTTTTGAAGGAAGGGATCGTGCAACTGGAGAAATCAAGTGGACAGCTACCCGTGCAGACCTTATTTTCGGTTCTAATTCAGAATTAAGGGCATTGGCTGAGGTTTATGCATGTGATGATGCAAAGGAAACGTTTGTGCATGATTTTGTTGCAGCGTGGACCAAAGTGATGAACCTTGATCGTTTTGACTTGGCGTAGTTTTTAGCAAAAAGGTATTAAGATAAACGAAGGTGGTCTGGAAACGGACCACCTTTTTTTTGTTGAAGGAGCGGTGGTGGGTTGAAGAGGCATTGGTGGGTTGAAGAGGTTGAAGGAGTTGAAGAGGTTGAAGGGGCCTGAGGGGATGAGGAGGTTGAAGTGGTTGAAGAATTATGCAAGTAGATTATCTAAACAACTAAACGCCTAAACAACTCAACATTCATTTTAATTTTGCTGCTTTTTGTTTGCGCTTTTTTTCATCTTCAGCAGCCATTTTTTCCTTGTGGGCTTTGATGAATTCAGATGTCTCCCTTTCCATTTCTGGAGTTTCTTTTATTTGTAAAACACCGCATATAATATCTTCAAAAATTTCGATTTTCTTATTTTTTTTCATTTTTAAAGTATTTGTTTATAAGAATTTCAGCAGGTGTTTTAAAAAGTGTTACTCCTAAAGTTGCTGATGATTCCACCTCTTAACGCCTAAACATTTATTTTAGTTTTTGCTGCTTTTTGTTTGCGTTTTTTTCATCTTCAGCAGCTATTTTTTCCTTGTGGGCTTTGATGAATTCAGATGCTTCCCTATCCATTTCTGGCGTTTGTTTTATTTGTAAAACATCGCATATAACATCTTCAAAAATTTCGATTTTCTTATTTTTTTTCATTTTTAAAGTATTTGTTTATAAGAATTTCAGCTGGTGTTTTAAAAATTGTTGCATCTAAAATTGCTGACGATTCCACCCCTCAACCCCTAAACAAATCAACGCCTCAACAACTCAACATTCATTTTATTTTTCCTGTTTTTTGTTTGTGCTTTTTTTCATCTTCACCAACCATTTTTTCCTTGTGGGCTTTGATGAATTCAGATGCTTCTCTATCCATTTCAGGAGTAAGTTTAACTTGTAAAACACCGCATATAATATCTTCAAAAATTTCGATTTTCTTATTTTTTTTCATCTTTAAAATATTTATTTATAAGAATTTCAGCAGGTATTTTAAAAATTAACATTTTTTGATTTTTAAAAAGTGTAGCTCCTAAAGTTACTGAAAAATGTTGAATGAGATTTGTTTTTGCATAAAATGCC
>Ga0209550_10004874_pt1 | contig 12666 bp, 10 predicted proteins | sample LauGreSuBDMM15SN_2_FD_187567 | JGI IMG/M metagenome (GOLD analysis project Ga0209550, IMG submission 187567) | Freshwater lake microbial communities from Lake Michigan, USA - Su13.BD.MM15.SN (SPAdes) (version 5) | ecosystem: Environmental > Aquatic > Freshwater > Lake | place: Lake Michigan... | reverse complement strand
GGCCGCCAGCGCGACCATGGCACCAGCTGTTCAAAATCGGGTACCCAGCCAAAACGGTTGCAGACAGCCTGAAGACTTTCGCCGTCATGCAGCGCAGCACGGGCATCAATGCAGTTGGCTGCATCCGAAACACCCGAAAGCCCAAGCGCTAAGCCCGCTTCCTCAATCGTCTCACGAATTGCGGCAAGCCGGGCGGCCGCCTCATCCAGCGGCAGGGGGCCGCCCAGCATCTGGGCATAATCAAAATCGGCAGGGTCAACCTTACCCCCAGGGAACACCGCCGCTCCGCCCGCAAAGGCCATTGCCTTGACACGCTCGACCATCAACAACAAGGGCGCTCCGCCATCGGGATTGGCTCGAAAAATCACCATTGTGGCGGCAGGCGTCGCGATAGGAAGCGGTTCGCCGCTGATCGAGTGATTAGTTAGTTCAGGTTCCATGACATTCACTCAAGCATGCTTTTGAACGCGTTAGAAGAGGCAAATGCGCATGGACGCAAGATGCAGCAAAAGCCTGCCTTGAAATTCGTTCACTTTTGCCCCATTTCTGGGAAGATGCGCGTACTTGCGCTTTTAGAACAAATCTGGAACAAGCTGAACTATGTCTCTCACCCACATCAAGGTGCGCGGTGCGCGCGAGCATAACCTCAAGGGCGTCGATATCGACCTGCCGCGCGACAAGCTCATCGTCATCACTGGGCTGTCGGGTTCGGGCAAGTCCAGCCTCGCATTCGACACCATTTATGCCGAGGGGCAGCGCCGCTACGTCGAGTCGCTATCAGCCTACGCCCGCCAGTTTCTGGAAATGATGCAGAAGCCCGATGTCGAGCATATTGAGGGGCTGTCCCCCGCGATCTCCATCGAGCAAAAAACCACCAGCCGCAACCCGCGCTCAACGGTGGCGACCGTGACCGAAATTTACGACTATATGCGGCTTTTGTGGGCGCGCGTCGGTGTACCTTATTCGCCCGCGACGGGCCTGCCGATCACTGCCCAGACCGTCAGCCAGATGGTCGACCGCGTCATGGCCTTGCCCGAAGGCACACGCGCCTTCCTGCTCGCACCAGTCGTTCAAGGCCGCAAGGGCGAATATCGCAAGGAACTCGCAGAGTGGCAGCGCTCCGGCTACACCCGCGTCCGCATCGACGGAGAACCCTACGCCATCGAAGAAGCGCCCGCGCTCGACAAGAAATACAAGCATGACATTGAAGTTGTGGTGGACCGCATCGTCGTCAAAGACGGCATTCAGCAACGCCTCGCCGAGAGTTTCGAAGCTGCATTGAAGCTCGCCGATGGGCTGGCCTTTGTCGATCTGGCAGATACGACCGTGGCGGAGTTGCAAACCACCAACGCCGACAGCGTGCCAAGCACATTCGGCGAAGCGAGCGCGACTTTTGCTCCCGTGCCGAACGTCACTGGCGGCGCGATGAAAGGCACTGGCCTGCCCGCCAACCGCATCGTGTTTTCGGAGAAGTTCGCCTGCCCCGTCTCCGGCTTCACCATCGCCGAAATCGCGCCGCGCCTCTTCTCCTTCAACGCCCCGCAAGGCGCCTGCCCGGATTGTGACGGCCTTGGCGAGCGGCAGGAATTTGACCCGCAATTGGTGGTCCCCAACGAACATCTATCGTTAAAAAAGGGCGCGATTGTGCCTTGGGCGAAATCCAACCCGCCAAGCCCTTATTATATGCAAGTGCTGTCCAGCCTAGCGAAAGCTTATGGGTTCAGCCTTGAGTCGACTTGGGAAGATTTGGCTCCCGACCAGAAGCTTATCATCCTGCACGGGACCGGCGGCATGCCCGTTGAGCTGACCTTCAAGGACGGGCGCAAGGAATATACCGTGCGCAAGGCGTTCGAAGGCGTCATTGGCAACCTCAACCGCCGCCTGCTGCAAACCGACAGCGCGTGGATGCGGGAAGAGCTGTCGAAATATCAAACGTCGCAGCCGTGCGAAACGTGCCACGGCGCGCGGTTGAAGCCGGAGGCGCTGTCGGTCAAGATCGCGGGCGTCGACATCGCCACACCCACGAAAATGAGCGTCGGTGACGCGCTCGTCTGGTTCGGCAGCGTTGACCAGACGCTGACCAACCAGCAGCAGCAAATTGCCAAGGCAATCCTCAAGGAAATCAACGAACGCTTGGGCTTCCTCAACAATGTCGGGCTCGATTATCTCAACCTTGACCGGACCAGCGGCACCCTGTCCGGCGGGGAAAGCCAGCGCATCCGCCTCGCGAGCCAAATCGGCTCCGGCCTGTCGGGCGTGCTCTATGTGCTCGACGAACCCAGCATCGGCTTGCACCAGAAGGACAATGACCGCCTACTCGCCACGCTGCGCCGCCTGCGCGATCTGGGCAACACCGTCATCGTGGTGGAACATGACGAAGACGCGATCCGCACTGCCGACTGGGTCGTTGACCTTGGCCCCGGCGCTGGCGTCCATGGCGGTACCGTCATGGCCGAGGGCACGTTGAAGCAAATCCTCAAATCGAAAGACAGCCTGACCGCCGCGTATCTCAACGGCACCCGCGAAATCGCGGTCCCCAAGACGCGGCGCAAGGGCAACAAAAAGAAGCTGACCGTCCACAACGCCCGCGCCAACAATCTGAAGAACGTCACCGCAAGCATTCCGCTGGGGACATTCACCTGCATCACGGGCGTATCGGGCTCGGGCAAGTCGAGCTTCACCATCGACACGCTCTACGCTTCGGCGGCACGCAGCTTAAACGGCGCGCGCGTCATCGCGGGCGCACATGACAAGGTCACTGGCCTCGAACATTGCGACAAGGTCATCGACATCGACCAGTCCCCCATCGGCCGCACCCCGCGTTCAAACCCCGCGACCTACACCGGCGCGTTCACCAACATCCGCGACTGGTTCGCACAGCTGCCCGAAAGCGCGGCGCGTGGGTATAAGCCGGGCCGTTTTTCTTTCAACGTCAAGGGTGGACGCTGCGAAACCTGCAGCGGCGATGGCCTGATAAAGATTGAGATGCACTTCCTGCCCGACGTCTATGTGACGTGTGAGGAATGTAACGGCAAACGTTACAATCGGGAGACACTAGAAGTCAAATGGAAGGGCATGAGCATTGCCGACGTCCTCGACATGACCGTCGAAGACGCGGTGGAGGTGTTCAAGGCCGTCCCCCCGATCCGCGACAAAATGGCGATGCTCGCCGAGGTTGGCTTGGGCTATGTCAAGGTCGGGCAGCAGGCAACAACCCTATCGGGCGGCGAAGCACAACGCGTCAAACTCGCCAAGGAACTCAGCCGCAGGTCCACCGGCCAGACGCTGTACATCCTCGACGAGCCAACCACTGGCCTCCATTTCGAAGACGTCCGCAAGCTGCTTGAAGTGCTCCACCGCCTGGTGGAACAGGGCAACAGCGTCGTGGTGATAGAGCATAATCTCGACGTCATCAAAACCGCAGACTGGGTCATCGACTTGGGGCCCGAAGGCGGCGTCAAAGGCGGCGAAATCGTCGCTGAGGGCACGCCAGAGGACGTGGTCAAGGTCGCGGCGAGTTACACCGGGCATTATTTGAAGCCGATGCTGGAAAAGGCGAGCTGAGCTAAGTCCAGATTGCTGTCACGCCCCGGTCATCTTAATCTGCGAGGGGCGAAAAGTCATTTGAGGAGAGTATCATGCGTAATTTGCCATCTGCCCTATTGGCGTCCTGCCTGATCACCGCGCCGGTTATGGCGCAATATGCGTCTACCCCTGAACCTGCACCCGCGTCGGCTACAACCGTCAAACCCACCGCACGCCCCATTGGCACGCCACCGCTCACCACCAGCGAGGGCTATTTAAAGGCGGGCGCGGCTGAGCTCGCACGGTTGGAGGCGGACAAGCCCAATGACCGCAAGGCGCGCAATGTCATCATCTTCATTGGTGACGGCATGAGCGTCACGACGTTGACCGCTGCGCGTATTTTTGAAGGGCAGCAAAAGGGCGTCGACGGCGAATCCTATATCGCGCAAATGGATCGCTTGCCGAACACCGCCTTGGTCAAAACCTATTCGCATGATGGCCAAGTGCCCGACAGCGCGCCGACAGCAACCGCGATTGTCTCCGGCGTCAAGACGCTGAACGGCGTAATCGGCGTTGGCCCACAAGCCGTTGAGAGTAATTGCAAGGCAACCGAGCCCTATAAGGTCAAATCCTTGTTCGAAATGGCCGAGGACAGGGGATATGCCACCGGCATCGTGTCGACCGCGACCATCACGCACGCCACACCCGCAGCAACCTATGCCCACACCGCGCAACGCGATTGGGAAGTCGACGCCAATATGCCCGCCGCCGCCAAGGCCGAAGGCTGCATCGACATCGCGCGGCAAATGGTCGAATGGCCGCATGGCGACGGATTTGAGGTCATGCTGGGCGGTGGACGCCAGCATTTCATGCCCAACACCGCCGCTGACCCCGAATATGCCGGTAAAATGGGCAAGCGCGCCGATGGCAAGGACCTGACCGCAAGCTGGGTGGCCGCCAACCCCAATAGCGCATATGTGTGGAACAGCGAAGGCTTTGCCGCCGTCGACGAGCAGAAGACCGCAAAGCTGCTTGGCCTGTTCGAACAATCGCACATGCAATTTGATGCCGACCGAACCGCGACGGGATCCAAAGAACCATCGCTCGCCGAAATGACGACGAAGGCGATCGCGATGCTGTCCAAGAACCGCAAGGGCTATGTCCTGATGGTTGAGGCGGGCAAGATCGACCATGGCCACCACGCCGGAAACGCCTATCGCGCGTTGCAGGACACGGTTGCGCTGAACGATGCGTTGAAGGCGGCGATGGACAGTGTCGACCTGCGCGATACTCTAATCGTCGTCACATCGGACCATAGCCACACCTTTACCATGGCGGGCTATCCCGAGCGCAGTAACCCGATCCTCGGCCCTGTGGTGGACCAGAAAGGCAAATCGATGCTGGCCTTTGATGGCAAGGGCTACACCACCTTGGGCTATATCAATGGCCCCGGCGCGGTCACGACATTGCCGCGCGCCGACCCGTTGAAGGAAGATACACAGGCGCTGAATTACCGGCAGCAGGCGTTGATCCCCACCGGCTCTGAAACGCACAGCGGCGAAGATGTGGTCGCCCGCGCCGCTGGCCCAAAGGCGCATTTGTTCAAGGGAACGATTGAGCAGAACACCATATTTCAGATCATGCGTGCTGCGTTGGGTTTCAAGTAAGGAGGGCGCATGATGACTGGCCTTGCCCCTGTCCTGCGCACTGCGACAACTGCCCTTGGCAGCATTAGCCCAACGCCGCGCCTTGATGCGGAGCTTTTGTTGGCGCACGCGCTTGGCATCGACCGGTCAGCAATGCTGTTGCGGCAGCACGATCTTTGTGCACCGGACAGTTTCGGCGCGCTACTCGCCCGGCGGGCTGCCGATGAGCCCATAGCCTATATTACTGGCACGCAAGCGTTCTGGGACCTTGAATTGCACGTCACGCCCGATGTCCTTATTCCCCGGGTGGATAGCGAAACCTTGCTTGAGGCGGCAATAGACTGGTTTGCGTCTAACGAAGCGCCTTCCCGCATCGCAGACCTTGGAACAGGCTCTGGCGCCTTGTTGCTGGCGGCGCTGTCGATATTTCCAAATGCGCGAGGCTATGGCATGGATGCCAGCCAAGCGGCACTTGCCGTGGCGCGCAGCAATGCCGAACGCTTGGGCTTTGCCGACCGGGCGGAGTTTGCGCACCGCGATTGGACAAAGACAGGTTGGCACGTTGAGTTAGGTGTGTTTGACCTCATCCTGTGCAATCCACCGTATATTGAAGACGGCAAACAGCTTGCCCCAATGGTGTCTGCGCACGAACCGCATAATGCCCTGTTTGCGGGCGCAGACGGACTAGATGATTACCGACTTTTGATCCCGCGATTGGGCGCGTTACTTGACCCGCGTGGGGTCGCGTTCTTTGAAATTGGCTATAATCAGGCAGAATCAGTTCAACGACTTGCCTCAGACGCCGGTTTTCTAACAGAACTGCATCATGATCTTGCGGGCAATTCGCGCGTCATTCGCTTTTCGCTTGGAATCAAAGAATAGTACGACTAGGACGAAAAGGCATCGCCGCAAAAACTCCGGCTCAACGGTCTTTTAGCGCGAAGCCGCCCCCCAGCGCAGATGGAAAAATTGACAGGGTCAATGCTGACCCTAGCGCAACCCAAATCGGGTTCAGGGGTTCCATGTAACATTAAGTGCCAAAACAGAGGACGGGTCAGCCCTGATGAATACCAACAACAGGCAGCAGCAGAATAACAACAATCGTCGCCGCGGTCGTAATAACAACAGCAACAACAACCGGCAACAGAACAACAACCGCAGCGGTTTTGACTATCAAAATCTGATTGATAATCGTGCGCGCGGCAACGCAGCGCAGATGCTCGAAAAATACAAGAAACTGGCACAAGATGCGCAGTTTAATGGCGACCGCGTCAATGCCGAATATCACCTGCAATTTGCCGATCACTATTTCCGTGTGCTCGCAGATTTCCGCAGCCGCCAGGAAGCACGTCAGGAACAGCAAGGCGAACGCCGGCCACGTGACGACGCGCGCGATGACAACCGCGACGATTGGCAGAACGACGATCGTTCGCCCAATTATGATCGCTCGCCAAATTATGACGATCATCCATCGTCCGGAAACGCAGAAGCCGCATCCGATGAGGACTCAAGCGACAGCGATCAACGGGACCAACGCGAAACGCGCGCCGGTCGCCCGGAACGCAGCGAACGTCCTGAGCGCAGCGAACGGCCCGCAAATAGCCGGAGCGCAAATCGTGGTCCACGCCGTCATCACAGCGAAGACCATGATGACGCCCCGGCCGGCCTCGACCTTGCCGTCTTGCCGCCTTCGATTGCAATATCGTCAAGCGAGGATGACAGCGCGGGTGAAAAGCCAGCCCGCAAGCCACGTGCGCGCCGGGCAAAAGCAACTGGTGATGAAGAGGTTCCAGCCGCAGCAGAATGATTCCACGGAAGCTCTCGTGAGGACGCTTCAACTATAATCTGTCGGCTAAACGCGAGCAGATGGCTTGAGGAACACCGGTGCGGTCAGCCCTCAGGCAATGGCCGTGGCTTATGCTCATCGTCAAGTGCGACGAAGGTGAACAGACCTTCTGTGACTTTCACCTCTTGCAGGCCACGCGCACGCGTTGCAATCACCTCGACCCGAACCCCCATTGAGGTGCGCCCGCGCCGCTTGGAAGATTTTGAATATTCTCGGTCACCGGTCGACTTCGTCCGCAAATGGGTCGTCAATAGCCTCATCATGCCCTGAGCCGCTCGATAAAAATACGAGCCCCATGAGTGCCGCCGTTAGCATGACAGCGCCAAAAATTGCGCCTGCGGTCGCAATGAAAAAGTGGATGGAAACCATACCGTTTTGCCACCAGAAGGTACCCAACGCCGCGACAGTAACAATCAATGTCACGCCGAACATCCAGCGCATGAGGCGCCAATATCTGTGCCAAGCGAAGCTAGCATATAGGGGATCATCGAGGCGGGAGGGACGAGTCATGTCTTGATAAGGTCGTCTTATGCTATAAGTTCCATCCGAGGCAAGAACATAGGGAGAGAGTCGATGACGATTTCTGCAATACTGGCCAATCATCGTCCTGACGTGCTTACGGCATCACCGGATGAAAGCGTGGGAGATCTCGTGGTTCGTTTGGCGGAGAACCGGATCGGTGCACTTCCTGTGATAGACGGAAAGTCCGTCATCGGCATTTTCTCCGAACGCGACATTGTCTACGGGGTCGCCAAGCACGGCGCATCCTTCCTAACCAAGACGGTTGCGGATACAATGACCGCTCCCGCTATATCTGTCACGCCCGATACGGCAATACTTTACGCGTTATCACTCATGACCAAACGCCGCATCCGCCACTTGCCAGTTATCAAAGACCGTGCCCTTGTTGGCTTTGTATCCATCGGTGACTTAGTAAAGCACCGGATCGAAAAAATTGAAGCCGAAGCAGCGGCTATGCGCGATTATATAAACATGGCATGAACTGGGCGTCACCACCGCCATTGACGACTAACCAGGTTGTAAGGGCGTAGCGACGCCAGCCGGCGGCGCTGTCACCGGCGGGGCCATGATGTTATTGGGCGGCGCATATACCGGCTTGGGCGCATATTTCATGTTCCAGTCCGCCAAGTCGCCTTGGTACTTCACATAGGCATCATAAAAATTCACAAAGAGAGTATCGATATCGATGAGGCCGCCAATGGCATATTCGGCCAAGGCTTCCTTCGGCACCTGATTAGCCTCCGTCAGCTTGCGCAGTGACATGTCGCAATATTGAGCCCGTACTGGCGGCAGAGCGAAGTAATTGTACAAATCGGTCAACTTCGTGTCGCGAATGCGCAAGCCGTTTTGCTTGGGGTAGCGCTTCACATATTCGCGATCGACTGCCTTGCTGGTCTTTGACAACAGCACCTTATGGATAACGATGAACTTGTTATACTCATTCGCAATTTGTCCCCAAACTGGCCCTTGGCAATTAAGCGCTGCAACATTCAGGGCCGACCGGAAATGCCAGATCTGTTCGTCACGACTAAGACCGCGATTGGGCGTAACGCGAACGCCATCCAAACCGATTGGCGGAATAGTCATTGATACAGCAGCGCCACCGGGCGGCAGCGGCATCGCAGGCGTAAGAGCGGGAGCGGCAGACAGTGGCACCACCTTCACTGGCGAAGGCGCGCAAGCAGCAACTGCACCAACGAGGATGATGGCTGCTAGATTCTTAACGCTCCAGCGCATTACTTAGTCTCCGATTTGATGAACCTGATTCCAACAAGATTTTACACGGAAAGAAAAGCCCTGTTCGACAAAATCCCAAAGAAAATGGCCCAGTGGTTTCCCACCGGGCCATCCTTATGCGTTCAAGCGGAACCGCCGATGATTATTCGCGATTACCGAGGAAGCTCAGCAAAAACTGGAACATGTTGATGAAGTCCAGATACAGCGTCAGCGCGGCCATAACCGCTGCTTTACCAATCATTTCTGGACCTTGCAGGTAGAAATACTCGCTCTTGATACGCTGGGTATCATAAGCCGTCAGACCTGCAAAGATGAGCACACCCGCAGCGCTAATCACCCAATGAAGCGTATCCGAACCAAGGAAGATGTTAACGATAGATGCAACGATCAAGCCGACCATACCCATCACGAGGAAGCTTCCCCAACCGCTGATGTCCTTCTTTGTGGTGTAAGCCCACAGGCTAAGCCCAGCAAAAGCTGCAGAGGTGGCAAAGAATGTCTGTGCAATGGATTCGCCTGTGAACATCATGAAGATGCGCGCCATCGAAAGGCCCATCAGGACTGCAAAACCCCAGAACATTGACTGAAGCGTTGACGCCGAGAATTTGCCCTGGCCAAAGCTCATCGCCAGTACAACCACCAATGGTGATAAGATAATGACCCAGCTCATCATGCTTGGGTTGGTCATTAGGTTTTGCGCCAACTCGGTTTGCGCAAACAGCATCGCAACGACGCCAGTCAGCAACACGCCCGACGCCATATAGTTATAAACCTTGAGCATGTGCGAACGCAGACCGGCGTCAAAAGCGACGTCACCGGCGCGTGAGCCGACACCTGCAAGACTTGACTGGGCCCCGGTTACCCGTGGATCGGACCACTGTGCCATGACTTATTTCTCCTCAAAACACGGCACTATAGCCGCATGGACATGTTATTGGAGGAAATCGTCCTAATTTCAAGTAAAACACGACATACAAAAAATGAATTTTTTTAAACCAATCCAGCCACCGCAAGTTGAATTGTAATTCATGTTGCACCCATTGCCCGTTGTGCTAGCCCTGCCCTAATAAGTCGATAACGGCGCATGAGGGAGAGGTCAGTGAGTGGGACGGTCGAAGGCGAACGGAGCAAATCGGCTCCCATAGAGCTCGACGCACCTTCCCCAGAGGCCAGCAGCTATAGCTGGTATGTCCTAATGGTTCTGGTTGTCGTCTACATTCTCAATTTCATCGACCGGCAAATTTTAAGTATTTTGGCTGTTGATATTAAGGCTGACCTTGGCCTGACAGACGCCGACATGGGGTTTTTGGGCGGCGCCGCCTTTGCGGTTTTTTACGCTCTATTCGGCATTCCGCTTGGTCGGCTCGCGGACAATTGGAGCCGCGTGAAGCTGCTGTCGATTGGCCTTGCCTTATGGTCAATTATGACCGCCCTATCTGGCTTTGCGCGCAACCAAGCTGAGTTGACCATGGCGCGCATGGGCGTTGGCGTTGGCGAAGCAACCGCAAGTCCGACGGCCTATTCGCTGATTTCCGATTATTTTCCAAAAAAGCAGCGTGCGACTGCACTCGCGATTTACTCGTCCGGTCTTTACATTGGCGGCGGTGTTTCACTTTTTCTTGGTGCGCTGATTGTCCAGAGTTGGAACGCTGCTTACCCGCAAGGTGGACCACTTGGACTATCTGGTTGGCATGCGGCGTTCGTCGCCGTTGGTATTCCGGGCGTGCTGGTCGGCTTATGGGTCGCTTCATTGCGTGAGCCCTTGCGCGGCGCGATGGATGGCCTTGTTACCCCAGCGCATCCCGCCCCATTCAGAACATTCGCGCAAGACCTTTCGATGATCGTGCCGCCCTTCACCCTTTGGGGTGCCTATAAGCGCGGTCCTGCAGCACTCGTCATCAACCTTGCAACCGGAGGTGCGATTGCTGCTTTTGCTTATATGATGATCCAACTCACAGGCAATTTCCCGCAATGGTCGGCTGTTGGCTTCGGCTTCTACGCTGTGTTCTCATGGGCATCATCGCTGCGCGCAAAAGACCCAGCGACCTTCCGTTTGATTTGGGGCACGCCAGCATTTATCTGCACCACCATTGGTTATGGCCTGGTGGCTTTGGCTGCCTATGCACTTACCTTTTGGTCAGCACCTTATGCCGAAACGGTTTTGGGCCTGCCCAAGCAAGAATTAGCATTCATCCTTGGCGCAAATGGAGCCCTCAGCGGCTTTTTGGGCGTTATCATAGGCGGACGGGTCGCAGATGCGTTGCGTACGAAGAATCCAGCGGGTCGCATCCTCGTCGTCATCATGGGCGTCGTGGGCCCCATCATTCCCATCGGCATTGGGTATACCGCCGATAACGTGATCTTATTTTATGCAATGAACTTCGTCGCCGTCATGCTCGGTGCGACGGCGCTCGGCGCGGCAGCAGCCACAACGCAGGACCTGGTGTTGCCACGGATGCGCGGCACGGCGACCGCTGCGTTCTTCTTGGGCACTACGCTCGTTGGCTTGGCCTTTGGGCCTTATATTGTCGGGCAGGTTTCCGATCTCACTGGAACAATGGTCGATGGCAAGCTGGTGGGTAACTTGCGCGTCGGCATTCTGTCGCTGATCGCGGTCGCGCCTGTCGCCTTGGCTTTGCTAATCGCCGCCTATCGCACAGTGCCCCAGGCGGAACGGACAATAGTTGAGCGTGCCCGTGACGCAGGAGAGCCGGTTTAATCAAACGATTAAATTCGGCTTGACGCCCACGTCAACTTACTGCCATTGAAGTACGCATAACCGCAGGCCCATTTTGCAGGGGATTTTCACATGTCACTCGATACCATTCCACGTACCGCTTATAACGAAGATCATGAGGCGTTTCGCCAGTCAGTGCGCCTGTTCCTGCAAAAGGAAGTCGCCCCCCACGCAAAGCAGTGGCAGGAAGACGGCATCGTCCCAAAATCCATCTGGCCCAAGGCTGGCGAAGTTGGCATGCTGTGCCCCACTGCGCCTGTTGAATATGGCGGCCTTGGCCTCGACTTTGGTTACAACGCCATTGTTGATGAAGAATCGGCTTATTATGGCGGCGTAGCGACTGGATTCTCGCTACAGTCCGATATCGTAGTAAACTACATCACCAGCTATGGCAGCGAAGAGCAGAAGAAGCATTGGCTGCCCAAGATGATCTCAGGCGAGGTCATCACCGCAATCGCGATGACTGAGCCCGGCACTGGTAGCGATCTTCAGGCTATGAAGACCACCGCCAAAAAAGACGGCAATCATTATGTCATCAACGGCAGCAAAACCTACATCACCAATGGTCAGAATGCGGACCTGATCCTTGTCTGCGTCAAAACAGACACCGAGATTCAACCTGCCTATAAGGGCATGTCGATCGTCCTCGTTGAAGCTGAGCGCGAAGGATTTAAGCGCGGCCGCAACCTTGATAAAATCGGCATGGACGAAGCCGACACATCGGAATTGTTCTTCGAAGATGTCCGCGTCCCCATAACCAACTGCTTGGGTGAAGAGGGCAAGGGTTTCATTTATCTAATGAGCGAACTGCCGCAGGAACGCCTTTCCATCGCAGTGTCGTCCATGGCGAGCACACAAAAGGCATTTGACGAAACCGTTGCCTTTTGCCGCGACCGGATCGTCTTTGGTAAGCCGTTGCTCGACTTCCAAAACACCCGCTTCGTGCTGGCCGATATCAAGACGAAACTTCAGGTCGGGTGGGCGCACCTCGATTGGGCATTGAACCGCCATTACAAGAAAGAACTCACTGCCGAAGAAGGCGCTGCTGCAAAATTGTGGCACACCGACCTTCAGTGGGAAGTCGTTGATGCCTGCCTGCAACTCCATGGCGGTGCAGGATATATGAACGAATATCCCATCGCCCGCATGTGGCG
>Ga0209550_10004872_pt1 | contig 12668 bp, 11 predicted proteins | sample LauGreSuBDMM15SN_2_FD_187567 | JGI IMG/M metagenome (GOLD analysis project Ga0209550, IMG submission 187567) | Freshwater lake microbial communities from Lake Michigan, USA - Su13.BD.MM15.SN (SPAdes) (version 5) | ecosystem: Environmental > Aquatic > Freshwater > Lake | place: Lake Michigan... | reverse complement strand
ATGACATTGAAACCTTGTTTGGCTTGGTAGCTCAGTTGGTACGAGCGAACGACTGAAAATCGTTAGGTCGCCGGTTCGATCCCGGCCCAAGCCACAAGAATTTTTAGTGTGAAAGTTTCTCCCAATTTGTTACAACTATTGCCGCATCTCGAATAAGATAATGGCATGAAAAAGGCTTTAGTTCTTGGTGCAGGTGGATTTATCGGAAGCCACATGGTTAAACGATTAAAATCCGAAGGTTACTGGGTTCGTGGGGTTGACTTAAAATACCCAGACTTTTCACCCACATCAGCTGATGAATTTTTGGTCCATGATTTAAGAAATCAACAATTAGTAAAAGCCTCTCTAAAATTACCCGAACCCGACTTGGCTTTTGACGAAGTTTATCAATTCGCGGCTGATATGGGTGGTGCTGGTTTTGTTTTTACCGGGGACCACGACGCAGATATTATGCACAATTCTGCAACTATTAACTTGAATGTTTTGGATGCACAGCGTGAGATAAATCAAATTCATGGAATAAATCGAACTAAGTTATTCTACTCGGGCAGCGCATGCATGTATCCTGAACACAATCAGGTTGATCCTGATAACCCGAATTGTGAAGAATCTAGTGCCTATCCCGCAAATCCGGATAGTGAGTATGGGTGGGAAAAATTGTTTTCTGAACGCCTATTTCTTTCATACCACCGAAACTATAAATTACCAGTAGCTATAGCCCGCTATCACAATATTTATGGCCCGGAGGGCACTTGGGATGGGGGTCGAGAAAAAGCTCCCGCGGCCATCTGCCGAAAGATTGTCAAGTTACCTCCCGAAGGTGGGGAGATCGAAGTCTGGGGCGATGGGCTGCAAACTCGATCATTCTTGTATATTGATGAGTGCATAGAAGCAACAAGACGTTTGATGCAATCAAATTTTTCTGAACCCATAAACATTGGCTCAGAGGAGATGGTCTCAATCAATCAATTAATCGCTATTGTCGCTGAAATTTCCGGAAAACGCGTTACCCGGAATCACAAACTTGATGCCCCTACAGGTGTCCGGGGCCGTAATTCTTCAAATAAATTGATTAGGGCTGTGCTTGGATGGGATTATCACTTAACTTTAAGTGAAGGCTTAACAACTACATATAAGTGGATTCTAAACGAGAACTCCCGCAAATAGAATAACTCGAGTCTACTCAAAATCGCTGAGCCGGATGGCATCTCCTTCTTGAATATTCACTTTTAGTTTCTTTCCAATGATAGAAAAATAACTGCTGGCTGGAATCTCAGCTACAGGGCGCAGGGCAATCACATCTTTTGCTGAAATTGTCGAACCACATTCTAATTCACTGAAATAATAAAGGCCGCGTCTAGCTTGAGTTCTCGCATCAACTTGGTTTTGAATAAAAGTTATCTCTTCAAAATCCAAAACTTCATCAATTTGAGCAATTCTAGAAAAATACTCGGACAAGTCATCTTTATCAAAAGAGTGATAGTGGTCATTCCCTTTTAACGATTTATCAAAAGTAAAATGTTTTTCAAGAAGTCTAGCTCCAAGTAAGTAGGCCGCAATTTGGACTAAAAAGTTGTTGTTCGGTGCTGTGTGATCTGAGTATCCTATTGTTAATGTAGGAAATCTGTTTTTTAATTCAGATATTCTAGAAAGCGCAGCGTACTTCGGATCTGTTGGATACCGAAGAACACAATGAAGCAAAGAGATATCTGAAACGCTTTGAGAAAGAAGATATTCAACAGCCTCGGATACTTCTTCTAGTGTTGCTGCACCTGTCGAAAGTATAATTGGCTTACCTTTTGCCGAGAGTGCTTCGAGTAATTCGTAATTTGTTAAATCTGCTGAAGCAATTTTTACCCGATCAACGTAGTCAATTAACTCTGGCATGGTTCTGATATCAAAAAAAGTTGTCATGAACTCCATATTCTTGGCTTTTGCGTATTCTGCAAGATGTATGTAATCATGTTTGGTGAAATTGTCATACTTTGCAAATAATTCTCTTTGGTTTGTAGCACTCTCTTTTGTTAGATCCCAATACGCCTTAGCGGTTTTGGCAGCAATAAGTTCAGACTTATAAGTCTGAAATTTTACAATTTTACAGCCGATTTCAGATAGTTGATCTATCATTAGTTTTGCATTTTTAAGTGAACCCTCATGGTTCACTCCAACTTCAGCAATAAATTCTTGTGTCAATTATCAAACTCCTATCTAAATATTCTGCCTGTTAGCGACTTTGAATGTTTAACGTAGCGATACAGGGGCATAGAAATATTATGCATCAAATAGCCCGCATTTATAAATCTCTCCTGTAGTTCACGCTCTTCAAAAATTCTTAAACCATCCTTATATGCGCCTAAGGCTAGTAAAACCTCTGATTTGAATGATATAGCACATGCAATAGGGCTAATCTTTGCATTACGCAATTCTAAAATCTGTCCGGCCTCATCCACCTCAAAATAGTCCATACTAAATGCTTGAAAATTTGCGCCTAGTAACTCATTAGCAATCACAAATGTCGATAAAAAGTTTGGGTGCACAAAGTCGTCACTATCCACCCTAACTATCAATCGACCCGTACAGTGAGAGAATGCAATATTTGAAGCAGAAGCTAGCCCTACATTCTCATCTAACAAAATAGTTTTAACTCTGCTTCCGAAACTTGCTGCAATCATTGGAGATCTGTCAGTAGACGCATCATCAACTAGCACTACTTCGTATTTACTACCATCTAAAGTTTGGTCGAGCAATGACCTCAAACATCGCGCAAGATAAGTATCGTAATTATAGTTGGTAACAATGACAGAAATGTCCATCAGTGACTCCAATCAATTAAAGGATACAAGCATCTCAGGTAAAGATTCATTAGAGTCAGCAATTTTGGTAGCATTTTCTAGGTCCTCTTGGGTGTCGATAGTATAACTAGCAAAAGGGAAAATGCAGTTGGCAACAACTATCTTTTTATTGATAATTCTGTCAGATTTAAGCATAAATGGTGTTACGTGCTCACGATCATATGCCTCTCCTGCTAATTCGTTCGCTACAGATAATGCTTGGAAATTGAACACTTCCACGTCTAAGCCCTTAGGTAAATTGGAACCTCTCGAACTTAGAATAAATGGACGGTCACCTAAGGTGCTTGCGTACTGTATAGATTGGATTTGAAGCTTCGAAGATAAAAATGGATTGTCACCAGTTTGGCGAGCGATGAGCTCAAGTTCAAAAAAGTTGCTAGCATCATAGAACCGTTTAAGTACATCATATGTGCTGCCACGAAAGACTTTTACTCCTACTGCCTCAGCCATATCCACCAACGGCATGTCAATTGGCCTTTCACTAGTGGCAAGAATCGGAATAAAGTTTTTGCCAGCCGAGGACAATAAGATTTCTAAACATCTCTCAAACAGAGTCTTTCCTGATACGATCTTTAATGCTTTATTTGGTAAACGTGTAGAATCCATTCTTGACTGTAAAATGATACCGATTCTCATATACTGGTGACTTAGAATAGTTCTTTCTGGATTGCTTGCTTACTCAATAAAAATTCGAGAACTTTAATTCCCTCTGATAAGCCAATTTGTGTGATTTCAAGAATCTCTAAGAAGCTTCTCCCGTCTGAATAAGCAATGAAATCAAGAATTTGGCGCCGAAAAGGCTTAACGGTGTGTAATTGGCCCCCCAGTTCTGGCTTTTCGAGGAGAACATTTAAGTATGGCTCGTGGGTCAGCTTTGTTCTAATCTTTCCGTCACTCTCAAGAGAGTCAAGAAGTATCTTGTATAAATCAAAAGTTGTTTGAAGTGTTTGATGAGTTACAAAAAGTAAATTATCAAGGTTTGTATGATATTCCGGATATTCATAATACTTTGAACGCATAATTGAAACCATATTAATCCCAATTTTTGGGGTGCAATACTGTCTTTCATCGCTGCCTCGAGAGAGATAATCATATTCTTTGAATGCTTTGACACTATTTAAGAGTATAAATTTTGCGACAAAATCTGTATAGGTATCACCAAGCCGAGAGGTAAGCAAAGACCACTCTGTGGATCCTCCGACACAAGTTAAGTTAAATGCGTGCAAATTCTTTTTGGAGAGTAGCTTGCCTCTTCTCCCCGATGTATAACAAATTGAACCAATTGTTTCTGGTGCCATCACAAACCGGTATGTATAATTTCTTGGAAGTTTCTCAAGATAATTAATCAGAGCCATCATTAATACAGGACCACTGAGTTCATTATTTGCCATAGACGGATGGCATAGGTACGTGCTAAATAGTATTTCTGTTTTGCTTTTCCCCGGTAATACTACTTCCATAATCTCTAAACTGCCGGGCTTAAGTTCAGTATCGACTTTTACATCGAAAGGACCCTCACACATTTCATCAACAATCACTGTGGGAATACTAAAGCCCCACGTGTCCTCATAATATGTTGTAATGTAGGGGATGGCATCATTAAGTACTGGGTGGGATTTAACATGAGTTGCTAGCAGCTCATCCCTGTCGAGCCGTCCAACAAATGGTTTTGAATGAGACCACAAGTATAGATTGCACTCATCTGTGTCGACTATTATTTTCTCTGAACGAACACACTTTAGATAAGCCCTATTAAGCTTCCATTCTTCCGGCACTTCCCAGGATTCTATTCGCCTCCCAGACTTGAAGGAAATGAAGTTGGGCTTCGTTCTAAAACCTTTCGCTAGTTGCCGGTAATCCGCCTTTATTTGAGGTCCTACAATGCTTCGGGCGTTGAAAAAAAGCTCTGACATAACCTCATGGGCCCACTTACCAACATTTTCAGGTAAGACTTCAATTAGACTATTTCGAATAGATTGCACGGAAAATTACTCCAGGTAGTGCGTTAGTAAAGGAACTAGGAAGGGGTTTAATGAACAGCCAACTTCTTAGAAATGCAGAAAAGTCTCTTAGTGGCTTTTTGTATGGAGTTGAAATATATGGAAAATTGATGGCTGTTTTCTTGTAATTTCCCAACTTCATTTTATTTTCTATGTAGATGTGACTGTCTAAGTATACCTTTTGTTTTGTAAATACATCGGGATATATAACTTTAAAGGCGTCGGCACCTATTGCTCGGATTGCTAAAGATTTGGTATTGATACTTTGCAAGAATACTATGTATCTTGGATCTAAATCTATTACGAAGTCAATTTCAGCTTCAGATAAGTGATGTAGCGTCCCTCTCAATAGTATGCAATCAAATTCCAAGTTTGAGGCAGCCGCGTGCTCTAAGCTCTCAAATACGGTAAGGTTGTAAGTCGATTCCGCACTTCTTCTTTGAGCCGCGTTAATCTCAACTCCATAGGGAATGCCAATAGTTGAAAGTAGGCTCGTGAACTTACCATCTGCACATCCGATATCTAGAATTGATAAGGCTTCGTTTTTCTTGAAGTACTTAAGCAGCCAGCTCTGGTCGGATTTGTACATTGATTCTCTCAAGGTAGATGCGGCCAACCGTTCTGAAAAATAATCATCAGAAAATGCTCCAGTCATCCCAGTAGTATATTTCCTGTTGGGTTGAATAGCCACTCATTCCTAGTGTTTTTGGCTAGATTTTTTGAACCTACTTATCTGGTCAAAATATGAATGTGAATCTTTGGTTCTGAGTCTTGCCAAATCAAAATATTCAAGTTCAAACCCATATTCCATCATGAAAAGACCATATTTTAATGCTTGTGACTTCGAATAATGAGTATCAATCTCAAGCACATTTCTCAAATCGCTTACCGATTTTACCAGTTTTGAACAGTTCAATCCTTCCCACAGAGTTCGGGCAAAAGTTAAACTTGGTTTTCCCATATACGCAGCTTCAAGACCTACGGTTGATCCAGCAGTCATTACTACATCAGAAGATTCAATTAATTCATAACTGTTCATTCCATTTGAATAATCGATAATTCTAACGTTTCTTGAAGAATTTAACCCATCAAAAAATACTTTATCTAGCTTTCTTTTACGTCTGGTATTTGGATGCACTCTTATCGTTAAGAACTTCTTCATATTTTGTTCCTCCGAAAAGAATTCGATGAGTTGCAAAATAATCTCATTTTGATTAATTTGGTGTCCGCCATAAATTGAGTAGAGTGATTTGAGTTCTTCGTTTGAAGAGGTGAAAAAAGTGAAATGAGTTACCTGCTTCTCTTTATCCTTACTAACTTCAGTCTCGTTGCTGAAGAGTCTCAAAAATTGATTCATCTTCGTGTTGCTGCGTCTCATTCTAAAGAATTCTGAACCAATAAGTTCAGCTAAACTCAAACCGTTTTTCTCCACAAAAGTACTCCAAAAGTTCTCTATTGCCTCGCTGTAAAACTCACTATTAACAGCGGTTCCAGAAAACTTTTGAACTCGGGCTTCATTTGCGCTTATTTCAAGAGCGTAGGAACCTAAATCCTTAACTTTACAAATTTCAAAAGCGACTCTTTCATGCAAAGTTCTACCGTTCATGTAAATTACATCTGCATTATGAATGTTTTCAAGCAGGTGATCTAATGTGTTGGCTAGAGATCTTACAGAATCCATGTATTTACCTATCTTCTTTGAATTCATGTAGCTCTCGATGTGCTCGGTCGCCCCATCCTCTGCCAATGATGAATTCACAATCTCTTCAATTAAGTATCTGCTCAATATTGGATTCGCCTGGAGAGTATGATGATGTTTTCGTACTTTCAAAAGAAATCTTTTCTTTTCTTTAGGCAGTCTAAAAACGTTTACATTTTGGTTTTCTTTGAATTGATTTTCTAATATCCTACTTGGTCTAAAGTGTCGGATTTTAAGGGAAGCAAATCTTGCTAGCCACTTGAAACCATTCCAATTAACAAAAAATCCACCTTGTGAACGAATCCACCCTGCATGGCGATCTAGTTTTTCAAGCAAGGTATCCGTACAAATCACCAACTGGATTTGCTTTGCCTTACTTTCCCTTTGTATCGACTCGTACATTATTCCTGCCCAATATGCATTTTCTTCAAAATACAAATAGGTGTCTACATCGTCAAGTTTAAATTCCGCAGAGGGTCGACCACGATTTGAAGATTCATACATGCAATAATCATATGCCAACCAACTCCATTGTCCTGGCTAATTCAAACATTTTGTGCGAGAGCATCCATTCTGAATCCTTGCGCTAGGAAAAGATTGGAGCTCCCATTGATACCAATAAATTCGCAGTGTAGTGAAGATATCTCCGTTGAGAATTTAGGTGACACAGCACTATATCCAAATTAGTTGAGAAGTGAACTCCGAAATCGGAAAAGGTTCGATGGTCTAAATTTTCAAATTCAGGCAGGCGGTGTACTACTTAGAGAATTTTCTCCGGTTGTCTCAGGGTTTTGTCTACTAAAATCAAGATTGATTAGAGTTGTCACACCTTCAAGGGCTGAGAATCTATGTGACACAGCTAGGATTGTTGTATTAGTTTGAATTTTTTTGATGGCTGAAACAATTTCTTTCTCAGTTGTGGCGTCAAGGGCACTTGTTGGCTCATCAAGAATTAAAATCCGAGGGCGAGTAAGCAATGCCCGCCCAATTCCAATTCTTTGAATTTGTCCGCCACTTAAATTCTGTCCAAATTCAAATAGTGGACTATCTAGACTCAATCCATTCTCTTCCATAAAACTATCAATTCTAGCAAATTTACAAGCATAATCCATGTCACTATCGGAAATTGTTAAAGGGTTTAAACCAAGTAAAAGATTCTCACGTATTGAGCCATCAATTATCGGGACGGACTGCGGAACATACCCGATCAAACCAGGCCATTTAGTGAATGCGATATTCGGAGCTACTCCAGAGATTAAAATCTCTCCAACTTGGGGTGTATCGATGCCAAGGATAAGGTTGAGCAAGGTTGATTTTCCACATCCAGAGGGACCCATTATTCCTAGATAGTCTCCCTCAGAAAGTCTTAAGCTAAAATTATTTACTACAAAATCAGATTCATCTTCATAACGAAACCCAACATTGAGCAATTCTATACAAGGTTGAAATTCCTCAATACAATCTTCCATTTTACGCGAGCGAAGGATTCCATTATCGAATTCCGTAATCTCGTCAAAAAAAGTTAGGGTGGGATTAGCAATACCTAGATTTGACTTAACGTTCATAATTCCCTGCTGAATTCGCAAAACTGCTGGGATACTCCTTGAGCCCGCTGCTATAAAAATGGTGAATTTTGCCACTGGATTTATTCCTGGGTTTACAATCGTCTCCAATAGAATTAAACCAGCGCTCCCAACAATTACTAGTGTTTCAATCAAGTATTTGCTCACAAAAGGAATGAAGGTTAGCTCCGAGAGCGAGTTAGCAAATTTCATTCTTAGGGAATAAATTTCTTGAAGAAAATACTTCTCGGTTCCACGTAACTTAATTTCCTTAGACGTTCTGATAATTTCACTAATTTTTTGGTTACTCAAAATTGCGTTTTTGGAGTTATCACTGCCAAGAACTGTGATTTTTCTGCTTACGAGTCTGTGGAAGACAACTACAACAATTGCAAAAAATAAAATTACTATTGGAGCTGTCTTAATATCTGTAGATACAAGACCAATCACCAATACAAGTAGCAAAATAAAATCGGGAATAATAGCAAAAATAGCAGCAATAACTCGCATGCAGATTACCTCAACCCCAAACGTCAATAAATAGATCCATTCTTGATGAGACTTTCCTTTCGAGATTTTGCTCTCTGATCTTAGTAATTCACCAGCTAGATTTGTTGTTAAATCTGCCGCTACGGTACTTAGAATCCACAAAGTTTTACGTGTTAAGTGGATTGAAATTGCTGTACGAAGAAGGAAAGAACTAATAATTACTATTACAAGAATCTCTTTTGTTCTTACTCCAGTCATTCCACCGCTTAAATTACCAGCAAGGTATGGAATCAATTTCGTTACATATCCTGGTAAATCTCCTTTCGAAACCAGTTGAGTCAATGAACTAAGGGCTATTAACCCCAATAAGTCGAGGAAACTCGCTAGGGATTGAAAAAAAGTAATAAAAAATAATTTATGTCGCATCCGTGCAGGCAAAATATTTAATGACTTAGAATACAGAGACCAATTGCTAGACTTAAAGACCATAATTCTTACCTCTTCTTTTCTGCATTAAAATGTTGCAAACCCACGAGGTAATCTTGTATGGCTCGCTCTACTGTCAGTGATGGTTTAAATCCTAAACAGTCAGCAAGCAACCTTACGTCCGCAACTACTTTTCCAACATCTCCTTCACGCGGAGAAGTAATTACTGGCAAAATTGAAGTCTTTAAATACTTGTTAATAACTGAGATTAGTTCAATTACTGAAACACCCATCCCACTTCCAATATTCAATTGGCCTGGAAGAGATTTATTTTTCATCATTATAAGTTTAATTGCAGTAACTATATCATTAATGTGAACATAATCGCGAATACAACTTCCATCTGGAGTTTCATACACATCCCCAAAAACTCGTGGGCTCTCATCTTGGCTCATTGATTTGAGGAATATGGGCAACACGTTGTCCTCTGATGTGTCTTGTAGAATAGCCTCCGATGAACCCACTACATTGAAAAAGCGTAATGCTAGAGATTGCATTTTGTTTGAGGTCCCTAAAATTTCTTCTGCCAATACCTTGGTCTCACCGTAATAAGAAGCTGGATTTATTCCCGCTGATTCCTTTATCGGATTGATAGCATTTTTATCATAAATAGCAGCACTTGATGCTAACAAGAATTGTCTTACTCCTTGCGCTATCGATTGACTATGTAATAGTCCTGTAGCTTTAACATTTGTATCAAAGTATTCACTGCGATTACCAAAAGATTTAGTGACGGATTTCAAGCCGGCTAAGTGAATTACACCATAAGTTTGATCTTCATCAAACAGGGTCTCGGTAAAGTTTGCGTCCCGCAAGTCTCCATATAAGAATTTTGCACCCTTGGACTCGAGAAAACTTGATCTAGGATTCCGCACTAAATCCGTACATTGAATTTCAAACCCATCAGCCACTAGTTTGTGCGCAAGATTAGAGCCTATATACCCAGCCGCGCCAGTTATAAGCCATTTCATGCTACGCAAAACATCTCACTCATGAATTTTCCCTCTTAGGGAAATGTAACGATTTCTAACGCCTACCTTTAAAAACAATAAGGCTACCCACACGCGCCCGTAAGCGCTTATCCAGTATTTTCTATAAAATATCTGTTTTCGTATTGAGTGTTTTTCCTTGTGAACTTTTCTTAAGTTTGTATCACTCACCCCGCCAGGCTCGATTGAACAGAGTATGTCGGGGATTCTTACCCCGCCGTAATTATTCACGAGTCGAAGTACCAAATCATAATCTGCACAATACCGAAAATTTTGATTGTAGACTCCTTGTAAACTCAGAAACCCCGTGTTGAAAATCATGGCTTGGTGGCAGAGTCCACGTCTACTAAATGCAAACGAAAACGGATGCAAATCGCCAGATTTGCTCTTGAATTTTTTTGTTGAGTTTTGTACCTCATGGTGACCGACTATAAGAGGAATATTTCTATTTTTTTGTGCAGCTAACAATCCTATTTGCAACGAGTCAGAACTCTTAAATAGGTCACCCGCATTCATATACCAGACATGACTTGTGGAGATGTTTTGTGAACCTAAATTCATCGCCTCATAAATACCTGAGTCTTGTTGTACTTTAACAATTATCCGATTGTCTAACTTAGCAAAACGAAACGCCACTGCCAAGGTATCGTCGCGTGAAGCACCTACGACAATTACAGAAACCCAATTACTCGCAGTTTGAGCCAGAAGACTAGTTAAAGTTTGTTCCAAGCCTTCAGCGTTATCTTTTGCAATGGTAACTACGGTAATTTGCGCCGCCAGTTTAGGAACCATGTAGAGTAATATACTAGGCACCTGGGAAGCTTTTGGCCGCATTATTTGGCGATTGGTGGAGAAATTGGAAATTAAGTATCTTTTCATCACGAATTCTGCGACTGGAGGGGGTGCAGAAAGAGCTGTAAACATTGTGGTCAGAACGCTTCAAGAAATCAATCCCTCGACTGGTCTTTTAACTTTGAATTCTGGTCCCGCAGATCTCATAAGAGTCAAAAATCATGAATTTAATATCGGGCGCGAATGGCGAAGTGGCCTATTTCCAACACTTCAGGCTGGCTTTAGATTCTATAAGAAAGTAAAACTAATCGATCCTAAAGTGATTATTGCAAATTGTGAATTGCCAGAATTGATGATCGCTCTATTCGTTTTAAATCGCAAGATAATTTGTGTCGAGCATGTTCGTATGCCTTGGAAAAATAGAAGGTTCTTAGGATTCGTAATTCGATTTTTACTACTACTAAAAGGTGTAACCTGGGTCACCGTTTCTCCATATCTAAGGCCCTGGTGCCAATTTGTAAGAAAAACTTTGGTGATTAGAAATCCTGTACTGGCTGAAAGTTTAAACAAAGACGGTGCAGAGTACGGGAATGGTTCTACCGAAGTAAATCGGTTAATTTTTGTTGGGAGACTAACTGCAGAACAAAAGCGGCCAGAATGGTTGTTGCAAATTTGTGCCTCCTTATCATTACCTGCAAAATTTGTTGGAGCAGGCGATGAGAGAAAAAGGCTTGAAGACTTAGCACTCGAATTGCAAGTAAAGTGTGAATTCCGTGGGCAGTCCAGCAATCCTTGGGAATCTTGGGGACAGGGCGACTTGCTAATAGTTCCTTCGGCTTGGGAAGGAGATGGTCTCGTAGTAGTCGAGGCGATTCTACTCGAGATCCCAATACTTCTTTCTGATATTCCTGAGTTTCGGTTTTTTGGATTGGATGATAAATTTTATTGCAAAAATCCTGCAGAATTTTCTACGAGAATCGTGCAATACCGCTCGGATTATTCATCTTTAATTGTCCCGAAGGAAATTCGTGAAAACTTGAAGGCTATTCGAGATCCAAATGTAATCGCGTCACAATGGAAAGAATTGTTGGATAAGTTCTAATTTCCAAATTTCATTAAAATAAACTTTCCAAAATCATATACATATATCTGCAAGATGCTCTTGGGGTTTCTAAACACCGGCTATTCTTGACATTTGCACCGCAGAAATTAAGGTATATATGAGGTTCATAATTTCAATTTTTGCTAAAACTTCATTCGCTCTATCTCTTCTAAAGTTTAGATGATAATTTAGAGAAATATTCTCTTCCTAATCCACCCTCACAACACCACTAGGTGTCATCAAGTGCACTGCAACTATTCCCGACTCACCCCCAGTATCAGCTGGGCTTAACCACATAACCTCAACCTCACTACCAAGAGCAGTTGCTAGATCATTTCCTAGCCAATCAGTGATTCTCTTTTCATCTCCTGCGATTTCAACTTTAACTATCTTTGCAATTGCTTTGCCATCTGTGGATGGGTGATCGAGTGATTTCCACTCAATAAAGAATGGAAGTTGTTTATCTTCTAGAGTTCCAAGAACACCGATTTGCTTCCAAGAAAGATCGTGGCCGTCTGGCTTTGTGCGGTGGCCATCAACTGCTTGTCTTCCTAAACGTGCTTCAACTTTTGAGACATCATCAACGGCGACAACCCAAGTGAGCCATCCGCCACCTTCTGCAGCACGCTTTGATACAGCTTTACCAAAAGGTGAAGCATCTGATGCTGGGTGATCTAGTGGACATACAACTTCGATG
>Ga0209550_10004871_pt1 | contig 12671 bp, 11 predicted proteins | sample LauGreSuBDMM15SN_2_FD_187567 | JGI IMG/M metagenome (GOLD analysis project Ga0209550, IMG submission 187567) | Freshwater lake microbial communities from Lake Michigan, USA - Su13.BD.MM15.SN (SPAdes) (version 5) | ecosystem: Environmental > Aquatic > Freshwater > Lake | place: Lake Michigan... | reverse complement strand
GGCGGCGGGGACGTTCGGCGGCTATGGAGCTTTTTGAGATCAAGGCCGAGGTGCCGGCAATGGCCGCAGATGCAGTTGATACGACGTTGCTGGAGTTGGGAATCGACGGCTGGAGCCTGCTGGAAGACGCCCTTGCAAAGCGGGCTTGGATTGTGGGCATTTTTGCGAGCGAGGCGGAGGCGGTGGCGCGGTGGCGGGAGCTGAGCCCGATGTTGGGGTTGGCGCCGTTGATCGAGCCCGTGGTGCGGCCGATGGGTGATCAAGACTGGAAGGAGAGCTATAAGGCCCACTTTCATGCGTGGCAGTTTGGGCGGTTGCACTGGGTGCCCGTGTGGGAACGCGAGGTGTTTGTGTTGCCGGCGGGGGACGCGGTGCTGTGGCTGGACCCGGGTCTGGCGTTTGGCACCGGGAATCATGAAACGACCCGGCTTTGCGTCGAGCGATTGGTGGTGCGAGCGGGCGAGGCGGGTGTGAGCGGGCGGGTAATCGACGCGGGCTGCGGCTCGGGAATTTTGGCGCTGTCGGCGCTACTTTTGGGGTTTCGGGACGTGGTGGGCTTCGACAATGACGCGGAAGCGGTGCGGATTAGTGAGGAGAACGCGGTATTAAACGGATTGGCCGGCCGGGCGACTTGGCTGATCGGAGATCTTTTGAGTGGTTTTGCGGGAAAACAGGCTGAGGTCGTTTTGGCCAATATTCAGGCCGATGTGTTGCAGCGTTTCGCCGGTGAGTTGTTGGCTGCGGTCGCGCCCGGCGGGGTGTTGGTGTTAAGCGGGATCTTGGCGCAGGAGCGAGACGTCGTGCGGGCGAAGTTCGAGGCTGCCGCGCCGGGATGGGGAGTGGATTCACGGGTCATGGGCGAATGGAGCGACGTGGTGCTCATGCGACCAAGCACGTGATGATTTTTGGACCATGAAGGTGCGTTTGAAGGGTCTTTTTGGGGTATTTTTGATGATTTCGGTGGGGTATTCGCGGGAAACGTGGCTGGCACCGGAACGATTTACCGCGACTCCGGGGGCGACTTTGCGATTTGAGCTGATGAGATCGGAGAGCTTTTACGGCTCGGAGGGAATGGGGCCCGTTGGGGCGGTTGTGAATACGCGGGGTAGGTTGGCGGACGAAGTGGCAAGTTTAGGGCCGGTGACCGGGGGCGAAAAAGGGGTGAGTTTTTCCGCAACCCTGAGCCGGCCGGGTTTGGCGGTAGTGTGGGCTGAGTTGGAGCCAGCGATCGTTGAGCGCGAACCCGAGCAGGCAGTCGTCCACCTGCGCCGCAGTCATGTGGGCGAAGCGGATCGGACGATTTTGATGGACGGGCCACCGCGGCAGGTTTGGCGGGAGCGGGTTTCGGCGCGGGCGAAAACGGCGGTTTACGTCGGTGAGCCCGATCCCAGCGACAAAGGTGGGTCCCAACCGCTCACCGATGCTTTGGATTTGGTGGTGGCGGGACCGGTGAAAGAGCATCGGGTGGGGGATGCTTTTCTGGTCAAGGTGCGACGGACCGGCCTGCCGGTAGAGGGGTTGGCGGTGGGATTCGTGCTCGCAGGTGAAGGCCGGGAACGCGTCGTGTTTTCCGGGGCAGACGGAGCAGCGACGATTCGGCTCGATGCGTCGGGAATGTGGCTCATTTACTGCCGTCACATTCGGCGGTCGAGCGAGGCTGACGTGGACTGGGTGACCGAGCTTGTGACTCTCGTGATCGAAGTGAAGTGAGGGGTTCAGAAGCATGGAAAATTGAGGATGCTGGCCGGTTCTTCGCTGACTTGAGTTTGGATTTCGACCGGCTCGGTCAGCACGAAAATTCCGAACCGGAACGAAGGGCGAATCGACCTAGTTTGCCCTGTATTTTGCACTCTCTCGGCGAGCCGTGATTTAGGCTCAGACCATAAAATTACGATAATTTGGGCCTAAATTTGATTAAAAACAGTGTTTATCTCCCGGAAACCCGCATTTTTCTAATTATCGCAAAAATTTAGCATAATCAGGGTTTGCCATCGGGGTTCCTATTCTTTTGAACGCCTCTTCTGAATTGGCTACTAAGCATTACTGACCAGCAAACCTTAACCAAAAATTCCTTTGGACCTTAAGCAAATCAAACAAATCATCGACCTCATGAAGCGGTCGGAATTGACGGAGTTCGCCGTTGAAGAAGAGGGCTTCAAGCTCAAGATTCGCCGGGGAGAAAATGGGGTTCCGATTGTGACGCGGAGTAGGGATTCAAATCCGCCTTTCCTTTTGGGTGGTTCAGATAACTCCCACCCGCCGATGAGTGCGCCGGCGCCGCAACAAAATCTGGTCCCCGCCAGCCCAGGGTTGGATGATCCGGGCATCGCTTACATAAAGTCCCCGATGGTTGGGACTTTTTACCGGTCGCCATCGCCCGAGAGTAAATCGTTCGCCGATGTTGGCACTAAGGTAACGGAAACTTCGCCGGTGTGTATTATTGAGGCGATGAAGATCATGAATGAGATTCAGGCCGAAGCCAAAGGGACGATCATTGAGGTGTTGGTGGAAAACGGCCAGCCGGTCGAATATGGTCAGAAAATGTTTAAGATAAAGCAGGCTTGAGTTTGCGAGACCCTTAAAGTGATCGCCCAGGAGCTGCAAAGAGCGGCTGCTGAAGCGCACAAGTCCCCGGGGCGATTCCCGGGCGTGCGTCAGGGCGGCGTTGCCTTCCTATTTCCTACCGATGATTCAGAAAATTTTAATCGCCAACCGAGGCGAGATTGCCCTTCGCATTGTTCGGGCTTGCAGAGAGTTGGGCATAAAGACCCTTGCGGTTTATTCGGAGGCCGACGTGCAATCGTTGCACGTGCAATTGGCGGACGAGGCTATCTGCATCGGCGGTCCGAAAAGCGCGGACAGCTACCTGCGGGCCGATCGAATTATCAGTGCGGCTGAGATCGCGGATGTGGACGCGATTCACCCGGGCTACGGGTTTCTTTCGGAGAACGCCAAGTTTGCCGAGCAGTGCGAGTCGTGTAATATCAAGTTTATTGGTCCTAAATCACAGTCTATTAAAATGATGGGTGATAAATCGGTGGCAAAGGACACGGTGCGAAAAGCAGGCGTACCGATTGTGCCTGGGTCGGATGGACCGGTAGAATCCGAGAGTGAAGCGGTGAAGGTTGCGCGGAAGATGGGTTATCCGGTGATCATTAAGGCTGTGGCTGGCGGCGGTGGTCGCGGAATGCGGATCGCGCATAACGACGTTTCTTTTGCGAAGGAATATCATGTCGCGCGGAACGAGGCGGAAAAAGCGTTCGGCAACGGCCAGGTTTACGTCGAAAAATACATCGAGAAACCTCGGCATATCGAGTTTCAGATTTTGGCGGATTCGCACGGGAAGACGGTGCATTTGGGCGAGCGCGATTGTTCGGTGCAACGTCGGCATCAGAAGTTGATCGAGGAGTCCCCGTCGCCGTTTTTGACCCCAGATTTGCGGAAAAAGATGGGAAAAGCGGCGATCCGAGCGGCCGAGGCGGCCCAGTATGAGAATGCGGGAACGATCGAATTCTTGGTGGATGCAAAGGGGAACTTTTATTTCATCGAAATGAATACGCGGATCCAGGTAGAGCATCCGGTCACGGAGGAGGTCACCGGCATCGATCTGATCAAGCAGCAGATACGAATTTCTAACGGGGAGAAACTCGGCTTTGACCAGAGCGACATCAAGTTTACGAAGCACGCGATCGAGTGTCGGATCAACGCCGAGGATCCGGCGCGCAACTTCATCCCTTCACCGGGCACGATTGGGCTCTATTATGCCCCGGGCGGGCATGGTGTGCGGGTGGATTCACACGCTTACTCGGGCTACGCGATCCCCCCGCACTACGATTCGATGATCGGCAAGTTGATCACTTATGGAGAAAACCGGAAAACGGCGCTGGAGCGGATGTATCGGGCCCTGAGCGAATATCTGATTCGCGGCGTGAAAACGACGATTCCGTTGCACAAGGCGATCATGGCCGATCCGGTGTTTATCGAAGGCAAGGCGACAACGGCCTACATGGAGGAATTCCTCAGCCGGACGCCAACGGATCTGTTTTCTTGATTGGGTCGCTCGAGGTTGGGGGCGCAGGATTTGAAGGTTGATGTTGGTCTACCTGATTCCGGCGGCGATCGCCGTGTTGATGCGGCGCGCGATGGAACGCATTTTCTCGCGCACTTCCTGGGAGTTGAGCGTGAGAATCTTGCGGTCCTCCATCACGACCCGGCCATGGATAACCGTGGTGCGCACATCGCGAGGGCTGGCGGCATATACGAGGGTCGAGTAGACGTCGTAGAGCGGGACAAGGGCGGTGGAGTTGTGATCGAGGATGATGAGATCGGCGAGTTTGCCGGGCTCAAGGGAGCCTAAATCTTTCTCGCGATGGAGGGCTCGGGCGCCGCCCAAGGTGGCCATCTCAACCACGTTCAGGGCGGGCATGACGTTGCGGTCTTTACGGTCGAGCTTGTGGAGTTTGGCGACGTAACCGAGCTGTCCGATGAGATCGAGGGTGTTACCGCTCATCGGGCCGTCGGTGCCGAGGCCGATGCGGAGGCCGTCGTCGTGCATTTTGAGGCCGGGGGCGACGCCTTTGGCGGATTTGATGTTGGCCACCATGTTGTGGGCGATGCCGACGTCGCGGGCTTTTAGGAGAGCGATATCGGAGTCGGTCACGAAAATGCAATGGGCGGCTACAAGGCGCGGGGTGAGTAGACCGAGGGAGTCGAGGTATTCGACGGGAGTTTGGTTGCGCTCTCGGCGGAGGGTCGAGATTTCGTCGGTCATCTCGGCCACGTGCATGAGGACCGGAAGATTGAGTTCGGCCGAGGCCTTGGCGACGAGCCGGAGGTGTTCGGCGTCGAGGGAGTAGGGAGCGTGCGGAGCGAGTGCGGGCGTGATCAGGGGGTCGTTGGCCCAATCGGCCGCGAATTTTTTCGCGTAGGCGAGACCGCCGTAGGGCACGGGCGAGTCGGGGGTGGGGAAATTGAGAATACTCTGGCCGAGGACGCCGCGGATGCCGACGAGTTTCGCGGCGCGGGCGACTTCGTCCTCAAAGTAATACATGTCGACGGCCGTGGTGACTCCGCCCTCGATCATTTCGACGAAGCCGTGGAGCGCGCCCCAATAAACGAGTTCGCGGTCGATGAGATTTTTTTCGAGCGGGAAAATGAAGCGGCGAAGACGGTCGGGCACGTCGTCGCCGAGTCCGCGAAAGACGGTCATCGACGCGTGGGTGTGGGTGTTGATGAGGCCGGGGAAGACCAGGTCCCCGCGGGCGTCGATGGTTTTCGCGGCGGAATAGTCCGCGGCGATGGAGGAGGAGCCCATGGCGACGATGCGTGAGTCGCGGATGATAATGGCGCCGTCCTCAATGACGTCGCGGGCGGCGTTCATCGTGACGATGTGGGCTCGGGTGATGATCAGGTCGGCGGGTTGGGGAGCGGCAAGGGCGGTCATGGAGATCAGCGGAAAGAGGATAAGAAAGGTGACGTGGATCGAGGAGGGACGCATGGCGGCGGGGAGATTTATCGGGCGAGCAAGGCGGTGAAGAGGTTCGAAAATTGAGGGACATCGAGTTGAAATTCGATGCGGGCGAGTTGTTCGCCCAAGTTGGGTTGGTGGCCAGGAGTCCAACTCAAGGTGTCGCCGTAGCTGGCGCCGCGGTCGAGGTTGACGTCGATGAAGGCGTTCTCGGCCTGAGTCACGACGGAGGGATCGATCCAAGATGCGGCGGCAATCTCGTCCCAAAGCGGGCGCCCGCGTTGGCCGAAGCGATCAAGGTAGGATGCGAGCGGCGTGCCGGCCCGAGCGATGGTCGCGAACTGCTCAGGGGTTGATCGAACGTGCTGGGAAATATCGATGGGCGAGCAGGTGATTTTTTTCCACGTTGAGCGGAGGACAATCCGCGAAGCCTCCGGGTCGAAGCGGAGGTTGAATTCGCGGCGCGGGGTGTGTTTGAACTCGGCGGAGTCGGTTTTGGGGTGGAATGATCCGCCCATGAAGTGGAGTTCGCGGATGAGTTCGGGCAAACGGGGTTCAAGGCGCACGGCGAGGGCGATGTTGGTCAGCGGGCCGGCGCACCAAAGGGAGATTTCGCCGGGGTGGGCCCGGGCTTGGCGAATGATAAAGTTGGCCGCGTGTTCGTCGGCGGGTGCGGTTGTAGGATTGCCTTCGGGCAGGTCGGGGGCGGCGTGGGGATCGATCGTGCGTCCGGGACGGGTAAGGTCCCAAGCGCCGTTGTAGATGAGACGGCCGTGTTGTTTCTCCCAGAGAGCGTGGTCGCGTGGGGTCTGCACAAGTGGAGTGAGCGCGCCGGGTAAGACCGGAATCTCGGTGCGCCCCATGATTTCGAGGAGCCGGAGGGCGTGACGGACCTGAAGATCGCGCCAATGGTCACCGGTGGGAACGCAGATACCGAGGGCTTCGACGTCCGGCGCGTTGAGGAGCATGGCGATCGCTTGGAGATTGGTGGACGCGGGTCCGAGGGCGTCTTGGTCGATAATGATTTTGCGGGAGGGCATAAAATGCGTCGCTGAGTGGTGGCCGGCGGTTAGGGCTCGAGGGAGATGTCTTTGTAGTTCCGAAAAAGGAGCGGTGAATTTTTCCAGCCACGGACGGAAGCGTGAACCAGCGTCGCGCGCGTGCCCCAGTAAATCGGTGCGATGGGAGTCTGTTCGATGAGGTAAGTCTCGGCTTGTTGAAGCGCGGCGTGGCGCCGGGCGGGATCGAGTTCGGAAGCGGCGGCGGCGAGTAGGGCGTCGTAGGCCGGGTCACTCCAGCCGGTTCCGTTGATGCCATTGCCGGTGGCGAAAATACCGAGAAAAGTCAGTGGATCGGGAAACTCGGCGTTCCACCGACCCCGCGCCAACGTGTAGTCGCGGGATTGATCATTGATGGCGGCGAGAAACATTTTGAATTCTTTTTGGGCGATCAAAACTTCGACCCCGAGCTCGCGCCGCCAGCGCTCTTGTAGAATCTCGGCGATGCGCTGGTTAGTTTCTTGAGGGATCGTGAGGAATTCAACCTTGGGGAAACCCTTTCCATCCGGGAACCCGGCCTCGGCGAGCAGACGACGTGCTGCGGCAGGATCGGAAACGAGGCCCGTGGGCGGATGGTAGCCGGCGAGGCCAGGGGGAGTGAGGGCGTGGGCGGGGAGTTGGCCGCCGCGAAGGACGTTCTTGACGATGGCATCGCGATCGATCGCGAGGGCAAACGCCCGGCGCACGCGTGGATCGCGGAACGGAGCTTCGGTCACGTTAAACCTGACGAAGTAGCTTTCGAACGCGGGCTCGATTCGAAGCAGGTGGGGCGCCTCGGTCTTGTAGGAATCAATCTTGCTCAGCGGCAGGTCCCAAGTGGTGTGCAACTGGCCGGCGCGAAAAGCGAGTTCTTGGCTTTGCAATGACTCACTGGGGTAGAATCTGATCTCATTGAGCTGGACGCGGGCTGCGTCCCAGTAGTGGGGATTTTTTTCGACGCTGAGATGTTGTCCTTCGCGCCATTCTCGGAGTCGAAAAGGGCCGTTGCTCACGAGCGGGAAATCGCGCGTCCAACGGGCGCTTCGGTCGTAAGGCGAACTGGATTTTTCGACTGAAGATCGATGAACGGGAAACCAAACGTTGGTGCGCAGGAGAGACAGGAAATACGCGGTGGGGCGTGCGAGCGTGATTTCGAGTGTCTTCTGGTCGGGAGCCCGGAAACCAACTAGGTCGAAGTCGGTTATCAGGCCTTTGGCGAAGAGCTCCGCATTTTTTACGGGGTAGAAAACGTCCTTGTATTCCGAGGCGAGAGCGGGCGTGAGGGCGCGTTGGAAGCTGAAGAGAAAATCTTGGGCTGTAAGCGGGTCGCCGTTTGACCATCTGGCATCCGGCCGCAGGTGAAAGATATAGACGAGTCCGTCGGTCGAAGATTCCCAGCGGTCTGCAATTCCTGGTCTCGGTTGCAGGGTGGTTTCGTCGAGTGTGACCAGACCCTCGAACAAAGAACTCAGAACGTTGTGATCGATGGAACCGCCGGCAATTTGGGGATCGAGGAATTGAACCTCTGCGCCGTTGCCGACATGAAGAATTTTCTCGCGATTGCCCGATTGGACAAGAGGTTCCCTGCGAGAGCACGCGGCCCCGGCAAAGACAACGAGGCCGATCAACAGCACATGAGCGGGTGAAGGTCTTAACATGGCGATAAGGCGAGTAGCAGAAGATGCACCGATGGGCTTTGCGAAAGGAATCAATCTCGGGAATTGGGCCTTGCGGGAAAATTGAGGTAAACTCACGTTTCTGCCGCGTGAAAATCGGATTTCTTGGCGGCAGTTTTGATCCCGTGCATTTTGGCCATTTGATGGCCGCTCAAGACGCGTATGAACAGTGCGGTTTGGACCGTTTGATCTTGGTTCCGGCGGCTCAAGCGCCGCTAAAACCCACCGATGTACAATCCTCACCCGAGGACCGCATGGCGATGATGAAGGCGGCGGCCGGTTGGGATAACCGCTTCGAGATTTCCGACTTCGAGCTGCGCAAAGGAGGGGTCAGTTATACAATTGATTCGGCGCGGCATTTTCGGGCGCTCTATCCGCAGGACGAACTCTATTGGGTAATCGGTGGCGATCAGTTGCCCAAGCTGCATCTTTGGAAAGAGATCGAAGAATTGGCGAAGCTAGTGGAGTTCATCTTTCTCGAGCGTCCCGGGTATCCGGTTAAAGCCCGCGTCGATATCCCGGGCTTGCGCTTGCGTCGGTGTGACGGACACCTGCTGGCGATCAGCTCGACTGAATTGCGAGAGCGAACCCGACTGAACTTAGCGCTCGATTATTTTGTGCCGCATAAGGCGATTGTTTACATCCGCGAAAAGGGTCTGTATCGCGGGAAGGAATGAAATTGAAAAAATCTGAATCCCTCGCTCTCGTTAAGCTGTGCTGTCGGGCCTTGGAGGAAAAGAAAGCGGAGGACCTCCGGGTGATGGATGTGAGTGAGCAGTCATCTATTACAGATTTTCTGGTCTTGGCCACGGGCACGTCATCGCCTCATCTGCGGGCCTTGCGGATTGAAATAGAAAAGGCGTTGGATTCCGCTAAAGCGCCGATCGTTGGAATGGAGATCCCGCAAGATAGCGGCTGGATGGTGATCGACGCGTTTGACGTCATGGTGCATCTGTTCACGACGGACCAACGGGGGCGATATGCTTTGGAAAATCTTTGGAAAGACGCGACCGAAGTTTCGGTTCCTAAGCTGCTGGCGGTGCCAAAAAAACCAAAGCCGACAGTCCGGAAAAAGGGGGAGACCGAGAAGTCTAAGAAGCCGACTAAATCGCGAACAAAGAAATAGAAACCGGGTGGCAATGAGCGATTGAAGTCCGTAATTTTGGGGTAGTCACGAATTCGTATTGCTACTTATTGGCGTTTTCGCTAAGCGCTTTCTGGTAGGAATTAAAGATGCGATTCCGGGTGTGCGACTGAGCCTTAGCGGAATTTCGACCTTGTCTCCGAAATTCAATTTCAGCAGCCTTAAGTGGGTTATTATAAAACACAAAGATGCCAAAATGAAAAACTCGCCCAGCAACTCCACCAAGGGCGTTACCCTTGTTGAAATCATGATCGTCGTCGTCATCATTGGCCTTTTGACCGCTATGGCGATTCCCGCCTTCCAAAAGGTTCGTCAGTCCGCACAAGACAAAGCGGTGCTGGATAATGCCCGTTTGCTGGCAGTGGCTGCTGATCAATACTTTTTGGAGAACGGTGTTTCTACGGTTACATTAGACAAACTGGTTGGCCCGGCCAATTTCGTCAAAGAACTCAAAATTATAGCAAATGAGACCTATCCGCTCACGTTCAGCCAAGGGGTGCCGGTCAAAGTCACGGGGGTTGCAGGGGCTCGTACGGTTGTATTTCCTCCCTGATCTCGGCGTCATGGGTGTCGTCGACCCGCTGGCGCTGATCCGGGTTAACTCGCCTTGAATGGTGGGCCTGCGGTCACACCAAATAAATTAGCGGGAAAATAAAAGGTAGTCCGTCGGTAGCGACAGCGGTAATAATATTTCAGCGGAGTAGATTATATTTTAAAATTGCCCAAAGCGCGCGGATGCCATCGCGCCATCCGATTTTTTTACCTTCGGCGTAGGTTCGGCCGTAGTAGCTGATTCCGACTTCGTATATTACGACACCGAGCTTTGCGACTTTGGCGGTAATCTCTGGCTCGAAACCGAAGCGGTTTTCTTCGATCGTAATTTTTTGCAGCACTTCGCGACGGAACATTTTATAGCAGGTTTCCATATCCGTCAGGTTAATGTTCGTTCCCATATTTGAGAGCAGGGTGAGAAACTTGTTTCCTACCATGTGCCAGAAATAAACGACCCGGTGAGCCTCGGCGCCCATGAAGCGCGAGCCGAAGACAACATCGGCTTTGCCGTCGAGAATAGGTTTCAGCAGGCGAGGATACTCCTGCGGATCATACTCAAGATCAGCGTCTTGTACGACTACTACGTCCCCCGTGGCGACGGCGAAGCCGGAGCGAAGTGCGGCTCCTTTGCCTTGGTTGACTTCGTGATAGATGATTTGGGAAACAAGTGGCGCGATTTCGCGGCGGAGTAAGTCCCGGGTGCCGTCGTGCGAGCAGTCGTCGACGATGATAATTTCCATGTCCGAGATGGGAGCCGACCGTACCCGATCAACGATCGTGCGGATGGTCTTGGCCTCGTTGTAGCACGGGATGACGACGGAAAGTTTCATGCGAAAACCCGAAATATACGGTGAGAAACAATCATAGGAAGTCTTTTAAGGGGCGAGAAGATGGTATAGGAATATCCGGGGCGCTGAAATCAAGAGCGTTGAGGCGGATTATCCAATCGCAAGCGGCGAGGGTGTTCGGTTGCGGCTGGCCTCCGCGTGGTGAGCGATTAAGTTCCGAGGGTTCTCCGCCGCGCTCGGGCGCGGTGTAGATTTTACGACAAACACTCGACGCCATCCTAGTGATTGGCGTTTCATTTCCTCCGTATGGTATCGGCGGATCTTTTCGATTTTCAGATCAACGGCTTCGGCGGCGTTGATTTCCAACGCGACGGGCTCACCCGGGCGCAGTTTGAGCACGCGGTCGGAGCGTTGCGCCGCTGCGGGACGTCGGGGATTTTTGCGACGTTCATCACCGACGAGGTGGACGCGCTCTGCTGGCGATTCGAGGCCTTCGAACGGCGGTGCACCGAGTCGCCGGCGGCGGGCTCGGCGATTCTTGGTTATCACCTAGAGGGGCCGTGGCTGAGTCCGGTGGAAGGATTTCGCGGCGCGCATCCGGCCGCGCCCCAACATGCTCCGTCGCTCGCGGAGTTTGACCGGTTGCAGGCTGCGGCCGGCGGGCGCATCCGGCTCGTCACGCTGGCGCCGGAGTGGCCGGGCAGCGCCGAGTTCATCGCGGCGGTCACGCGGGCTGGTGTCCATGTTTCGCTCGGGCACACGAACGCCACCGAGGCTCAGATCGACGAAGCCGTGCGCGCCGGCGCGCGGTTCTGCACGCATCTGGGCAACGGTTGTCCGCTGCAACTCCACCGCCACGACAACATCGTGCAGCGCCTGCTCGCGCGCGATGAGCTGACGGCGTGTTTCATTCCCGACGGGATTCATCTGCCGCGTGCGGTGCTCCAGAATTTCTTCCGCGCCAAACCCCCCGGCCGCGTGCTGTTCACGACCGATGCGATGGCGGGCGCCGGGGCGCCGCCGGGGCGCTACACGATTGGGCCGCATGCGATCGAGGTCGGGGCGGACGGCGTGGCGCGGCAGCCCGGGGCGCAGAACTTCGCCGGCTCGACGTTGACGCCGGATGTCGGCGTGCGCCACGTCGCTGACTGGCTCGGGCTCCCGCCGGCCGAGGCCCGCGCGCTCTGGTCCACGGCCCCCGCCGCCGCCTTTGGCGTCACGTTGCCCACGCTCTAATTTTTCTATGCCCGTCATCGCTCCTTTCTATTCCACTGCCGGCCGTCTGGCGATTGAGGTTCATTCCGACCGTGCCGCCCTCGGTCGCGCCGCCGCGCAGGCGGTCGCCGCGTATCTGCACGGGGTCGTCGCCCGGCAAGGGGAGGCGCGGGTGATCTTCGCCTGCGCGCCGTCGCAGGATGAATTTCTCGCGGCGCTGGTCGATCCGACGAAGTGCGGCATCGCTCTGGATTGGTCGCGGATCACGGCGTTTCACATGGATGATTATGTGGGACTCTCAGGCGACCATCCGCAGAGTTTTCGCCACTACCTCCGGCAGCATCTACTGAGTAAGGTGCCGATCGGGGTTTTCCATCCGTTGCCGGCCGAGGAACCGGATGCGGCGGCGGTCGCGGCGCGTTACTCGGCGCTCCTGCGCGAGCGGCCAATCGATCTCGTGTGCATGGGCATTGGTGAAAACGGGCACATCGCTTTTAATGATCCGCCCGTGGCCGACTTCGCCGATGCGCAGCTCGTGAAAGTGGTCGAACTCGATCACGCGTGCCGCCAGCAGCAGGTCAACGACGGGTGTTTTCCCACGCTGGCGGCGGTGCCGCGGCACGCGTTCACGCTCACGGTGCCGGTCTTCCGGCAGGCGCGCCGCCTGAGTATCCATGTGCCGGGGCCGCGCAAGGCGGCGGCGGTCCGTGCGACGGTCGAGGGACCGATTGCAACCGCGTGCCCCGCGTCTATTCTTCGCCTCCACGCCGATGCCACGCTCTACATCGATGC
>Ga0209550_10004870_pt1 | contig 12671 bp, 21 predicted proteins | sample LauGreSuBDMM15SN_2_FD_187567 | JGI IMG/M metagenome (GOLD analysis project Ga0209550, IMG submission 187567) | Freshwater lake microbial communities from Lake Michigan, USA - Su13.BD.MM15.SN (SPAdes) (version 5) | ecosystem: Environmental > Aquatic > Freshwater > Lake | place: Lake Michigan... | reverse complement strand
TTTTTACCAATCTCGGGTCTTCTCCCTCTCCAGGTTGAACTGGATTAATTTCATTATTAGGTTTGGTATCTTCTAGACCGATTGTTTTGGCCTCATCAAGCATAAATTCGTTAAATGTTTTCATTAAGTATATATCACGATATGAGACCCAATAGGACATAACTCAATTTATAACCAGCAAAGGCTCCAGCCGCTGATGGTATTGGAAACACTATCAATTTCCCAAAGTCTGTAACATATTTAGGTCTATTTAAAATACGTCCCATAAAAGAAAAGTACACTAAATAACCAAGTAGGACTGCGATGTCAGTTTTGGTCGCAATAAATACCACCAAGGTGGCTCCAATGAAGGCAAATATAAAATTATCTCGGACCCCTTCCCAAATCTCCCTATTCGTTGCTTCTTTATATTCTTTATAAATTTTCCTAGGTTTGATTTTCATACCGGTCTTATTATGAAATTTGTTCTTTAAAATTATCTTTTACTTTTTTTGATATTGGAATTGATCCTCCATTTTCATCAATACGAACAAACTTCATATTTGTTGATAGTACCGTTGATTGTGTTCCGGAATATACATTGTGTGATCTGGCTTCCATGTAGAGAGTTACTGAAGTATTGCCAATTGATACAACTTCACCATACACTTTGATTAACTGTCCCTCTTTGGCAGGTTTTTCAAATACACATTGTTCAATTAATACAGTAACCATTCTAGGGGAGTCAGCAACTTGCATAGCAAAAGCAGCGGCTGCCGCATCCATCCAAGCTAGCAGTTTTCCTCCAAATAAATTTCCATGAAAACCTAAATCTGATTTCTTAATTGGGTGTGTTGAAATTAATTCCATTAGTTACTTAAGGGTGCTTTAATAGTTGGATGTGATTGATAGTTACTCAATTGGATGTCTTCTTCTAATAAACATTTGCAAAATGCGTCTGATTTAACTGCTTCAAAGAGGGGTTTGTCCCACCATTCTGTATTAAAATTTAATTTAGGTAATGGGTAAGGTTCTCTGGTATTATATGGAATCCCGTAAGATTCATAGTACCCGCTTAATCCTCCACCAAATGGCATCAATTCGTCAACTGCCTTATTATAGTTCTCTTCGCCCATTGCAGACTTTAACAATTCAGTTCTCTCCTCGTGTATGTATTTCCTTCCAATTTGTTCCTTAGCCTGTTCAATATGATTTGAATAAAGGTGTACGTCACCAAGATTTCCAATCAACTGATCAGGAACCATATTTACTTCTTTTGCTATTATCTCCAATAACAAACCATAAGAAGCGATATTGAATGGTAAACCTAAGAATGTGTCTACTGAACGTTGATTCCACATTAGGGAGATTGCTCTGGTTGGAACATTCCATTGATTGATTTCAGAATGGGATAAGGTATCAGGCCCACCTCCATTATAAATTTGATTAAACATTTCTTGAGTAACTAACTCTCTTCTCTCATCTAAACTCAACTCTCTTGTGTAAACTTGAAATCCATAATGACACGGTGGAAGAACCATTTGGTCCAATTCTCCAACATTCCAAGCATTAACCATTAATCGTCTACTATCTGGATTCACTTTAAGGTCGTTGATTAGGTTTTGGATTTGGTCTAAAGAATCAAAAATGTGTAAAGTTTCACTATGTTCAATGTCTTCTACTTTTCTATATCGTTTCCACTTTCTCCATTGCTTACCATAAATTGGACCTAACTCACCCCATTCTGCTGCAAACTCGCCATCTGTTTTGATTTTGTTGATTAATTCTTCTTGAGTCATTAATCTAATTTGATTTTCATTAGGGTCATCGACATGAACGCTGTAGTCAGGTTCTTCATATCCACCGGCAATTTTACAATAGTTTTTATATGCATCACCGTCCCAAATGTGACAATTATTATCAACTAAAAACTTAATGTTGGTATCACCTCGTAAGAACCAAAGTAGTTCTGTTACGATTGTTTTAAATGGCATTTTCTTGGTTGTAAGAAGTGGAAACCCATCCTTCATATTATGTCGGATAGTATAACCAAAAATGCTCTTTGTTCCTGTACCGGTTCGGTCCTTCTTATCAATTCCATGTTCTAATATGGTTTGCAAGAGGTCAGTGTATTGTTTATCTAATTTGTTCATTTCTTTAAATCGTTTTTAACGTCTATTTCTACTCTTCTTAAATAAGATTCTCTTTTTTCTTGAGAAACAAAAGGTACACTCCAAAATTGTCTTGTCTTTGTCTTAAACCATCCAAACACAAATGAATAAACACCCATAACCAATCGCAATTTAACCGAGTTAAAATATAGAGTTTGAACTGGCAGGGCTGGTGCGCCGTGTGTTAGATATGTTCTAACTTTTTTATCACTTAATAGAGGTTTTGGATAACCATACAATTTTGTTAATGGTACAAAGTTATATGCAAATCCAGGTGTGAATACTTCATCGAAAAAGATTTCTATTCTTGGAGTTAATCTAAACCACCAAACCGGAGATACAATGTAAATTCTATCTGACCAAGTAACTGCTTCTTTATAAGATATTATTAAGTCAGTTCTAGGTCTACTAAAATCATCATTATACAAATCTAATACTTTAACATTTTCATTACTGTTAGATAGGGTTGATTCAATAGTTTTATAGATTCCGTTATAACAAAAAGAATCTTTATTTGGGTGTGCTATTATTATTAGGTTATTCATTATGATTTAATTACTTTGATAATGTTTAAGGCAATCTCTTTAAAGTATTCGCTATCAGCTCCTTTTTTGGTAACCATTGCTGCTGTACCTATTCTTATACCACTAGTATCGATAAAGTTTCTAGTGTCGTTTGGTACACTATTCTTATTAACTACAATATTATAATCCGATTCTAAAGTATCTGCTACCTCTCTTCCTGATTTATCTCCAGTATGAATAAGAATGATATGGCAATCCGTTCCAGATGTTGTCAATTTAACACCGTTCTCTGTAAATATGGTACACATGTATTGTGCCATTTCAAGGACATTTTGAGCATAACTGGCAAAATGTGGATGGAGTGCTTCTGAATATGCCTGTACTTTACCTGCAACCTGATTCATTAACGGTCCACCTTGTGTTCCTGGAAAAACTGCTCCATTAATCTTTTTGGTATATTCTGGATTGTTCCATAGAATCATACCACCTCTGGCTCCTCGTAAGGTTTTATGTGTTGTTGAAGTTACAAAATCAGCCCATTCAATTGGTGATTCATAAACACCTCCGGCAATTAGTCCACTATAATGAGCCATATCAACCAGTAGGTAGGCACCCACTGAATCTGCAATCTCACGGAATCTTTTAAAATCTATTTGTCGAGGGTATGCTGATGCTCCAGCAATAATCAATTTTGGTTTTAACTCAAGGACTTGTGCCTGTATTTTATCATATTCTAACCAACCTTCAGCATCAACTCCATAAAAATGATTGTTAAACCATTTTCCACTAATATTCGCTGGAGAACCATGTGAAAGGTGTCCTCCTGCTGAAAGGTCCATACCTAAAATTGTATCTCCTGGGCTAAGGAACGCCTTGAATATTGCAAGGTTTGCATTGGCTCCACTATGTGGCTGAATGTTGGCAAACTCACAACCATAGAGTTTGGTTAATAATTCAATTCCGTAGTTTTCTAACTCATCGTAATGTTTACAGCCATTATAGTACCTTTTACCAGGGTACCCTTCGGCATATTTGTTAGTAAAATCTGAGCCACAAAAGAATTTTACCGCGTCAGACGTAAAGTTTTCTGAAGCAATAAAGTTATGTTCTTCATTTTGACGATTGATTTCATCACCTAGAATCTTAAGGATTTTTGTATTCATTTCTATCATGTTTTTATTTAATTTTATGGGCCCAATGTAATAGCCCTTGTCGTGTTTTAAGTCCTATCGATTCGTCAAGTATATCTAATCCCTTCTTTTTGCAAATTGATCTCAACATTGCAGTGTGTCTCTTAATAAATGAATTCCATCGTGCTATTTGTCGATTATCGTCTTCTGACCTGCGACCGTAAAAAAAATTAATGTACCAATTAAACCATCCATAAGGGTCCTGTTCACAAATCCATCCAGAATCTGTCCAGCCCTGATAGTCCATGCCGCAAATAACGCCGTATTTATTTAGACTTTTATCATATTTAGGGTTAATTAACTGGTTAGCACTGAAATGTTCATCAACCATTAAGAGGAATTCCACAGGTACCCATTCTGTCCAGTCCTTATGTACTTCAGCGTTTCCAAAGTAATTACCCCCAAAAACTCCCTCTTGCGTCATTTCGACTGGGGAGTAGGATGGTGTAAAATCAGGTCGGTCTTCAAATTGATAAACTTCTAGAATGATATTAAATGTAGGTTGAAAATTACTTACAAGTCCCATATTGATTTTTTCTTGGTTTTAAAACGGTCTGCGATGGTTGCCAATATAAAGGCTAGAATTCTTAAGAATTTACCCATTAATTTATTTTACTATTTAATTCCATTAGCTATTGATTTGCTCGTCTTTAGAATCCTTCTCAAATTTCACTAAGAAGTATTTGTACGCCTTATATCCCCAGTATGCAAACCATGATACAATAAAGAATTCTATTGCAGGTCCTGGATAATTTGTAAAAATCCATAGGAAGCAACTAACTACGAACATTAAGACTCCAATAGAGCCAATTGCGGCAAAGATTGCCTTGATTTTGTTAACCATTATATATGTTTTAAAAATTAAACGCTTTCGTTGTCTGTAAAATCTTTGAGGTCTTTAATTTCTTGCTCCAATTCTGTTACTCTCCATTCATAATCAAAAAGTTCATCCGTAGTAATTTTACCATGCTTACATAATTTTCTTGCAGCGGAAAGTTCCTTTTTTGCAGATTGTAACATTCTATATAAATGTGAATCAGATTGCTTGTAAGATTCGGTGTCTCTATTAACCTTGGTAGGTTCAGTAGACTTTTCTTTATTGATTACATTAAATTTGAATTGTTTGAAGCAGCTTAAGAATTCTTTAACGGATGTTTTAATTGTGTCCATTCTTTAGATTTATAATTTATATAGGTTTGGTCCTATTTGTTTCATTATATTTATTAACAATTTAAAAACAAAAAAGACCTTAATTGCTTAAGGTCTCTTTAAAATCTAATCCGGACAGATTCTTATATAGAACCTGGCTGTAGTACTGTAATCGCTTGAGCAACCATAACTGAGTCTCTTAAGGTAAGAGCTCCAGAACTTTGTGCCATTTGAGCAGCTTGGATTAATACGTTTACTGCACCTCCCGGTGTCATACCTTCAATTTGGTCGAAGATAGGAGTGATTTCCTCCTCAGTATTTGTTGGTTGTGGAGCCTCCGCTTGAGGTCCTTCATTCGCTAAAACTGAATCTTCTGTGAATACTCTTTCAGATTCTGGGTTTTGGTCTAATACGCTTGGTTTTGCCATTTTAATTTATTTTAGTTTAAAATTATTATATTAATATTTTTAGGATAGTTTCAACCTATAATGATTTTAGCATCTTAATTAGTTCTGGCTGTGGTGACATATCACTCTTATCCTTTCTTGTTGAAGTGTGACTTAACATCCCTTTAACCTTTCCGGCCCATGCGTCTTTGTTGAATTCAAATGCTTCAGCAGGTGTTTTAGTGTTCAACCATTCAACAAGTCCCTTCTCAATGTTAATACCATCGCGTTCTTTAATGAATAGAATTAGTTCTCTAAGTGATTCGATTTGCGCCTCTGAATATTTATGGTAATATTGTGAACCTCTGAATTTGAATCCTAAGTCGCATACCTGACTTGGATGAACAATCGTTCCAACATAAGTTTTAAAAATAGTTCCAACCTTTGTTAAGGGTCCAAAGTTACATACTTCAATTCCAACTGAATTATTATGCATGCTTTGAGAACCATTGTCCCCTAGGTGGGCTCCAAACCCTCCATCTGGCATACATTTTACAATAACACCGTCGAACTTGGTACTTTTACCATTAACTGAAGGTCCTCCAATTAAGAATTCTGTTCCAATTTTACCTCTGGTATCATCATTCCATTGGTCAACTACGGCAAAAGGATTGTCTCCTCCGGCTGTGTGATGCAGGAATAAGTATTCCGGTTTGTTAGGTCCAGCGTGGTACTCATCCTTCTCAAGATAATAAATCTCATGGGCGTTTAGTGTAACTTCACTGTCCAGATGTTTTTCAAGTTCTTCACCGAAAATTAATCTCTGGGTTGTAGGACCCACCAGTCCGTCAATTGTTAATCCATGGCTCCCTTGAAAATTCTTAACTGCCAATTCTGTTGTAGGTCCAAAGGTTCCATCAACTTTAACCTTGAGGGCTTTTTGTAACAATTTAACGTCTTCTCCCTTGTCTCCTCTTTTTAATAAATTTCTCATTCTAATATGTTTTTTAAATTATCTATACATTCTTGTACCTGATTGTAAATCTCTTCAGGATTTTTATGTTCAAATACACATCTATAAAGGGTCTTATTTGACATCAGATGCAATAACTCACACCGTACAATAAACTTTGGTTTTTTATTTAGTAGGGGCTGTAGATGAATTATATTCCAAATTTGACTCTTTGCCTCTCCAATAAATCCACATTCAGTTGCAACATTTGCGGTTAGGATATACTCGTCGCTTTCAATTGATGCAAATTTCTGAAGTTCTTTAATACCATTTGCAATCATGTAGAGTCTATAAGCAGTTTGGTGTGTTGAATCCAAGACTGCTCTGAGTGTATTTGCTTCTAACTTTTTGCTAATGTATGGTTTTGGTAGTTTTACCTTTTCAAATTGTACTTCAATTGTCATTTTCCAGAATTTTCAATAGGTACATAACTGCGGATATTTGTATCGTAAACCGTCATGTGGTCTATTACACTATTGCCACCAACTCTTCTAATTTCAGGGTTATTTTGAGCAACTAATCCAGGATTATCTTTTACATCTATAACATCAATTTCAATTCCATTTAATGTAGAATCATCAGGACCACTACTTCCGGTAGGTCCTTCTAAAACTTCTTCAATTAAATCCTCTTCTAATCCATCTTGTAGGGTAACATCCCAATCTTTAATCTCTTCCTCTGGAAAATCATACGTATCATTAACTAATGGATTATACGATTCAATCTCTATTTCTGGTTGAGGGTGATTAATCTCTTCGGCAATTACATCTAGGTCTTCAACCCGGATTGGTGTTACTTCATCATCTGGTTTAATATAATCTACCAATGATTTTATAAACCCAAGTGCTACAAGTGGTAAGATTGCTCCTGAAACACCCGCAAGTAATCTTTTTTGTGCTATAGGTTCCCATTCTACAATATTAAATAATTCTACCCAACCCTGATAATCTTTAATGTGGGTATATGCGTAGTACATATTTCCCTGCATTTGCATCCCGGTAATTACAATGAATAGGGCCCATACCATGGTTTTATTCATTTTGTCCAGGGTAATAAGAGCAGCCAGGGAAGCGGCAGCTCCCAGCTCAAATCCAATTGCTAATGATATTGCTAACCATTCTGGATTTGATAATCTAAAAAAGTCAACTACGTGAATAGTTGATATGATACTTACCAATAGGTAAAGAGAAACAAAAGTCCCAATTATAAACCCATTAACTGCCTTGCTCTTCGTTGTTTTCATCTTCTTGGTTTTTATAAAAAATCTTATTAACTAGTAGATCCGGATTGTTTAAGGCCTCAGCTCGACCAGCACATCCACAATCATCATAACCCAGGGCTTTTGCAATCCTGTCGGCTGCAATGTCGGCTCTGACAAACCTGGCAGCTTTTGCCAGGTCAGAGCCAAATCCTTGGGTTTTTTTCTCAATAGCCATTACTTAGATTTCTTCAGTACTTCTATTTCTGCTTCGATTTGATTTTGTCTTTGAACGTCCAATATTTTTCTGTCCGTTGCCTGAATCATTCTCTTCTCAGCGTTTAATCCTTCAATTTTAACATCTTTTGATGTTGGAAGTTGATTAATAATTTCAGTGTTTGCTTTAGTAACTTTCTTTAAGGTTGTTACCTCAGAATCGATACTGCATGATTTAAAATAGACAAGTACTAGTAGCACTGCAATTACTTTAGAACCATGGTCTGCAAAAAATTGATTAATTTTGTTCATAGTTGTTAGTTTTGTTATTTATTATTTATCTCTTTTATTTTTTGAGGTGTTAGGGCCTTCAAGAATTCAACATATAATTTAATACAGTTTTTAACATCATCTTTATGAGCCATTTCTACGGTTGTATGCATGTATCTCAGTGGAGTTGCAAGGATTGCAGTTGGTGTACCCTCTAAAAAGAACGACATAGTATCATTACCCATTGAACCAACTGTTAATTGAACTGGAATCTTGGCCTCTTTTGCAACCTCTCTCAGCATTCCATTAATTTTTCGGTGATTCTGTGCTGTGTATTCTAAACATGGACCCTCTCCACCTTTATTATCTCCGTCTTTTGCTTTGTCAATTTTAGGAGTATCAGTCGCGTGGCAAACATCATGTACTAGGGCCAGGTCAGCCTTTAATGTTTTTGCAATCAGTGCGGCTCCATGTAGTCCAACCTCTTCTTGTACAGAATTTACAACATATAGGTCATAAGGTAAATGAGCATCCTCTTCTACCAGTTTTCTTAGGACTTCGGCAATAATATAACCACCAATCTTGTTGTCTAAAGAACGTCCTACGTAGTAATCTCCAATCTCCTCTAATTGAGTGTCAAATGTTATAAGGTTTCCAATTTCAACTCCAGCTTTTACAACAGCCTCCCTGTCTTTAAGACCCATATCAACCCATAACTCCTCTGGATTGTAACCCATTGAAGTGTATTCTTTTCGGGTATGAATTGCCGGCCATCCAAAAAGACCTCTCAATTTTTTACCATCATGTGTATGTATCATCACCGTTTTAGAAGGTGCAATCATATTGTCACTTCCTCCATGTCTTTTAACCCTGATCATCCCATCACTTTCAATATGTGTAATAATCCATGCAATTTCGTCACAGTGCGCCTCAATTACAACTTTAGGGGTCCATGGCTCTAAATCATTTCCTGATTTTGTTTTTCCACGGTATAGGGCGTAAGTTGTTCCATACGCGTCGGTTTTTACATTTCCATTAACCAATGGTCTAACGTAATCTTCCCAGATCTTTTGACCCTCTGTTTCTTGGGCTACTGGTGAGTACGCATTAAGGTAGTTATATAAGAACTCCTTATTTTTCTTCAATTGTTTGGTTTTCTTCATTATATTGATTTAATCGTTTCATAAATTCTTTAAAGTAATGTTTTAGGTCACTTTGAGTTAGGGTAAATATTTGTGGTTTGTCCTCGAGTTCATTAGCAATCCAAATCTCTCCTCCACTTGGAATATGTCCAGTTCTCTCCCAAAATGCTATTGCATAACCTGCAACTTGACAAAAATAATCCTCTATCCACTCGTCCCGTTTGGGCTTTCGACTATTCTTATAGTCTATAATTAAGATTTTGTTTCCAACCATTTCGGAAGCATTATCAAGAGTCCCTGCATAACCACGACCTGACCATATAAATTTCTCAGCCGCTAGCACTTTAACCACTCTATCAAAGAATTCCGGATGGTGTGTCCAGAACTTGAGAAAGAATTCCCAACCAGCCTTCAACCATGTCTCACCTGAGGGATCCTCATTGAACTGGTTGACTTCAATATCTGTCTTTGATATGAATATCAATTGGGCTAAACGTTGATTCGGCGTACCTTCGAGACCCTTATATAATTCTAGTAGTCGGTGCATAATAGTACCTCGATTCATCGATAGATTTGAGATCCGGTCAGCCTCTTCATGTCCAATCTTGTCTCTCCATTCGTCCAATCCACTTTGGTCTTTTGTATTTCCAAGAATTGTCGTCATACTTGGATAGGTTCCAACTACAACATCATTTAAGGTTACTCTATAATATCGACGTCCATTGATTTCTACACGTTCAATAGATTCCATTAAAACATGGAAATTATCCAATTGATAAAGAATCCAATAGTTGCTAAGATTCCGGCAAATAATAAGTTTCTAATCACGGCAGTCCATGTAAAGTAATCGTTGTCAGGATAGAGTACTACAAGATACTGTGCACTTCCTGGAATTTTACTTATTTCAGGATATGAAAGGTCTGAAAGTCCATATTTGATTAGAATATCATTAATTGGACCTAATTGTTGAAATACCAGAGATTGTTGTACCAAATCCGGTTGACCTAAAAACTCATTTTGAATTTCTACAACACCGTAAATTCGACCAATATAGTCAACTCTAAGTCCAGCTGCAGTAAGTTCCGGCTCTACTGCTTTAACTGCCTTGTAGTACTTGCGGGTAATCCATGCCTCTTTAAAGAATCGAGGCCAATATAATAGTGCATTTTTCATAGTGCTAATTTTTATATTTATATCTTATTTTTGGGAATTGTTTCCTATTAAAAAAGGGACCCTTTACAGAGTCCCTTTAGTTTGGGTAGGTCAGAGGCCTTCTGCCTACCGAGACCTTGTCGTTGAATTGCTTAAGATTTAAGCTTGTAAATTTACAGGATAACTTTTGTTTGAATTACAGTTAAGTTTGTTAGTTTGCTGAACGTATCCTTTAAAATAAGTTTTTAAGCGTTCTTAGCTTCAGAGATATGGGTTCTCACATCTTGAGCCAAGGTCTTAATAGTTTGCATTGCTTTACGAACCCGTGTTCCAGCGGCTCCATTTTGTTTTTCTTCAAATTTAGCAGCGTCTACTCTAATAGAGTCAACAGCCTCTACGATTTGATTTAATAAATCTTCCATCTTGTTTGGTTTTTAAATTCTAGATTTATATATGGGTTTTAAATAAAGTTTCAAGAATTGTATGGTTTTCCATCAACTAATATTTGGACAACATCAGGACTGTTTGCCATAATGTATTTAACATAGGCCTTTGGGTTCTTAATATTATCATACACTTTAATTCCTGCCTGATAATGTACTTCAACTACACTTCCACCTGGAGCGGCAGATAGTGGGTTGGTTCGGAATTCTTGTCCGACGTATACTCTATTCTTTTCCATTTTTTATTACTTTTTTAATTCTGTTAAATAATTTTTCAAGGTCTTCGATAGAATCTACTGACCATTTTTCTGTCTTTAAGACAAAGAAACAATCGTTATCTCTATCGATTCCAAGACTTGAATGGGCTTCTATTTCTAGGAACTCATATTGATCGCGTTCTGATAAACAATTTCCATCTTGTGAGAATCTAAATGTTGCCTCTTCTAATAGGGTTCCTTGCTCTTCCATGTTATTTCTTTTGTTTTAATTTCATGCTTTTAGGCTCACTAATAATTTTTAGGTAGGATGCCTTGTCTTTTAGACACTTTGTACAATAAGGTGCATAATACTCATCGTGATTGGTCTCAACCCCTCTGTGTGCTTTGCGGGAAACTGTATAAAGGTCCTTACTAGGAAAATCGTCTAAACAATTAGAACATATTGTAAGTGATACTTCTCTTGCCATATTATTTAAAAGTTTCTTTTTGTTTCATATATTGCTTTTACAGTTGGGAATCTTAAACTGATTCCGCCATTCTGATTTTTAGTCTCTTCGAAATACTGAACTGTTATTTGTTTTCCAATGATTTCACTAGGATTCTCGAAGTAGTAGCGTTTCTGTTCGTGATTAAATCCACTACCAACTTGAACTCTGTAACCTTTGTGCTCAATTACAACATTTCTCATCATCATCTCTTCAACCTCCTTACCATCAACAATAACTCTATTGACTGCATTTTCAATGTCAACTACAACATATTCTGCATCGTAGAATTGTTTTACCTTAAGTACATCATTACTACGTTTTCCTTGGTATGGAGCATCTTTACGTAACATTAATCCTTCCCAACCGTTTTCTTTGGCAGCTGAAACATGAAACATTAACATTTGCTCGTCAATAAGAATTGTTTGAGGCAAATAGTCAATATGATTAAATTCTTTCTGAAAGAAAAGGTTCTCTAATTGAACATTTCTAACCGAGAAAGGTGTAGTACCCTCTTTATTGATAAACTCTTCTAATGTTAAAATATCGAACATATAAAAGAATGGGTTCTCAATTGTATGGTCTTTACGTTTGATTTCTTTAATGATACCTTGAAAATTCTCATTTCCATTAGCATCCAACATACAAATTTCACCATCGATAACCATGTTTTTAAGTCCTAATGAGATAATCTCAGCATCCAGGTTCTTAAGGGTCATAAACTCATTTCCGGCTCTTGAGAAATATTTAGGTTCTCCATTATCATCAATGATACAAATACAACGACATCCGTCCAGTTTGCGACTAACAAACCAAGTATCATTAAAGTCTACCTTCTTTGCCATTTTCTCATCGTAAGAATTTGCAAGGGCTACATCGAATGTAGGAATCAATCCCGGAATAACTTTGTTAATCATAGAGGTTGTCGAACGGGTCTTAAGGTTTCTATCAATTATATTAAAAATCAACTCCTCGTGAGCCTTATTTGCTTCGACGAATCCATTAACACAACTAATTGCGGTATGTCCGGTAATGTAACGGTCATTCAAATCATCAAGTAATTGTGATAGGTTCGGGTAGTTTTGTTTTACCAAATTGGAATTCTTTTTGCAGTTCTCTGAAGTAACACCATACTG
>Ga0209550_10004869_pt1 | contig 12674 bp, 9 predicted proteins | sample LauGreSuBDMM15SN_2_FD_187567 | JGI IMG/M metagenome (GOLD analysis project Ga0209550, IMG submission 187567) | Freshwater lake microbial communities from Lake Michigan, USA - Su13.BD.MM15.SN (SPAdes) (version 5) | ecosystem: Environmental > Aquatic > Freshwater > Lake | place: Lake Michigan, USA... | reverse complement strand
CTAGACCAGAATACCGGGTATCGCAATTTACTGTGGTGGCTGTAGAAGATAATACCGTGCTAGAAATTACGCTACCTCTGGGGGTAAATAGTATATCCGATAGCCGCCATGTGGGTGGTAGTACTTTTCAAACTCCGGTACTAAATAAGGGCGATGTATATCAGTTTCAATCTACCAAAGATGTAACGGGTGTAAAAATTAAAACGGTTGCCAATTGTACCCCTATCGCAGTATTTTCTGGAAGTACTAAAACAGGTTTTTGCAATACACCCGGTAATTTTTCTAATCCCATTTATGGCGATTATCCTGGGGATAACATATACCAACAATTATTCCCTAAAACTTCTTGGGGGAAAACGTTTGTTACAGCGCCTTTTTATAATGCTACCGTGGGTTATTCCGATATTTTTAGAATTTATATTGCTGAAGATAATACCGAACTAACCGTACAGAATGCAGGAGGGGTACAGCAAAATTTAACCAATACCGCTCCAGTAAACGGTACCTATACAAAAGGCAGTATTGTTACGTTTAGTACAAGTAATGCATCTATTATAACGGCTAGTAAACCAATAAGTGTTGCTCAAATTCAACTTTCTGAGGTTTGCAATACAGCCAATACTTGGGAGGGTATATATCCGCCAATTAATCCATTTCCGGGAGATACAGAGCTAACCATTCTAAATCCAATTGAGCAAACACTAAAAGATGTAACCTTATATTCTGCTATTTCTATTACCGATGGACTTAGTAACCCGACTATCAATAGAAATGTAGCTACAAATATTAGTTCAAATAGACATTTTGTAAATGTACTACTCAAAACTATTGATGTTACTAAATTTACGATTGATGGTGCATTGCCAGCTCCGAATTTATTCAAAGTTATTCCCGCTTCTGAATACAGTTACTTAATTTGGAATTTTCCTAACTCAACCACTACTCAAACGGCTACCCATCGCTTAAAAACTACTTCTACCGATGGTTTTGTCGCTATCGCCTATGGCTATGGTAGTGTAGAATCTTACGCCTATTTAGCAGGTGCCGATATTAAAAATTTGACTCAATTTATTGAAATTAAAGATCCGACATCAAACCAAGTTGCTCCAAGTGGTTGTGCCAGTCAAAATTTCAATTTAGAAACTACTTTGTCGTATCAAACCACCGAGTTACGTTGGAATTTATCCGATGGGCAGCCCGAAATAATTCAAGAAATGCCCATTTTCGATAGACAGTATGATCAAAATGGTGTAACATTATATGTGTATAAATTACAAACGGCCGTTAACTATCCCACAGCTGGAATTAAAAATATTGTCGTAAAGTCATTCAATCCGGGTGCAAGTCTTTGTGGCGATTACGACATTATTAATTTGAGTTTTGAGGTTTTTGCTTTGCCCACATCGGTGTTTAGTATCAGCCCGCAGGCTTGTGTGAATTCGGGCGTTACTTTTTCCGATCAAAGTACACCCAATGGTAGTTCTATAAAAAAATGGATTTGGGATTTTAATGATGGAACTATTTTAGAAACCACTGTTGCTGGGGCTCCATTTAGCCATGAATATACCACAGCAGGCGATTATTTGCCTACCCTTACCTTAATTACACAAGATAATTGTTCCATTACCAGTTCGCCACAACCGGTACATATCACGGCTTTACCCATGGCACAATTTACATTTAGTACTCCTTCATGCGAACAAAATAGCATTCAATTTACCAATCTATCTACACCTAAGGAAGGAATGATTATTACTTGGAAATGGGATTTTGCCGATGGGCAACAATCAGCCTTACGTGAACCAGCGCATACCTTCGCAAACCCAGGTACCTATTTGGTCAGCTTAACTGTTAAAACCAATTTAGGATGCGAAGCAACATACACTGAATCGCTGGTAGTGGCTGCTTTGCCCGTAGTAGATTTTGATGTGCCCGATTTCTGTTTATCAGATGTATCTGCACGTTTTACGAATTTAGCTACCAATGCCGATGGAAGTACAAGCAATTTAACCTATGCATGGGATTTTGGCGATGCTACCCGATCTAGCCCTACAAATCCAAACACTGCGAATAGTCTTAACCCAAGCCACAATTACTCTTTAGCAGGTGATTATGTTATTTCATTAACGGTAACTACTGACGATGGGTGCAGCAAAACAGAAACAAAAAATTTTAGGGTAAATGGCATTAATCCAATTGCCGATTTTGAGGTGGTAAATGCTACTGATTTGTGTAGTAGCAATGCGGTTTCTTTTGTGAATAAATCGCTTGTGCCGGGCTTTGGCGATATTACTAGATTAGAATGGTATTTTGATTATTTAAATCAACCCAGCGTAGTAGAAGTTGATGAAAACCCAGTTCCAAACAAGGTTTATACTCATCCATATCTTATTTCCCATAGTCTAAGTTCTTTAAATTATACCGTGCGTTTGTTAGCATTTTCTGGCGGTGTGTGTGTGACTGAAGAAATTAAGGTAATTACGGTTAAAGGTGTGCCCGAAGTTAGTTTTAATGCACTTCCAGATAAGTGTCAAGAAAATAGTGCCTTCCAAATCACTCAAGTTACCGAGTTATATGGTTTTCCTGGCCTTGGACAATTTAGTGGTCCGGGAGTAAGTTCTTCAGGTATGTTTAATCCATCATTAGCTGGAGTGGGTACCCATACCATTAAGTATACGTTTACTGCTGATAATGCTTGTTTTTCATCTGCTACTAGTACCATTACTGTTTATGCCACTCCCAGTGTAAATGCGGGTAGAGATAGCACTATTTTGGAAGGTGGAGCATTGCAATTGCAGCCCCGAGTTAGCGGTACTGGCTTAACTTACCAATGGACACCGGTTACAAATCTTAGCGATCCAACTATTCTAAACCCCATAGCCTCTCCAGATCTGGATGTTTTATATACCTTAACAGTTACTTCGAGCGAAGGATGTGTAGCAGCCGATAATATATTCATTAGGGTTTTACAGCTCCCAGAAATTCCGAATGCCTTTACACCCAATGCCGATGGCTACAACGATGTTTGGAATATTCGCTATTTGAACAGTTATATCAATCCTACCGTACAGATTTTTAATCGTTATGGGCAACAAGTATTTTATTCGGTTGGTTACGCTAATCCATGGGATGGGCGGTTTAACGGAGAAGATTTACCTATGGGCACGTATTACTATATTATTAAACCTGGAAATGGGCGTAATGCGATGGCTGGTTCTGTAACTTTAATTAAATAATATGGCCAGTAGATTTTGCTTACTTATTATTCCCCTTTTAATTAGCAGAGCATTTGCACAGCAACAGCCTCAGTATACCCAATATACCTTAAATAGCTTTTTAATTAACCCCGCAGTAGCAGGTATAGAGAATTATACCGATTTGCGTTTTGGCAACCGCATGCAATGGACGGGTTTAACAGGTGCTCCACAAACCAAATACGTATCTATGCACACGGCTTTGGGTAAAAATTATTTGGGTGATAATGCAAATTCTTTTTCGGGAACCGGAGAAAACCCCATGAGTAGAAGTTTTGTGAAAAGCTATCAGGCTGCTGCTCCACACCATGGTGTGGGTGTTATTGCTTTGGAAGATAAAACCGGTCCACTGAAAAATACCGAAGTGAAATTGAATTATGCCTATCATTTAGGTTTGTCTACAAAGGTGAATTTAGCGGTGGGAGTATCTGTAGGTATTACACAACTTAGTTTAGATGCGTCTAACTTGGTATTTGAAGATAGTTCCGATCCTTTTTTTGCGGCCAACACCTATAAGAAATTATCGCCAAGCATAAGTTTAGGGATGTGGTTATATGGCCCCCGCTTTTTTGGAGGCTTAGCGCTACATCAGCTTCTGCCAAGTAGCAATGTTTTTCTTACATCAACTACTGCTAGTACTGCTAAAACCCAACCTCAAGCTTTATTAAGTGCTGGTTATAAACTCTCTTTAAGTGAAGATATTGCTGCAATTCCATCGATATTACTTAATTACCAAATGGGAATGCCTTTGGCTGTTGATGGTAATGTAAAACTAGCCTTTAAAGATAAATTTTGGCTGGGTGGAGGATATCGCCGTAACGATGCATTTACTGCCAACGCAGGCTTTACCGTTGGGTATTTGCTAAACATTGGTTATTCGTACGATGTAACTACGTCTAACTTAAATACGGTGAGTAATGGAACACATGAAATTATAGTGGGTATTTTACTGAATAACCGATATAGGGTTACCTGCCCGCAAAAAAACTGGTAATTTTACAGTTCTCGGCGTAAACGGGCTACCGGAATATTCATGGCTTCGCGGTATTTGGCTACCGTTCTTCGGGCAATGTGGTAGCCTCTTTCTTTTAAAATATCGGTCAGTTTTTTGTCGGGCAACGGATTATTTTTATCCTCGTTTCCAATGCATTCTTCTAAAATTTTCTTCACTTCTTTGTTAGAAACCTCTTCGCCGCTTTCTAGCTGTATGGCTTCTGAAAAGAATGATTTCAGCAAGAAAGTGCCAAATTCTGTTTGCACATATTTCGAATTGGCTACCCTCGATACGGTGGAGATATCCATATCAATTTGTTCGGCAATATCTTTTAAAATCATGGGTTTCAAGTTGCGCTCGTCGCCACTTAAAAAATAGGCATATTGAAAATGCATGATCGCATTCATGGTTTTTAGGAGTGTTTGTTGCCTTTGTTTAATGGCATCTATAAACCATTTTGCCGAATCGAGTTTTTGTTTTACGAATTGAACGGCCTCCCGCATTTTTTTATCTTTTTGTGCCGCTTGATCGTAGTGGCTAAAAAGTTCTTGATATTCTCTGCTTACTCGTAATTCGGGTGCGTTTCGGCCATTAAGGGTAAGGCTGAGCATACCTTCGTTGTTTCGAATATGAAAATCGGGGATAACCTGCAACTGTTTGCTGTTTACTTCGTTATTATCGCCTGGTTTTGGATTTAATTTTAAAATTTCTTGTACCGCTTCTTTAAGTTCTGATCCATTCATTTGGAGCGATCTCTCTAGCTTATCGTAGTGTTTTCGGGTAAATTCATCTAGGTGATGTTCTACAATTTCTATCGCCTTTAACACAATCTTATTCGGCTCTTTTTTTCGCAATTGAATAAGCAGACATTCTTGTAAATCTCGGGCGGCTATGCCAGCCGGATCTAAACCTTGCACCAACTTAAGCACCTCTAAAATATCAGCTTCTTCTACAAATACGTTTTGTGAAAAAGCTAAATCGTCCATTAAAGATAAAATAGGGCGTCTTAGGTAGCCATCGTCATCTAAACTGCCAATAAGTTGTTTTCCAATTTGGTAATCCTGGTCGGAGAGCGGTAATAAATCTAATTGAGCTTGTAAATTCTCGAAAAAAGAAGTTTGCATGGCAAAGGGAACTTCTTTCGGGTTTTCATCGTCGTCGGTATTGTAATCGTAGCCGGTAGCATAATCTTTTACATCGTCATTTTGCAGGTAATCATCAACATTAAATTCATCGCTAGGCTCTTCCCCGCTAAATTGTTCGTCTGCATCTTTATCTGGGTATTCTTCCGGCACTTCGGTCATGTTGGCTAAACTTAAATCCTCTAAGGCCGGATTTTCTTCCAATTCTTCTTTAATGCGGCTATCAAGTGCCACAGTAGGCACTTGCAGCAACTTAATAAATTGTATTTGCTGGGGAGATAGTTTCTGCAGAAGCTTCTGCTGTAGATGTTGCCTTAACATAGGTTATTACCCGCTAAATTACATTAAATCATGCAATTTCGATTCTTTATGTTTACATGATTAGATGAAATACCAACTAGGTTTGGTAATTTAGGGCATAAATACGTGTTTTTATGGGCTTTATAAAAGAATTTAAAGAGTTTGCCATGCGTGGCAATGTAATTGATTTAGCGGTAGGAGTTATTATTGGTGCCTCTTTCGGTAAAATAGTTACGGCTTTGGTAGACGATATATTGATGCCACCAATAGGATATCTTACTGGAGGTATTGATTTTGCAAATAAGAAAATTGTCCTCAAACCTGCAGATGAATTACATAAAGTAAGTGAAGTAGCCATTAAATACGGCAGTTTTATAAATACGGTTATTCAATTTTTGGTGGTAGCTTTTTGCGTTTTTTTATTGGTTAAGTTTATCAATGCTTTACAGCGAAAAGAGGATGAACTCTTAGGAAAAGACGGCTTAAGCAAAGATCAAAAGCTACTTATAGAGATTAGAGATTTATTAAAAAAGCAAAAAGCTTAAAATTTGCATCATAAAATTTGAATTAAATAAAAACAACCCTATATTTGCACTCTTGTTTTCAAGAGCAAAAATATTAAATAATGAAAAGAACATTTCAGCCTTCCCAGAGAAAAAGAAGAAACAAACATGGGTTCAGAGAACGCATGAGCACCGCTAACGGAAGAAGAGTTTTAGCTTCTAGAAGAGCTAAGGGCAGAAAAAAATTGTCAGTATCCTCCGAACGTCGCCACAAAGCGTAGTTTTTGGTTGCTTGCCTCCCCATGGTGGTTGTAGCAGCTCAGAATTATTCTGAACCAACGCAAGCAATCTATTCATGCATACTTTTAAAAAAGAAGAACGGTTATGTAGTATAAAGCTTTTAGATAAGCTTTTTCATAGCGGTTCTTCTTTTCTTTTATACCCTTTCAGATTTACTTGGATGTCCATTGATGAGCAAGAGGCTCCTGTGAAAGTAGTTATACAAGTTTCTAAACGTAGGTATAAACGAGCGGTTGATCGTAACCTGATTAAACGCCGCATACGAGAACTGTATCGTATACATAAAGCAAACCATTTATATAATTTTATTTTAGCTGAACGGCCCATTGGCTTGAGTATGAGCTACATTGGTAAAGAACTCTTGCCCTCTAAAGAATTGGAGCCAAAACTACTTATGGCTTTAAAAACTCTTGTAACAGCATATCAGAAATCGGAAGGAGGGCTATCATGAGGTATCTCTTAGGTCGCTTTTTTTTGTTAATTATTCAACTATATCGTTGGTTACTTTCTCCGCTTTTAGGAGCGGCTTGCAGGTACACACCTACTTGTTCGCAGTATGGTAAAGAATCTATTGAGAAATACGGCCCCTTTAAAGGCGGCTGGTTAACGATTAAACGCATTGGTCGTTGTCACCCTTGGGGTGGGCATGGTCACGATCCAGTTCCTTAATAAAACATATATGGCACTTATCCTTCAACTAGAAACCGGTACCAGTTCTTGTTCGGTTGCCTTGGCATCCGATGGTCAAGTATTGGCCATAAAAGAGCAAAACGAAGCCAATATTCATGCTTCACATCTTACTTTATTTATTGATGAGGTGTTAAAGGCGGCCAATAAAAGCTATAACGATTTGGATGCCGTAGCTGTAAGCATGGGCCCGGGCTCTTATACCGGTTTGCGCATTGGAGTGTCTACGGCTAAAGGGCTTTGTTTTGCCTTAGATATTCCTTTAGTAGCCGTTTCTACCCTGCAGGCCATGGCGTCAGCTAAGCAAAGTTTAGCGAATGATAAAACCTTGCTTTGTCCCATGATAGATGCCCGCCGTATGGAAGTGTACTTGGCCGTATACAACGCCAATTTAAGTCCTATAGAAGACGTGAAGGCCGAAATTTTAGACGAGCATAGCTTTGCTGCTTTTACTGATTACACCTTAGTATTATTTGGCGATGGAGCCGAAAAGTGTAAAGCGCTATATTCTGATGCAAAGCGATACCGCTTTGAACCGCATATAAATTCTGCCGCAGATATGACAAGCCTTGCTTTTGAAAAATTCACAAAAGGAGAGCTAGCGGATTTGGCCTATTTCGAGCCGTATTACTTAAAAGATTTTATGGTTACTCAACCTAAAAAGAAATAGCTATTTCTTACCAAATAGTTTCCGGAAGAAGCTGTTCTTACTGTCTTTAGGTTGCTCAATACCCGGAATACGATTCGCATTGAGCGGATGTTCCATTAAACGACCTATTTTGGCCGATAAGCCCATATAAAGGCCCATACTTAAACTACCTTTAACTGCAGTAGCATCCGAATTAATAGCGGCCTTGGCAAAAGAGATGGTTTGAACCAACTGATCACTGCCTATAAAAAATTCAAAGTTGGGCGTTTTATACATATACTGCCCACCTAAATTCATAAACTTTAAAAAATTATACGAAGGCGTAAGACTTAATACATGGTTTTTAAACAAATAATTATTAATCAGTGTGGCCTGCCCACCCGGATACCAAATGTTTTTAGACAGGAGCACATTGGGATGGTATGCACCGAAATTTTTACTTACCAATAGTTCTAATTTGCCATTCATGGGGCTATAAAAACTTTCATTTTGAAAAATACCGTTATCAAACGTATTAATTAGAGAATCGGCTAATCGTCGATCGGCATTGCTTGCATTGGCTTGGCCCATACTAATGCTCTTGTTTAGGCGGTATACCTCTGTACTATTCTTATTCCAATGAATAAATCCTAAATCTTTCACATTAGCCAACAACATCCAACCTCTTTTAAACTTAAAATTAGCACTAGCCGTAAAAGCAATACCCGGATTTTTAAAAGTTGGGAGTACGGCTTGGTTTACAGCCGTATCGGCAATGGTAGTAGATCGGAAAGTGCCCGCAAAATTCGCAGTATATTGGTTATTGGTACGATCAATAGTAATGTCCGAAGATGTAATGTTGGCACCACTATAGGCAATACCACTTAGTAAACTCAATTTTACACCCAAGCCAATAGTTTTTGTGAAATTTTCTCGGTAGGTAAAAGCAAATTGATGAAAGGTTTGTTGATAACCTTTATTATTAAAAATATTGAAGTAACTGTTGTCGGGAAACCGATTAAAGGTGTCGAAAATAGAAAAAGTCGGATTACTTACCCTAGCCCATGAATCGTTACGTATTTGCCAAGAAAAACCGGCTTCTTGTTGGTATTTTACTCGTTTAAACCATTTAAAACTCAATACATATATATTGGTATTGCTGGCAAAATGGGTATAACTTTTTCCATTAATGGGTAAATTTTCACTATCGTTCAGGTTATTAAAAATCATTCCCTTAAGCGTGCTATTGGCTGCGCCAGAGGCCGAGCCACTAAAGCTTATAGTCGGAAAAAAGAAGTTGAAGGCAAATTGTTTGCTGCTATCGGTATAAAATGCTTTCTGTGCCGGATTCTCAAAGCTATCAAACAGCGTTCGGCTATTGTATAACGAAACTTGAGATAGGCTAGGCTTGGCAAATGCTAGACAACAAAGTAAAATAAAGAGGGTGCGTTTTATCATGTGCTTAACAAATTTAAATTTTTATTTATAGCAAAAGAATTGTATCCCTATTTATTAACTTAGCAAGACTATGATTTCTTCAACTTCAGTCAGTAGAATACGTCAAATAGCGGCCATTTTCGGTACTATTGCTGTTATTTTTGGCGCTTTTGGTGCACATGCGTTAAAGGCACAATTAAGTATAAGCGCTCTCGAAAATTGGAAAACAGCTGTCAACTATCAGTTTATGCATGCCTTAGCCTTGTTGCTGTTGGCTACGCTACCAGCTAATACGTTTATTCGCCTATCGGCTTGGTTTTTCGGCATTGGTATTTTATTATTTTCCGGATCTTTATATCTACTTTCTCTGAGTGGTATCTTATCCATAAATTCAGGTTTTATAGGCCCAATTACACCTATAGGTGGTTTGTGCTTTATTATAGGTTGGATATTTTTATTTTTTAGCGCTTTTAAAAAGAACTAAATGTCTGCCGAAAGCACCGAACGCCAAACCTTTTTTGTAAACGTAGTATTGCCCTTGGCTATTAGTAAGGCCTATACCTATCGTGTGCCTCAAAATTTAGCGAACAACATAGCTATAGGCAAAAGGGTAGTGGTGCAATTTGGTAGAAATAAAGTATATACCGCTATCATTTTTTCCATTTCAGATAAAGCACCTGTTGGTTACGAAGCCAAATACATTTTAGATGTGTTGGATGAATTTCCCATAGTAACTGCACAACAATTAGCTCTTTGGGAATGGATGTCGGCCTATTATCTGTGTACTTTAGGCGAAGTCATGCAGGCAGCCCTGCCATCGGCACTTAAATTGGCTAGCGAAACTAAGGTAACTTTAAACACCGATTCTGAATACGATAAATCTACCTTAACAGATAAAGAGTTTTTATTGCTCGATGCCTTAGAAATACAACCCGTATTAGCTATTAGTGAGATTGTAAAAATTCTAGATCAAAAAATGGTATTTCCTATTCTTAGAGCACTTTTAGATAAAGGAATTATTACCATATCGGAAGAATTAACAGAAAAATATCGAGCAAAAACTAAAACATTTGTTCAACTAAACACTTTTTATGCCGATGCTGCCAACCGCAAAGCATTGTTTGACCTGCTAGAACGAGCACCCAAGCAAGTAAACGTGTTGCAAGCCTATTTACAATTGTCCAAAACTCAATCCGAAATTGCCAAGAGCGATTTATTGGAGGCCAGTGGCGCTTCTTCGGCTACGCTCCAAGCTTTGGTGGCAAAAGAAGTGATTGCACTTGTTGAGCAAGAAGTAAGCCGCCTAAATGGCGTAGAAGCCGATTTGGATGCTGAGTTTACACTCAGTACTCCACAGCAAGAGGCCCTAAATCAACTTAAGATAAGTCTTCAAAAAAAAGAAGTTTGCTTGGTGCATGGCGTAACCGCTTCGGGCAAAACCGAAATGTATATTCGCCTCATCGAAGAATATTTGGCAAAAGGCAAGCAGGTGTTGTACCTACTTCCCGAAATTGGCCTAACTACTCAGGTAATTCAGCGGTTACAAAAAATATTTGGCACCAAAATCGGCGTTTATCATTCTAAATTTAACGATAACGAACGGGCCGAAATTTGGCAAAAAGTAGGTAATGGCGACTATCAGATTGTGTTAGGTGCCCGCTCTGCCATTTTTTTACCATTTGCTAACTTAGGCTTGGTAGTGGTAGATGAAGAGCACGAAAATTCCTTCAAACAATTCGATCCGGCTCCACGCTACCATGCCCGAGATACCGCTATTTTTCTAGCATCGCTATTTAAAGCCAAAGTAGTATTGGGTTCTGCTACCCCAAGTTTCGAATCGTATTACAACGCTAAAATTGGTAAATACGGACTTATTACACTTTCTGAGCGTTATGGAGGGGTGCAGCTGCCCGATATTCAGGTGGTTTCCATTCCCGACGAAACGAAGCGAAAAACCATGCAGTCGCACTTTACCAGCTTACTTTTAAGCGAAATTAAAGGAGCATTGGGCCGTAAAGAACAAATTATACTTTTTCAAAATAGGAGAGGCTATGCTCCAGTGTTGTTGTGTGCTACTTGTGGGTACACCCCCAAATGCATTAACTGCGAAGTGAGTTTAACCTATCACAAAAGTAGCGGGAGACTCCATTGCCATTATTGTGGCTACCGACAAGATACGGTGCCTCTTTGCCCAGCTTGCGGTTCTACCAAAATAGAGCATAAGGGCTTTGGTACCGAAAAAGTGGAAGATGAATTGAGCCTTATTTTTCCGGAGGCCCGTATTGCCCGTATGGATGTTGATGCCACTCGTACCAAATACGGGTTTCAACAACTTATAACCGATTTTGAAGATAAAAAAATAGATATTTTGGTGGGTACTCAAATGGTAGCCAAAGGTCTCGATTTTGCTAATGTGAGCACCATAGGTATTTTAAATGCCGATTCGATGCTTAATTTCCCTGATTTTAGGGCTTTTGAGCGTAGCTTTCAACTCTTAGCCCAAGTTTCAGGTAGGGCAGGCCGCCGAGATATACGGGGGAAGGTGATTGTTCAGGCCCATGATATTCACCATAGAGTATTACAACAAGTTATAGAGAATGATTACGAAGGATTATTTCAAACAGAACTAATAGAGCGGCGTAATTATCAATATCCTCCCTTATATCGCCTAATTGGTTTATGCATAAAGCACAAAGATCCGGTCAAGCTCAATCAGATATCCGAATATGTAACGGTACTCTTGCGCCAGCAATTTGGTGATAGAGTTTTAGGCCCCGAAGCCCCTTTTGTAAACCGCATTCGGAATTATTATTTGCAGGATATTTTATTGAAGGTAGAAAAAGAAGGACTTTCTGCCCAAAAAGTGAAAGTAGCCTTGCAGCAAATTTTGCAAAGCTTTGAACAAGAAGTACTTTCAAAAGGATGTATCATTCAAGTAGACGTAGACCCGTATTAATCGCTTAAAACACGTATTTTTGTAAAAATGGCCTACAAGTTTGTTGATAAGTATAGAGAGCAGGGCGCCCGTAAAAAATTGGTGGCCCTATTGCGTGAACGTGGAATTTCTGACGAACGTGTATTAACCGCCATTGGTAAGGTTCCCCGTCATTTTTTCTTCGACGAAACGTTTTGGAACCAAGCCTACAAAGACATTGCTTTTCCCATTGGCGATGGACAAACTATTTCTCAACCCTATACGGTTGCTTACCAAACCGAGCTAATCCATATTCAAAAAGGCGATAGGGTATTGGAAATTGGTACTGGGTGTGGTTATCAAACCTGTGTGCTTTTAGAATTGGGTGCAAAAGTGTTTACCATTGAACGGCAAGAAAACTTATTCAGACGCACCATTCAGGTTTTACCTAAAATGGGCTATCACCCTCAGTTTTTTTTGGGCGATGGTTCTATGGGAATTGCCGAACAGGCTCC
>Ga0209550_10004868_pt1 | contig 12674 bp, 15 predicted proteins | sample LauGreSuBDMM15SN_2_FD_187567 | JGI IMG/M metagenome (GOLD analysis project Ga0209550, IMG submission 187567) | Freshwater lake microbial communities from Lake Michigan, USA - Su13.BD.MM15.SN (SPAdes) (version 5) | ecosystem: Environmental > Aquatic > Freshwater > Lake | place: Lake Michigan... | reverse complement strand
CAAACTTTCTGACAAAAACTATTGTGACAAACTTGTTATTCTAACATCCGATATTATTCAAAAATATTTTAATGATGTAGAGATTACTTATTTAGCACAAAGAATTAAAGATGGTGTTGAAGTGAATGATTTAAAAAAAGAAAAAGTTGTTTTTATTAATAAAGATCATTTGGAAACACTAGATATATCCAATGATCAACAAAAATCTATTAAAAAAAAACGTGTATGTATAGGTATTGCAAAATTTTATATTAAAATTGCACATATTTTTGCTGCTATTGTTATGACAATTAACCCTGTATATACATATAAAGGTACCGATGGAAAACTCGTTAAAATTGGTTTGTTACAAAAAGATAAAATACCAAAAAATGTCCCACGAAAATTGTACAAATTAAATATTTGTGATAATCGAATTCGAGCCTTAAAACAAGGTGAAATTATGGATGATAAAACAGGAGAGGTTGTAATACAACCTAAAGTGTGTGATATGAATGTAAATAAAGACGGGACTGCAAAAAATTTAGCAGAAGAACCTGGAATTCCAGAGTTAATAAATTTATATTTAGATGATAATTATAACTATTCTACAGGGGCATTTACTGGAATGTCGGATGCTACAAAAAAACAATTTATGAATGACCTTACATTATTTTATACCGCATTTACTGGTAATACAACTATGCCGTCGGATATAACAAAGTTTAGCGATATAAAATTACGAAATTATAAAAATACTACAGGTTGTCAGGGTCCTCCAAATCCTCCTTTATATAGTAGAAAATATTCTGTTAATAAGAAAGATAAATTGTTTGTGGATTATGCAACCAATATAAATAAAATGATTCAAAGTGCGTCTGATAACCAAAATAAACTTTTATCTGTTATTAATGAATTATTTACCTATGTGATAGATCCTTATACTGGGAAAAAGGTTATTCGTGTAAATCCAAAATTAACGGATGAAACACTGCAAAAATGTATTGAAAAAACTAGAAAACTTATTGTTGATTTATATGTAAAATGTGAAACCGATTATGTAAATGGTATAAAAATTTATGAAGCAATTGTTGAATCAAAAATATTAGAAACAACCCAAAAACAAATTGAAAATCTTAAAGTACAAGCAACTAAAATAATAGATGAAACAAAACAAACGCAACCACAAACGCAACGATTGACCAAAATCGAACCACTAAATACAAATCCTAATAATACCAATACAAATACCAATCCTAATAATACCAATACAAATACCAATCCTAATAATACCAATACCAATACCAATACCAATACCAATACCAATACCAATACCAATACCAATACCAATACCAATCCTAATAATACCAATACCAATACCAATACCAATACCAATCCTAATAATACAAATACCAATAATCCTAATTTAATTCAAGGAAATGTGATAGCATAACAAAAAATAATATTTATCTAATATATAATGAAAAATATTATTGGTGTTTCAAATCCTTATGGTCTTGTTCAAAGAGCTGGCAAAAATAAAAATACCATTCGCACGCGCAGTAAAACTAGAATGTTGCATAATCGAAAAAAAACAAGCAAACGAACAAGAAAATCTTATTACAGGAAAAATAAAAATAGACATATCTAACTCTAATATTTGTATTTGTTATTATGTAAATACTTCTCTCTAATTCTCTTTTGTTAAATCAAATCTAAATAGTAATAATATGCTTTATTTCATCTACTAAAAGTAATATCAACATATGTACGCTTGGTAAAATAGTAATAATACTTACAACTATTATAATACAATTAATTATTGTTAGTTCCATATCTACTTATCTAAACAATAATAACCATTATTGTTTAAATATTTTTAATACATATTTTTTGTTCCTATTGAACCAAATAATTTACGAGCATTGATTAAGGATTGTTTTCTAAGCATTGTTTTCGCAGCACTTAAAGAATGAGTTTTACTATATGTTGTTTCTGCTGCACCCATTGCTGTTATCCATTTTTTACCAGTTTTATTTCTTTTATGCGTTTTATTCCGTGCATTTCTTTTGTTTTTACCAAACCTTTTATTACGTATTGTTTTCATTATTATATATAATCTATATAATAATAATTTTATACAATACTATTCAATATTATGCTTATGCACGGGCACGGGCAGCAGCAGCAGCACGGGCACGGGAAGCAGCAGCGGCAGCAGCACGGGAAGCAGATGCAGCACGGGAAGCAGATCTGGATGCGGATCTAGCAGCAGATCTGGATGCGGATCTGGATGCGGATCTAGATGCAGCACGGGAAGCAGATGCGGATGCAGCACGGGATGCAGATGCAGCACGGGATGCAGCACGAGATGCCGATCTGGATGCAGATCTGGATGCGGAACGAGATATTGAGCGACGAGTTTTTGCCATTTATATATATAACCTACAAAAAAATTATAAACGCTAATTTAAAATTCTCTAAATTTAAATTATTCATCCCATACTCTATTTGTTGAATGCCACCACATTTTATCTCCTTTTTTTACATTAAATAATGCTCTAAATATCAATAATCGTGATAATGGTATATTCGTTCGATATTTGTCTAAAGGATGTGGATTTGTTTTTAACTGTGCTTGTAAAGCTTGTTTATTTATTTTTTGTCTTTGTTGCATTGCAAAATAAACAAAAAAAGATTCAAAAGATAATGACTGAATTGGTAGTATATCTTGATTTTTAAGTTGAAAATCTCTTAAATATTCTATACATATAGATAGACCAGATATATCTGCTAAATCTTCACCTATACTAGGCCAAGCATCGAACTTTATATTATCATAAGAAGCAAATGTTTCATATTGTTTAACTACATCTTTTTGAATCTTTAAAAAGATGTCCTCGTCTTTTCTTGTCCACCATTTATTTAATACACCAAATTCATTGTATTTACTTCCAAAATCATCTAAAGCGTGAGACATTTCGTGGGCTATAGTAAATCCGATATGTGCTAAATTATATTCTAGACCTCTTTGATCTAAGTCAACAAACGGTTTCTGGATATATCCTAAAGGTATATATATACTATTTTCTGTAGGTGTATAAAATGCATTTACTAAAAATGCTTGTTTTCCTACTAGTTTTGGCGGTATTTGAACCCAGTCAATAACTGGTATATTTATGATCGGTTTACCAACTAAATTTATAGCTTTTATGTGTCTCCAATGCGACATTTTTACTAAATTACCCCACGGGTCATTTCTTGTATAATCAAGTAAAGGATCTTCTGTCTCTATAACATCACTTCCAATAAGTATGTTTAAGTGGTACAATTTTTGTAGTGCTTTTTCTTTGGTTTTTGGTTGTAACCAACTATTGCGTTTTAATACACGAATAAAAACTATTTTTAAATCTTCAACCATTGACTTAACGTAATTTACCGCATCCGGATTATTATAAGTATTAATATATTCGTTTGTTAAAAATGTATTAAATAAATAACACATCGGAAAAACAGGTTTTAATGTATTATCTACTATTTCTTCCTGACCTCTGAGAAATTTACCATAAAATTTATAATATATTGTACTACCATAATAACTAAAACGCTGTTGTTGTCTTATATATATATATATCCAATACGCGCGCCATTCTTTTGAATTCCACTCCTCTAGTAATAGTTTTGTGCCACATAATAAGTAATTAATATTCGATGTTACAAAATCATCAGGTATTTCTTTAAATCCTAGCTCTAATGCAAACTTAGACCAATTAAATCCAAAAAAATGTAATGCTTCGTTTTTTGATACTAAATTATAGTTATCATCATCCGTTTCTTTTATTGTATCACAAGTCATTGCATATAATATTTTTTTTTCACAATTAAAAATATCTCTTACATCATAGGAATGATCTGGACCAAATGCATTTCTAAATATATCGGATAAATAGGAAATAAAATTTTTTTTATATTTTTTTTTATATTCTATATTTTGACCATCATCTATATATATTTCTACATCCAATAATGATAACTGAGGTGGTTCTAAATAACATTTATAAACCTTCGGATTTTTTTCATCTGGATTTATAGACCAAACAAATGGACAAGACCACGATATTATTTCATTACTATTCAATTTTGCTAATAATTTCCATAAATTATCTTTATCTTTCATTAAGTCATCTATAAATTGCACAATACTACGTGCTAAAACCATCTGTTGGGATTTCGTATTGCTTGTTTTAAATGATTCAAACGCGTTTTTAATACAATTTCTTTTTTTATCTTTTTTATTCTTGGGATTTTTCAAATATTTTTCAATTATATCTAGTAATTCACGATATACTTTATCTTGAACAATTCTAAAATCATCCATTTGTGTTATATATTTTTGTCCAGTTTCCAATTTCGTATTTTTTAACCATCTATCGTTAATGTAAGAATAAAAATCGTTTTGTGGGTTAATATTCGATGGACTTACTGCTTTATTTAGATCCTTTAATATTTGCTTATCTAAATTATAGTCACTTGCTATTAAATTTATATGTTTTTTTTTAAATAAATCTTCCACTTTATCTTCAAATGTATCATATTTAGGTATTAGTTGTTGTTGGTTTAGATTGTTATGATTTTCTTTTCTATTTTTTTTCGTTTTTTTTTTATTATTTTTACTATTTTTATTTGTGATGGTCATAATCTATAGTGATAAAATATATATAGCTTATTTATCAATTATTACCTCTTTTGCAATTTTTGCAATGATTTTATCCTCTTTTTCCATATCATTATCTCCGTGACCTCCCATTGCCTCTACAATTAATTTATTATATTGATCAGAATATTTAGAATTACTTTTATTACAATCTGGATGTTTTTCCTTAAACTCTGGAATTAATTTTGAGTTTTTATGCGCAATATTTTTAATTAGCTTGCGTAACTTTTTATTTTCATCGTTCTCTTTTTCCCATTTATCTTCGTCTTTAATGTATAAAACTTCCCTTTTTTTATCAGTACAATGAATCGGACGTTGTGTTACATCCAACGCTTTTAAATTTGTTGTAATTATATTAGAAATACCCTCTATATAACCGATTTTGCCTACCTTTTCTAAATCGGATAATTGTAATTTTATTGATTCAACAAAATCAGTTATATTCATTGCATCTTTACAAGTCTCATTTAAAAATAAATGTAAATTAAATGTTTTATTATTTGAGTTTATGTTATTGTGAGAATTATTTGTAATGGTATGATTTCCATTTTTTATTATTTCAATTAACTCTTTATTTTCATCTCGCAATTCTTTACATTGATTTATTAATAAAACTATTAAATTATCATCAGACATAACAGGTTTCTCATATTCCGTATTTTTATTTATTACTGCATTACATATCTTTTTATGACGCCATAATGATGTCCTACTTTCAAAATATTTTCCACATATGCAGTCACCCTTTTTGCCCCATTTTTGTTCCAAATTTGTTTCATTTGACATTTTTAAGTGTTTACCTGTTAGTATATGTCTTTCGAAATGATATTTTTTAGATGTATTATAGTTACAATTTGTACAAGCGAATTTAAGTTGCCCTTTTTGCCCCATTTTTGATTCATTTTGTTTCATATATTGAAACAAGAAAAGTTCCTAAGTATTTTAAAAAAATAATTATAAAAATTTATCGTAACAATTTTATAATTATTTTTTTTGCATTCACACGTTAATTTTTCATTATGGTGTCATTGTATGTATATTTATTTTTTTTTGGGAAAGTATTTCCATTTTCTGATTTTGGACATTTATAAATGTCCATTTTTCATTTTCCCGTAGACTTTTGGGTTTTTTAAAAAATATATATACATTTTGTAGAATATTATCATTTTTGAAGGAAAGTCAAACTTTTAATTAAATTTATTTTCCATTTTATTTAACATATCATTGTCATATACTAAATTACCGGATGGTTTATATGATTTGATAGGTGTATATTCTTTTTTGGGTAATTTATTTTTTTGAGAATCTTCATTATTTTTATTTAAAATAAAATGATTCGGATCACTAGTATTAAGTATTAGTTTATTTTCAGCATCTTCCATAATATCCTCTAGTTTTTGTCCATACTCGTTTACTACAATACCAGTCTTTTTTTTTAATTCTGTTCTCACATAAGATGGTACCCAATGCATCCAGGAAATAAACAAAGTATTTGGATGTATATATCTTATATTGAAACCATTTTCTTTTAATTTATCTAATAAATAGGCAATGCACGCAGACTGATCATATTTAGGAACACCAATAATTACTTCGGGTACAATAAACCAACAAAACTGTTCATCAACCTTTTGACGCGAGACTGTTTTTATTCTAACGTGAATTCTATTAAGTATTTTGTTAAATAATGCCAACTTGTTTAAGTCATATTGACGTTTTTTTTCATACAAATCATCAATATTTAACTTTTCTGAGAAATTATCAATATTTTCCAATGTAAATATATTTGCCATTAAATTGGCAATAGAAAAAACTAATCTAAGTTTACGGTATTTTTTTTATATAATTTTAAATAATTATAATATTTATAATGCCTGTAATAAAAAACATTGTGTTTTCAGGAGGTGGTCCGTCGTTTTTTCAAACTTTGGGAGCTATTCAGTATTTAGAAGAAAACAAATTTCTAGATATCAATAATATTGAAGCTATCTATGGAACTTCCGCTGGTAGTGTAATGGGAGTTATGCTATGTTTTAAATATGATTGGGAAACATTAAATAATTATTTATTAAACCGACCTTGGCACGTTGTATTTCCGGTAAAACTTAATAATATAATTGAAGCATATGAGAGAAGAGGTATGTTTGATGTTACTCATATTAAACGAGTATTCGAGCCCCTATTTAATGCTAAAAGCATTTCACTTGATATCACATTAGAAGAGTTTTATCAATTTTGTAAAATAGATTTACATTTTTTAGTATTTGATGTTAATCAATACAAGGTTAATGACATATCTCATATGACTTATCCAAACTTAAGTTTAATGGAAGCAATTCTTATGTCGGTTGCTATACCGGTATTATTTACTCCTGTTTTTCTTGAAGATAAATGTTTGATGGATGCTGGAATTGCAGCAAACTATCCGTTAACTCATTGTCTAAATGATGGTAAAAAAGAAGATGAAATACTTGGATTTAAAAATATATATAGTTCAGCAAAAAATTCCATTTCAACAGATTCCAATTTATATGATTTTTTGTTAACATTCTTTTTTAAAGCTGTATTTTCTTTAAGTACAGATAATATTCAACCTACAATTAAATATGAAGTATTATGTGAAACAGAGTATTTAACTATTCAAACTTTAACAACTACCTTATACAACCAAGAAACTCGTGTCGCTTATTATAATATAGGTATCGATTCAGCAAAAAAATTTCTTGCTGATTTAGAGGACCGTATTTAAAAACTGTGTCAGTGTTTCTTTGGTAGGTTTTGCATCATACTCAATTATTTGTCCATCTTTTAATAGTTTAATGGTAGGATATCCTTCAACATTATATTGGTTCATCATTTTATCCGTTTCAGCTGATTCTGTTGTACAATTCACTTCTGTAAATAGTATTTGATAACCGTTAATGGTCTTATTTTGATATTCAGACTTTAAATTTTCCCATATAGGTTTTGCTACTTTACAATGAGGACACCAGTCTGCGTAAAAGAAAAATAATTCAGCTGTACTACTTTGTTCAGAACCAAGTGGTATATGTTCACTATTCGGTTTATATGCTGATTTCATATTTGGTGCTACATAATAATAATAATAAAAAGCTGCTAATATAGAAAATAAAATAACACCTCCTATAATAATAAAAGTAGTAGTTGATAATTTAGTGCCAGCGGTTTGTATTTTTGAAAATATACTACTACTACTATTATCTCCTAATGGTAATTTCATATCGGAAGCTGAATTAAAATTTATGTATTTAGCCATTTATATATATTCTAGAAGAAATAATGAAACTTTTTTAACGAATTATTATAATAATATAAAGATATACATTATTGTAATAATATGTTATTTAGAACAATCGATGGAAAATTAATAGAAATCAATAGGTATGATTTTAAAAATGATAAGTTATACTATGAAAAAATTATATCTATTAAAAAATCTTTTACTAAACTCCCATCTTCTACTAAATTATAAATTATAAAAAACTTTTAATAATAAAAATAACTATTAATCCAATAAATATAGTAAATACATAACTGCATATAATATTCATATTTAATTGTGATTGTACTTCTTCTGTATTTGTTGATATAGAGGATGATCTTAATAGATTAGTTTGTTGATTATTCAAATAAATGATGTATAATAAAATGATTAATATGATTATCTTCATAACTAAAGATGTGCGTAAAAATTTATTGAATGGACTAATAATAAAAATTACAATTAAAAAAATAGATATAGCAGTACACATACATATTTTTTTAGTTACATCTGTAAAAATCGTTAAATTAAATGGTGATTCTGAAGTCATATAAATTGAATATATATTTTATATTTGATATTTAATTTTTCTATTTTTAATATATGACACTAACTCGTAAAAATAGAAAAATACATAATAAAACAAGAAGAGTATTTTCAAAAAAAGATTATAATTCAGGTGATGGTATGTTGACAAATGTATGGGGTCCTGCAATGTGGCATTATCTTCATATAATGAGTTTTAATTATCCAAATAATCCAACACAAAAGGATAAGAAACATTATAAAGATTTTGTAACTAATTTACAATATGTATTACCTTGTAAATATTGCAGAATAAATTTGGCAAATAATTTTAAAAAAAAACCTTTACAAATGTGTGATATGAAAAATCGTGAAATGTTTTCTAAATATGTATATGAATTACACGAAACAGTAAATAAAATGTTGAATAAAAAATCGAATTTAACCTATTGTGATGTGAGGGAACGTTATGAACATTTTCGATCAAGATGTACAGACGAAAAACCCAAAGTATTTACATTTAAGAAAACGAAATTAACTAGTAAAAATAGAAAAGAAAAAGGATGTACCGAACCTTTATATGGTAAAAAATCAAAATGTATTATAAATATTGTACCACAAGAAGATAGAAGTGCAACATTTAAAATGGATAAAAAATGTATCAAAACACGTTATCGTGAATAGTTAAAAATCTATAATAACTAATATATTATTATTGATTACAATTGATTACAAATAAATATATATATAAAATTTTATTTCTACATACCAAATTGAGAGAAATCATTTAATACAGGGGTTGGTAAATAATCTTCATTAATGGAATTGTAGTTAGGTACCTTTTTACATTCAAAAGATGGTTCTGGACATCTAGCACAAGCAGGACAAGCAGGACAAGGTTCTTCACGAGGACAAGCAGAAGATGTCGGACAAGCAGGACATACAGGAGGTACTATTTCTGATTTAAGTATATAGAGATCCTCATTACCTGGGGAAATTTGACTTGCCGGAATACCTGGAGGTAAACTACTATAGTATTCTGAATTATTTGTAGTACCAGCAACTGTATTACCGTTAGGCCCTTGTGCATAATAAGCAGTATTACCATTTGGTCCAGTTACTGCACCTGCACTACCACCATAAGGACCATAATATTGATTTGATGATACATAAGGATTGGAACTATTGGTAGTACCAGCAACTGTGTTACCGTTAGGCCCTTGTGCATAATAAGCGGTATTACCATTTGGCCCAGTTACTGCACCTGCACTACCACCATACGGTCCATAATATTGATTAGATGATACATAAGGATTGGAACTATTGGTAGTACCAGCAACTGTATTACCGTTAGGTCCTTGTGCATAATAAGCGGTATTACCATTTGGCCCAGTTACTGCACCTGCACTACCACCATACGGTCCATAATATGCCTGTGAGTAGAGTGTAGGGTCTATTTTATATCCAGTACTTCCATAATATTGAGTGGAATTTGTATTATTTGGGTTATAATAAGATCCAGATTGTGTAAAAGTATAAGCACCGTTCTGTGTTTGTACATTCACTGCTTCTTGACCATTATTCGTATTAACAATAGTAGCAGTACCGCCATTTGGACCGTAGTAGGTTGTAGCGCTACCATTTGCACCGTAATAGTTGGTATAACCTTCTGTACTAGTACTAGGTGCTGTAGTTGGATTTGTAGGAGGTGGAGGTTGACTTGTAAATGTTATGGGAGCTTGGCCCGTAGCAAATGTAACTAATAATGTTTGACTACCATCACTATTAGTAGTAACTACAACACTTCCTCCATTACTCCCATAAAAAGTAGTACCATTCGGAAGTTGTGTAGAACTTCCATTAAAATGATTATAATTATCATATACGTTAGAACCATTATATGTTCCATTAGTAGAATTATTAATATTAGAGGTGGTAGGAATATCAGTTGAATTAGTCTCAAATGTTCCAGTAAAATTACCAGTCATACCTTCTTGGGATTTGTTAGCGCCTAAAAAAGAAAATAAAACTATTCCAAATATTAAAATCAAAAAAAGGATTATTGTTTGAGTAATCATTGTATATTTTATATAGTGAAAAAAGTTTCAAAGTATAATATATTTAAAATTGATTTGTTTAATCATTATATTATATATCATATTTAAATACATATAATGCATAAAGCCGAGTATATGTCTTGTGAAATCATTGACGATTCTGATGAAGAATCAAACGTATCAAATAATATCAATACTAATAATAATATCAATACTAATAATAATATCAATAATATCAATACTAATAATATCATTAAAAATAAGAAAATTATCAAAACAAAACAAATACAATCACTATTGCAAACATATCATAGTGAGGAAGAAAAAATAATTGAAATTGGTGTAGATGAAGTCGGAAGAGGTCCATTATTCGGTAGAGTCTATACTGCAGCAGTAATATTACCTAAAGATAATTCATTTGATCATTCGAAAATGAAGGATAGTAAAAAATTTCATTCGAAAAAAAAAATAGAAGAAGTAGCTAAATATATAAAAGAAAATGCACTTGCGTGGTATATAAGTTTTGAAGATGAAAAAACAGTAGATGATATAAATATTTTACAAGCTACTCAAAAATCGATGCACCATTCTATTTTAGAAACTAGAAGAAATTTTAATAAAATTCAAAAAGAGAAAGGATTGGAAGAATTAATCGATTATAATTATAATTTGTTAATAGATGGTAATTATTTTAAACCAATAACCGTTTTAAATAAAAAAACAAATAGATTCGAAAATATACCTTATGTAATGATTGAAGGTGGTGATAATAAATATTCAGCAATAGCCGCAGCATCTATTTTGGCAAAGGTAGAAAGAGACCATTATATTGATTTATTATGTGAAGAAAACCCAACTTTATCGACGTACTATGGTATAGATTCAAATAAAGGTTATGGTGCAAAACGTCACTTAGATGGAATAAAAGAGCACGGTATTACTATATGGCACAGAAGAAGTTTTGGAATTTGTAAAAATTACGTTTGATTTGTTTACTATTATTTAAGATATAAAATAAAAATTGAAAACTTTTTTTATTATTAGAATAATGGTAAACAAATTACAATTATTATTTAAAAGTAAATCAACATTCTATTATTATTATGCTTATTTTAGTATTTGATACAGAGACAACCGGGTTGCCAAAAACAAAATTTATTAACCCACACGCATTAACTGAGTGGCCATATATTGTTCAATTAAGTTATTTAATATATGACACTGATATCAATGATATAATTTGTATGTGTGATCATATTATAAAACTTCCAGATGGTATAAACATACCAGAAGATTCTGCAAAAATTCACGGTATTACAAACGAACTATCCAATAAAAAGGGGGAAAATATCGAAATAATATTAGAAGATTTCTTTCGTAATTTACAACAATGTGATGAAATAGTTGGTCATAATATTTCTTTTGATATAAATATGATAAAAATAGAATTACTTAGAATTATATACGCACCAACACTTCCTTCCGACAATTATCTGAAATATATTAAATTAAATTTACACTTTCTAAATAATTTAAAAAATATACAATGTACATTACGTAATTCAATTGAATTATGTAATATTCAAGCAGTTAGTAAAGGTGGAAAACAATATCTTAAATTTCCAAAATTAATTGAATTACACGAAAAATTATTTACAACGAGACCCAATAATTTACATAACGCATTAAATGATATTCTTATAACATTAAGATGTCATATGAAAATTAAATATAATATAGACTTACTTGATAAATGTAGTACTTTTATAAATAATGTGAAAATATTAGGTTTAATATAGATTTAAAATACGCGTTCCTCTTAATTTAGAATTAAAAATATTTTTTTAATTATAATTATTTACACCTTTTCATATTTCAAACGCCGATACAAATTGTTCTATTTCATTTATTTTTGTATTATCATTATTATTACTTTGTAATATTTCTTTAATTTTATTATATATATTATCCAACTTGTATTTGGTGTAATTTATTCTTACACATTCTTTACCATCGTATTCATCAATATCATAATAGTTTTCATATTTTTTTAGAATTTTTTTAATTTTAGTTTTACTATATTTATTATCAAATTCATTACCTAATTCTTTATATA
>Ga0209550_10004867_pt1 | contig 12677 bp, 13 predicted proteins | sample LauGreSuBDMM15SN_2_FD_187567 | JGI IMG/M metagenome (GOLD analysis project Ga0209550, IMG submission 187567) | Freshwater lake microbial communities from Lake Michigan, USA - Su13.BD.MM15.SN (SPAdes) (version 5) | ecosystem: Environmental > Aquatic > Freshwater > Lake | place: Lake Michigan... | reverse complement strand
GCTCTGAGCCGAGTTTGATGACCCTTATAAAAATATTGTAAACAAAAGAGGAATAGCAACAGGGTCATCATGTTTGAGGAGCAGAGCATGATCGTCAAGCCTCAACAGCGCGGGCGAGATTTAGAGTAAACACATCGCGGGCAAGATTGAGAGTTTAAGCGTTATAAAAAAACACACCCATTATAAAATATTGCGATAAATCTTGATTGTTTCTTCACACATCTTGCGACTAGAGAAATTATTCTCGATATGCTTCCTTGCATTTTCGCAGATTTTATCAGATCTAGATTTATCAAGGGTTAGCGCATTATCAATTACTTCAGCCATTTTTTCTACATTACCAACTTCTACTAAAAAGCCAGTCTCTCCATCAATCACAGTTTCTAGCGAGCCACCAATATTGGTTGCGATTATAATTTTTTTCATCGCCTGCGCCTCAATGGCAATACGACCAAAAGCTTCTGGGCGCACACTAGCAGAGATCACCAGGTTAGATACCGCATAGGCAACAGGCATATCTTTGCACATTCCTACAAATTTAACACGCCCCTCTAAACCAGACTTTATAATTTTTTGTTCAACCTTTTTACGAAAACCACGATGCCCATGATCGGAGCCTACAAAAACACAGAAGAAATCGCTTTTTACTTTTGCCAATGCCTGAATTAAAAATTCATGACCCTTCCAAGCGGTTATGCGCGCTGGAAAAATAATGATTTTTTTATCTTCTGGCAAAGCCCATTTAGTGCTAAGATCGATGATTCGCGTCATCGAGATTGATTCGGCGTTAAAATAATTTATATCAACCCCACGCGCAACCACGCTGATTTTAGATTCAAGCGGTTGATCAAAATATTTCTTATATTTTTCTAACAGATAATTTTTGATAAAATCAGAAACTGCAATAACGCGATCAGCCCGCAGCATCATTGCATTGTAATACATTTTTAGCGGAAAGTTTTCTAAGCGAAAAATATTTGTAGAATAGCTGCCATGAACCGTGCTAATTAATTTTGCACCAGTTTTTTTGCAGGCGAAATAGGCGCTAATCATTGGCGCTCTAGAGCGAACATGCACTATATCAACTTTATGCTCTTTAATTAAATCGGCAATTTCGTCGATATTAAAATATATTTGTAGCGGATTTTTTGTTTTAACCGGCAGCGTAATATGTTTAATTTTTGCTTCACGCAATTGATAAGTCATAACGCCACCAGAAGACACCACGATTGACTCGAAGCCGTCTTTTTGCAGGGCTTTAGCAAGATCGACTGTGCCTCTCTCAACGCCGCCACTTTGCAGAGACGGCAATATTTGCATTATAACCAGCTTTTGTTTTTTTTGACTCATAGTTATATGATTTTACTCATGATTATCGTTTCATCGCGCTTAGCGCCGTTTGAGAGAATGGCAATTTTTACATCGCACAATTCTTCAATTTTTCTGAGATATTTTTGGGCATTAATTGGCAATTCATCAAAAGATTTTGCCTTAGAAGTTGGCTGCATCCAACCGTCAAATTCTTCATAAACGGGCTCAACTTTTTCGCAAAGATCGATGCTTTGCGGCAAGTATTCATAAAGCTTTCCATCGATTTTATATGCAACGCAAATTTTGATTTTTTGCATTTTATCAAGCACATCTAGCTTAGTAAGCGCAATTTCTTTTGCCGAAGAAAGCTTTGTAACGTGGCGAACTAAAGCCGCATCAAACCAGCCACAACGGCGATTGCGACCAGTTACCGTTCCGACTTCGTTTCCTTCTATGCGCAAAAATTCTCCAATTTCGTCTTCAAGCTCTGTAGGAAATGGACCCGAGCCAACCCTTGTAGTATAAGCCTTAAGCACACCAAGAGTTTTTGTTAAAGCATTTGCGCCAAGACAACTACCTAGAGCCACCTGCCCCGCCAATGTATTAGAGGAAGTAACAAATGGGAATGTTCCAAAATTTACATCTAGCAACGCACCTTGCGCGCCTTCAAACATCACGTTTTTGCAAGAATTTAATTTTTGAAAAATCTCGTAAGCCGGCTTTACAAAAGGCGCAATCTGATTTTTAATTTGCGATAATTCTGCAACCAAATCTTCAGCTTTAACTTCTGCAACATTTAAACTTTTGCGCAATAAATTGTGATAGAAAATTAGATTTTCTAAACGATCACGCAAAGTTTTTTCGTTGAATAAATCGCAAATTCTAATGGCACGACGACCTGCTTTATCTTCATATGCAGGGCCGATTCCACGGCCAGTGGTGCCAATTTTTTTCTTGCCTTTATGCTCTTCAAGATATTGATCTAACTCGCGATGCACCGATAAAATTAAACAACAATTATCTGCAATATTTAATTTTTCTGGAGTGATATTTATACCAGCTTCGCCAATTTTTTCGATCTCGCTAAACAATGCCACAGGATCAACAACCACGCCACTTCCGATTACAGAAAATTTATCGCGAATTAAACCCGATGGCAACAAACTTAACTTATAAGTTTTATCACCAACTTTAATAGTATGACCAGCATTATGCCCGCCTTGAAAGCGAACAACCGCATCAAATTGATCGGCTAAAAAATCCACGATCTTTCCTTTTCCTTCATCGCCCCATTGCAGGCCGACTATTGCTACATTAGCCATTGTGTTTTGTATTTTTTTTTGGAATAACAGAAATTGATTTCTGCAAAGTAAAATATTTACTGCAATATGGACAAACAACGAAATCGCCCTTTCCCATATCGAGATAGACTAGCGGGTGACCAGAGTCTCCGGTTTTGTCATCTCTGCTGCCATTGCAGGAAACCTTTTTTGAATTAACGTGTAAAATTTCTAATGGACTAGCTAAAGAAGTCATGAAGAGAGTTGATTTTATACTGAAATAAGATTTAATTTATCTGCAGACAAATTCTATTTCAAGCACGAAATCAAACTTATGAAAATAAAAATCTTGCTCAAAATTGCTCTGGCCTCACTTTTAGCTTGTATTTTTTTAACCACAAAAGTTAGTGCCGCAACCACCCCGTGGCAAGACGCAACCACCCAAAATAATGGCGCCAAGGTTAGAGTTTTATCAAGCTATTACACCGACGAAAACCAACAACAAAACCTAATTCTTGGTTTGCATTTTAACATCGAAAATGGCTGGCATGTTTATGGCAACGAATCTGGCGGCATTGGAATGCCTCCTAGTGTTGATTTTACTGGCTCTTCCAACTATATAAAGCATCAAATTTCTTGGCCACAGGCAATTAATAAGGAAGAAAAAATTGGCAAAGAAATATTAAAATATAGCGTTTATGAAAATGAAGTTATTTTGCCAGTTGAGGTTTCGTTAAAAGATATTGCGCAGCCAACTCAGCTAAAATTAAAATTAAATTATGGCTTATGTAAAGATGTTTGCATACCCGCCAGCACTGATTTTGTAGTCGATGTTGTAGTGCAAGAAGATGTTAAAATTTTAGAGTTAATTCAAAAGTTTTTTAACAAACAAATTGTTTTTGCCAATTCTGCTGCGCCAAAATCTGAAACCGCAACACAAAGTGAATCTGTTCAAAATTCTGCAGCATCAACACAAGAAACTTCTATCACACTATTATCAGCGCTTTTAGCGGCAGCTTTGGGTGGATTAATTTTAAACGTAATGCCTTGCGTATTGCCAGTTCTTGGCATTAAGCTAATGTCAATTATCAAGCATCAAGAATCTAACATTTCTCATATTCGTTTTTCTTTTTTGGCAACAATTTTAGGAATTATTTCTTGCTTCGTAATTTTTGCAATCTTTGCCGTCATTATTAAATTTACCGGAAATATTTTTAACTGGGGTCTGCAATTTCAAAATCCTTACTTCTTGATCTTGCTGATCATTGTTTTGCTTGGCTTTGTGGCCAATATGCTCGATATGTTCGAAATCTCTTCTGGGCAAATTATTACCAACCTTATTAACAAAAAAATTTCTGAGAAAGAAGAAAGTAAAAATATTTTTCTCTCAAATTTTCTTTCTGGTGTTTTAGCTGTATTGCTTGCCACACCTTGTTCGGCGCCGTTTCTTGGCTCGGCAATTTCTTTTTCGATCACGCAAAATAGTTCGATTATTTTTCTCATTTTTATAGCGATGGGCCTAGGATTGGCGCTGCCTTACATTATTTTAATTATCTCGCCAAAATTAGTTTATTTGCTGCCAAAGCCTGGCGACTGGATGGTTAGAATTAGGCAATTGATGGCTATATTATTAATCTCAACCGTTATTTGGCTGATTTACGTTCTCTCAAATAATATTGGCGCTGCTGCTGGAGGCGTTGCAACTGTAGCGAGCTTGCTGTTTTTTGCTTGCTTTAAAATTAAAATAAAGTCGCTTAAAATTCTTGCTATTACCCTGTTAACAATAACGCTACTAATCCTTCCGGCCACTTTTCAAAATACTAAAAAATCTCCTCATCCCGCCGATATGATGTGGATAAAATTTGACGAAGAAGCGCTTTACAAGTTTGTTGCCACCGGCCAAACAGTAGTGGTTGACGTTACTGCTGATTGGTGCATTACTTGCAAATTTAACAAGCTACGCGTTTTTCATGATGAAGAAGTTGTGCAAAAATTAAAAGTTGATAATATAATTAAAATGCGCGCCGATATCACTAATCCTGATGAGGCGGTTTTAACTTTTATTCATAAAAAAGGGCGCTATGCTATTCCTTTTAATGCAGTTTACGGCCCCAATGCTGTGCAAGGTTTATTGACAAACGAATTACTTAGCAAAAAAGAATTATTTCAATTAATTGATCAAGCTTCAAATAAACAATAACAATGTCTGATATTACAAAATTACCTATCAAAAAATTACTCGCGGGCCTTAAAGCAAAAGAGTTTACCGCTGTCGAACTTACCTCTGCTTATATTAAAAATATCGAGGCCAATCGTCGTTTAAACGCCTATATCACTGATAGTTTTGACGTTGCCTTAACTCAAGCAAAAGCTTCTGACGATAACATTGCCAAAGGCGTATTTCGTGAATTAGAAGGCATTCCTCTTGGTATTAAAGATTTATTTTGCACTAAAAATATTCGTACCACTTCTGCCTCAAAAATGTTGGCCGATTTTGTTCCAACCTACGAATCTACGGTTACACAAAAGCTTCTCGATGCAGGATCTGTAACACTTGGCAAGCTTAACATGGATGAATTTGCCATGGGCTCTTCTAACGCCACCAGCTTTTTTGGACCAGTAATCAACCCCTACAAAGCCAAAAATTCTGATGAAGATTTAGTGCCCGGTGGCAGCTCTGGCGGCTCTGCAGCGGCTGTTGCAGCAAATTTATGTGCTGGCGCAACTGGCTCTGATACAGGCGGCTCTATACGTCAACCCGCATCGTTTACTAATCTTGTTGGCATAAAACCTACTTATGGACGCTGCTCGCGCTATGGCATGATTGCCTTCTCAAGCTCTCTTGACCAAGCTGGAGTTTTTGCGCATAACGTTTACGATGCCGCACTTTTGCAAAGAATAATCTCTGGTTTTGATGAAAAAGATTCTACCTCAATCAACATCGCCGTACCGCAATTTGAGAAGCTTCTCAACTCTAATATTAAGGGTAAAAAAATAGGAATTCCTAAAGAATATCGTGTCGATGGAATGCCTTCAGACATAGACCAACTCTGGAACGAAGGCGCAGCAATGCTTAAAGATCACGGCGCTGAAATTGTTGAAATTTCTCTGCCTCATACTAAATATGCGCCTGCAGTTTATTATGTTTTAGCTTCAGCAGAATGCTCTTCAAACCTTGCCCGCTTTGATGGCGTGCGCTATGGTTATCGCACCAAAGAAGATGGTCTTTCGCTTAACGAAATGTATGCCAAAACCCGCGCCGAAGGCTTTGGCAACGAAGTTAAAAAACGTATCTTAATTGGCACTCACGCGCTTTCTTCTGGCTATTACGACGCTTACTACAAAAAAGCGCTTCGCGTCAGAAATTTAATCTCACAAGATTTTAAAGAAGCCTTTAAAAAAGTTGATGCCATCCTTACTCCGGCAGCGCCAAATGCCGCGTTTCCACTTTCGCAAACAAAAAGTTTAGACCCGATAAAAATGTATCTAAACGATGTTTTTACAATTCCGGCAAATTTAGCAGGATTGCCCGCAATGTCTGTGCCATCTAGCTTTAACCACGATGGATTGCCAATGGGATTACAAATTATCAGCAATATCTTCGACGAACAAACGATGCTAAACGTGGCTTTAGCAATCGAGGAAAGTAATGCAAAATAAACTAGCCTTTTTAAAAAAAGTTGATCCGCTAGCAGGCCTTGCGCTTGTAGCTTCTTTGGCAACGGGACAATATATCGCCGCGGCGCTAATAATTTTTATGCTGGTAAGCGGGCAATATCTAGAGGCCTATGCCACGCGCAAAGCCTCTTCTGCTCTTGAGGCTTTGGCACGCAGGGTTCCTGCGGTTGCGCATCGTCGTCGCGCTGCAATTATTAGCGATATTTCTATTACCGAAATTGCGATTGACGACGAAATTCTTATCTATCCGCACGAGATTTGTCCTGTTGATGGCGCGGTAATTGAAGGCAGCGGCGCTATGGACGAATCTTATCTTACTGGCGAACCTTATCAAATTCTTAAAACTACAGGATCTCTTGTTTTATCTGGCGCCATCAATGGCGATAGCCTAATTGTAATTCGTGCAGAAAAATTAGCGCAAGATTCGCGCTATGCTAAAATTATGGAAGTAATGAAAAACGCCGAAGAGCGTCGCCCGCAACTAGTAAGGCTTGCCGATCAAATTGGCCGGGTTTTTGCTCCGCTGGCTTTAGCGTTTACTGCGGGCACTTGGTTTTTTACTGGAGACATTTTGCGCGCCGTTGCGGTGCTTACAGTGGCAACGCCTTGCCCGCTATTAATTGCAATTCCGATCACTGTTATTGGCGCAATTTCTTTGGCGGCAAAAAATGGCATTATTATTAAAGATCCGGCCGTGCTAGAGCGGCTTCCCACCTGCTCTACAGCAATTTTTGATAAAACCGGCACACTTACTTATGGCGAGCCAAAACTCACAGAAATTGTTGCAGCAGAAGGCTTTATAGCCGATGATATTTTGCAAAAAACTGCAAGCTTAGAGCGCTATTCACGCCATCCGCTGGCAATTGCAATTAAAGATGCGCTTGCTGCAAGAAAACTAAAATTGCTAGAAGCGACTAACGTTTCAGAGGCCTCTGGTCAAGGCTTGCGAGGCATTGTAGCAAATCAAGAAATTACTATTACTAGTCGCAAAAAAATCTTGCAAAAAGATCCGCAACTGGCTTCAAGCCTTGCTGTTAGCGAGTCTGGCCTAGAATGCCTAATTTTAGTAGATCAAAAATACGCTGCAACTTTGCGCTTTCACGATGCTCCTAGGCCAGATAGCCATTCGTTTATCAGCCATTTAGGCCCCAAACATAATTTTAAAAAAATTATTTTACTTTCTGGTGATCGCGCTTCCGAAGTCAACTATCTCGCGGCTTTGCTTGATATTAAACAAACTTATGCTTCGCAAAGCCCCGAGCAAAAACTAGAATTTGTTAAAAACGAAACAAAGTTGGCGCCTACTCTCTTTATGGGCGATGGCATTAACGATGCACCGGCACTAACCGCGGCAACGGTAGGCCTCGCCTTTGGCCAAGGCAATAATATTACCTCTGAAGCCGCCGGAGCCGTGATTATGGAAAATACATTAACCAAAGTTGATGAACTGCTTCATATTAGCATCACTATGCGCAAAATTGCGTTGCAGAGCGCGGTTGGCGGAATGCTACTAAGTTTAATTGGTATGGGCTTTGCGGCGGCTGGATTAATATCTCCTGCTCAAGGTGCGTTGCTGCAAGAAATTATCGATGTTTTGGCGATATTAAACGCTTTAAGGCTGACGCCAAAAATAAAATCTATAATTTAACCAAACACAACCTCGCTTTTCTGAATATTTTTTAACAATTTATCGCAATGCAGAAAAAAATCAGCGCTAAATATCAACAGCAAAAAATGGATTTTCTTGATAGCTTGCAGCCGGATGATTTTCGCAATGGCGGCAGCTTTAATCAAGCGAGCGATATTATCGAACAGCTAAACAAGGCCCTTCATCGCGCCGCACTTAACAAAGAAAATCCTGTAGAATTTATCACCAAAGCAGTAACGCATCTTTTTCGCGAGAATTCGCCGGCAGTAGCAAAGGCGATCAATTTGGCGCAAATTTATTTAGAATCTCAAGATATTTCTCTATAGCTACTTACTGTTTTCCCTTGTGCCAATGGCAAGTTTTGTATTTTGTGGTTTTGCCGGCGCAGCATCTGGTTTTTCTGCTTCTTGAGAGTTAGTAATTGCTACTGCAATTTCTTTATCAACAGCGTCTTTTTCTGCTGCGGTTAATTTCAAACTATCGCCAAATCCTAAATTTTGCGACATTGAATCACTGATGCCATCAACCACGTTTCGAATACCACTTCGCGCGCCATCACTAAAACACAAAACCGCTGAGAAAGTCGCAATAGCTCTAATTCCAACAAGAGCAGTAAATTTTTTTGGATCTTTCCAAACTTGCTGCAAGCTTTCGGATAGCGCTTCGGTAAAGGCCTGTGACGGCTCTTTTCCCTTGATTGTTCTAAGAGCAGATTGATAAGTTGCGTTATTTGGTATAGAGGTCATTAAAGCTCCACCAAGTGAGATCAGCATGGCTTCATGAATGTGTGAGTCGCCTTGGTCTTTTGGCTTGTTGGCCTCTAACAATCCTACATAAAATGGCAAATTGCGCAATATAGAAGTGGGGCACATTATTGCGATACTTTTTGCCATATCTCCAACAGTTAATTTCACACCAATTTTTTCAGAAATCATTTTCAAATTTTGCGGAGTCAAAGAAATGTTGGAAAATTTACTTTCTACCGCCGATTTAATAATTGCTTCTTTATCTGCAGTTTTTGCACTTGTAGGAATAAGGCGCCGCAATTCTTCTTGGCTAAATTTTGCTATATCTGCAGGATTAGTTTGTAGATGATGAGAGGTTTTTACGCCATGCAACATTTGACGAATCGCAAGAAAATCGAAAGGGCTGCCGGCTGCTGCCTCTACTCCTGCACCAGCTAGAGCTGACAAAGCTTCTCTTTGAGCAGAAGGATTTTCTTCTTGCCCCAAAACTTTTTTCTGCGCAGCAATTGCAATTTGAGCTGGCCCCCCCATATAGAGCCCCATTGGAAGAACTCCTTTACCGATCATGCTAAGGCGCATACTTTTTAAGCCGTCTTTAATGCTTTCATGATGATTTATTGCTGCACTCACATTAATTGCGCTCGCCCAAACAAGAGAGGCTAAAGCAACTTGCGTGCCAACAGAAATCTCGTGTTTTAACGAGCTTGAATCTGCCGCACTTGAAGCTGCCGAATTTGTTGGCACCTCAAGATTTAAATCAACTGAAGTTCCAGAAAATGGATCGGTGTGAGAGAAAGTTTTTGACATTGTTGTTTTATAAGGATTAGCGTTTTTGCATCGTAGCTTATAATGTTATGATGACCCGGATGTCAATTCAAAAATGATGCGGCGCTAAAAATCATGGTTAACACTCATTAAAATAAATTTATTATTCGCTAATTTATGACATCATTACATCATCTTGCGCAAGCCGAGGCAGAGAAAAAAATATCTGCCGATGATATTGCGACGCAGACTGAAATTTTATTGCGTAACGGCGCCGATGTTCATCAAGTTGATCGCGATGGCAATACCGCATTTAACATTGCAGCGCCGGCATCTCCGCTGATTGGGCGCTTGATGACTAATCACTGGTTATCTTTGGCGCTGATAGGCAAAGGTGCGAAAGGCTTGAATGATAGATCGGGAAGCCACAATTCAACATTGGCGCAATATATTGCGAAATGGTCGAATGCAAAAGAGATTGATGAACAGTTGCATCAAGCAATTGCAGCAGGGATGGATATTGCGGTGCCAAATGCTAGTGGATGGACTCCGCTGCATGCAGCAGCAGCGATGATTGGACGGTGGCATGCGGTGCAGGCATTTGCAAGGGTTTATACGGTTGAGCAGTTGAGTTTGCGCACTACAGAAGAGTATGAGACGCGGTATCTAGAATCTCTCGAGCTCATTCATTATGGGGTTGGCCTTACGGCTGCGGGGGTGGCACAAGCAAGACTTGATCAGGCTAAAACCTTACCGAAAGGGATGAAAGAGCAGTTAACGAAATATGTGAGCTGTATAATAAAAAAGGAGTGAGAAAATTTTCATCCCCACTCCCCTACTAAAATAATTTTACTTCTAATTATTTTTTACCGCACTTATCTAACTTATTAAGTGGAACGATAACCTGTTGATCCATTTTCCACATATGTCCATCTAGGTAATCGATACCCATAGCCACTGGAAAAGCAAGGCCCCATAAGAGATTTACCCAAAAAGAAGGCGTAACGCTCTTGCCAACACTCATACTAGTTTCTTCATAACATTTATCTGTAACAGAAATTTGAGTATCGGTAAAGCTTGAAGGAGAAGTAACAATAGTAGTTGGAAGCTTGCTTCTATAAGAGCCATTAGGAGTAGATACTTCAACAGCAATGCTTTCATCGCCTTCGCTATCGCTATTAGCAACTATAGATTGTGAGCCGCCGTTAAATACGGTTGAACAAGCCTGCGCAGATAAAAGCGCTAAAATAGCAAAAGAATATGTAATTTTTTTAAACATAAATTTAATAATTAAGTGGTTTTTTTAATGGTGTATATCCCCTTTTTACAAAGCAGCGCGGCATTTTATCAACAAGAAGGGAAATTGTAAATACTTTTCCACCCATAAGCCAAGTATGGCCTATTTTTCATATAAAAAGGTTTTTGCAGTAACCCTATTATCATTGCACACCATACTATTGCCCTGATTAGAGCATGAAATCTCGTAAAACCTTGCAGGATCATTTTCTTCATAAAAATCTTTACCGACAATTTTACCTTGAGGATCAACTTCAACCATCAAATATCTATGATCAACACTAGCCTTTACCGTTCTAGTAAATGAGAATGGATTTTGTCCAAAACCATAATAAAACACCGAAACTAGCGGGATGTAATATATATTCGACCGCAAAGACTCATGATATTCATATTCATAAATCTCATTGGCAGAATCAGAACTTTTATGAATTCTATTCGGCTTACCTAAAATTTTCTGCAAATCAGTCTTAGAGCCATCTAGGCTAATTTTTTTAAGGTTAGAATTGCTGTTAATTTTCTCATTGCCATAAAAAGTATGGCAAGCAGTAAGGGATATTGCGATAAAAAACAAAAAGGCTTTTTGAATGAATTTCATAAATTAAGTGAGTGATTAATTATTGATAACTTTTGATCCCTTAGCTAAAGATTTCTCTAAAGGCACCGGCAATTGGTCTTGCAGAATCACTTTTGTATTTTCGTAATTGTTCACAACCTTAAACATTTTCTTCGATTTATCATAGAAGAAATCTCCAGCGTAAATTGCATGCCCTTCTTTTACCTCGAAGTAAAATGCATCTTTCACTTCATCTGCTTTAGATTTAGAAAAACCATAATAATACTTGCCAGCAGGCACTGTATAATAGAAGTAAGAAGCCTCTGCGTAAGTAGATTTGATGCCGGCAGAATCGGTAAATTGCTTTATGTAATAATTATAATTTTTCTCACTTCTAAACACATAAGAATTACATTTAGCAAAAAATTTTTGAATGCGGTTGAAGAAATCTATGTTAGATGAATTGCCGTTATTGTCATCGGTGCAGCTTGTGCCCTTAAATACGACGATACCTCTTTTGATAGAGTTCAAATCTTGTTTTTGCGGCATTTGGCCTAGCTGCATCGTGTCTACGTGGTAACCAGGAACGTAGCAAGCTTGAATAGCTAAAAACAAAAATGGAGCAGCGATTTTTATTAGTTTGCGATAATAGTGGTGATTTTTCATATGTTTATTTTGATTGATGTATCGGTGAAACCATAACTTAAAATCTTATTTTGAGTCCACTTTCTTTTTGCGAATAATACTGCTTCCGCGAGTGCAATTTTTTATATGATATTTTGCCTCAAGCTCGTCAATAAACTGCAAATTATTTCTTGTCATAATGAAGCCCAGAGTAGGATTTTGTTTAATGAAAATTGCCTTTCCAGCCTCTGCGTTAATTTCAATTTCTGCAGTATTTTCTCCTTTTGAGAGAATCTTATGCTTACCCGGAGTGACGAAAAAATAAATATACTGTCCACCCATAGTACGACCCATTTCAGATCCAGATTCCTTGTCATCTAAAAAAACATTAAAACTAATTAATCCACCGAATTTTGATGGACGAGCTATATAAACTAAGGCGTTTTTATCCTCTATTTTAGCCGGAAGGGTATAGTTTTCGGTTTTAGATTTCATCTGCTCTTGACTTGGAACAGAGGCGCATGAGATAGTTATGATTAGTGGCAGTAGGATTAGAAATTTTTTCATGTGGATTTTAGATTAAAATTAATTAGCATGTTTTTTCGTTGTAGATTTTATGGCGTCGTGGTTACTAAGTAAAATGTTTTTTAGAGATTGTTTTAAGAAATATTATATGTAATAGCTCAAACTTCATCTGACACTCTATAATTTCTGACAGTAAAAATTCTAACAATTTAAACTATCAGAAATTTCCCTTTCATCATCACTGATTT
>Ga0209550_10004866_pt1 | contig 12677 bp, 5 predicted proteins | sample LauGreSuBDMM15SN_2_FD_187567 | JGI IMG/M metagenome (GOLD analysis project Ga0209550, IMG submission 187567) | Freshwater lake microbial communities from Lake Michigan, USA - Su13.BD.MM15.SN (SPAdes) (version 5) | ecosystem: Environmental > Aquatic > Freshwater > Lake | place: Lake Michigan, USA... | reverse complement strand
GCGCGGGCCGTGGCCCGGGGCCGGGAGGCCCGCGGGACGCGCGGCACGCGGACGCGCGCACGTGCGCGCGTAAATACTAGAAAACATACTGAAAACATGCCGTTCGCTGTTCGCCATATTTTGATGACATGTATACGCCGTTGCCCATTGAGGAATTTAAGCTTTCACGAGGATCCTCACACGGAGGGAGCAGGTTCAGCAGGAGCAATCGTAGAAGCAATCTTAGATTGCCTCCCTCCTTGGTCATGCGATCCCGCAGCGTTGCATTCAATTGTAGCTAGGATCCCTCGGCTGTTGTCCGACTCACGCCAGGACTCGCGCCAGATCGGCGTTTGCACTATTCGAAATCGGCGCGACCTGTCCTCCCGCTCACTCCTGCCGAGAAATCGGTCGGCAGCTGCATCGTGCACAATAGCCAGGTTGACCGTGGCGCCCTCGCCGACGCCAAACGAGCCGAGAGTGCCCTTCTCTGTCACGCTGAGCAGCTTGGACCCGTAGACGAGCCGGATAGCATACCTCGGGCATTTCCTCGGTCCCAAAACCTCTGAGATCTCTGCGCTCATTTCGCCGATCGTCTGTTCTGCGTGACAGCGCATCTGAAAGGTGGTGCAGTTACCCTGCAGCAGCGTGATGGAGAACATTTCCGACTCATCATGAAGAGGGCTTCGGCCTCGGGCCTTCAGTGGGTTAAGCTCTGGATCGAGCATGCCATCAGCGCTCGGCGCTGCGGTCTTGCTGTGCATCATCTGAACCCCGTCGTCGGGTGCCACTCGCACTGGCGATGCGGGAATGACATCCTCCGCGGAGCACACCGGCAGCACCACCACCGGAAGTAACACGCCCTGCCCGCGTTTTCGACTCGACGCCTGACCCATCGCTGCGCTCGCTCCTCGGGGCTGACTCCCCCGCTCGCGCGCCGGCTGGGTGTGCCGAAACCCTTGAACCCTATTACAAAGAACAGTTGGTCTTTATCCCTCAAGATCCCTTTTCGAGCAGCCACGTTGACATGTACCAGATGGATTGGAGCGTTTTGATTGAACCAAATTTCTTCTCTTCGCGAGCTGTGAGTAAACGCACCTCTCCTCTCCTTCATGTGAAAGAAACAAGCGGCATAGCCCTCGAGCGCCAAACAGCGTGCTGGAGTAACTTGCGTGCTTGCTTGCTTTCATGTAACAGTAGTAGGAATCCTTCAGCTCAATTTTTGTGTACTGGTCGAGATGATACTCACTAAAAGGGCACGTAGGATATGGATATCCCATAGCAGCGCACGCAGCTACATGCTCACTAACTCACTCACGCACTCACTCGATACATTGTACAGTAGGTGCCACTGCCTCGCCGCCCCCTATGAGATCATCAACGTCATCAAAAACTCGCGACGCACGTGTGTGTCTTTACAGGACAGCGCTCATTGACGCACGGAGACCGGCGCTGCCGCATCAATGCCGCCGAAAAAGGGGAAGGAGCCAATCGCCGAGGTGTATGACTCCGTCACTGATGGCCTCAAGGCTTTGTATCGGACGAAGATCCGGCCAGTAGAGGAGCAGTTCAAATTTGGCGAGTTCTACTCGCCGATCATGAACGATGGCGACTTTGATGCGAAGCCCATGGTGCTGCTCGTCGGCCAGTACTCGGTCGGCAAGACCTCCTTCATCCGCTACCTGCTCGGCCGCGACTTCCCCGGGCAGCACATTGGGCCCGAGCCGACGACGGACCGCTTCATTGCGGTGATGCATGGCACTGATGACAAGACGACGCCGGGCAACGCGCTGGCCGTGTCGCCGAACATGCCGTTTCGTGGGCTCGAGATGTTCGGCAACGGCTTCCTGTCCAAGTTCCAGGGCGCACAGCTGGACGTGCCGCTGCTGCACCACGTGACGCTCATCGACACGCCCGGAATCCTCGCGGGCGAGAAGCAGCGGATCGGCCGTTCGTACGATTTCACTCAGGTGTGCGAGTGGTTCGCGTCGCGCTGCGACATCGTCCTGCTACTCTTCGACGCGCACAAGCTCGATATCTCGGACGAGTTCCAGCGCGCGATCGAGGCGCTCAAGGGCCACGACGACAAGATCCGCGTCGTGCTCAACAAGGCCGATCAGGTGGATGCGCAGAAGCTCGTACGCATCTACGGCGCCCTCATGTGGTCACTGGGCAAGGTGATCAAGACGCCCGAATGCGTGCGCGTGTACATCGGCTCGTTCTGGGACGAGCCGCTCAAGTGCAACGAGTGGTCGCGCCAGCTGCTGCAAAAGGAGATGGCCGACCTGCTCAACGACCTCAAGAACGTGCCAAAGAACGCAGCAATTCGAAAAGTGAACGAGCTCGTAAAGCGGGTGCGCCTGTGCAAGGCCCACGTGTACGTCATCGGGCACCTGAAAAAGGAGATGCCCTCGATGTTTGGCAAGGATAAGGCGCAGACGAAGCTGCTATCCAACCTCGAGGAGCACTTCCTCAAGGTGCACCGCACGCACGGCCTGCCGGTGGGCGACTTCCCAGATGTGGCGCGCTTCCGCGGCGTCATGGACGGGCACGACCTAGCCAAGTTCCCCAAGCTCGATCAGAAGATGATGGACAACATGGAGACGGTGCTCACCAAGGACATCCCCAAGCTCATGTCCATGTTCCCACAGGAGGGCTCGGCTAACTCGAGCTCAGGGGCCGTCTCCGATGCACTGAGCCACGTCGGCACGAACACGGCCGGGACGGCGGCGATCGAGTACCGCGCACCCGCGCCAGCACCCGCGCCCGCGCCGGCACCCGCACCGGCGAGATACGAGCCCGCGCCCACGCCGCCACCGCCTGGCCCGTCGCCCTTTGACGCGCCGGCGCCCTCTGCGGTCTGGGCGATTGGGCGCGAGGACAAGGCCAAGTACGATGAGGTATTCCAATCACTCAACCCGACCAACGGGCTGGCGAGCGGCCAGGCGGTGCGCCCGGTCCTCGAGCGGTCAGGCCTGCCCGTCGACGTGCTGCGCACCGTGTGGACTCTTTCGGACGTTGATCGCGACGGCTGCCTCGACGCAGACGAGTTCGCCGTCGCTATGCACCTTGCTCGCGATGCCACCGCAGGCAAGACGCTGCCGTCCGTTCTGCCTTCCAATCTCATTCCGCCGAGCAAGCGCTGAGGGCGGGCGGGGCGATGGCTCCCATATGCCATCGGGCGCATCCCGGCGCGCGGCCGATGCGCAAAGGGGGGCAGGGATATGTGCGACGCGACACGGGGCGGTGGGAGGGGCCGTTTGATGAGAGCGCATCTGGAGCGATCTCGGAGCAATCTCGGAGGATATCTCAGTGGCCTGAGGGTTGCACGAGCGAATGCGCGGAGCCGCGCCACATCGCTCCCATTGGACGGACCACGCAGGGAGTGTAGTTCACCGGGTGTGCGCTAAGACCATGTTCGACAGTTCGAGGTTGTGCCTGCGGTCGGGTCTGGCTATAGTGGAACTCTGGAAGGGGTGGCTAGGGTCAAGGGACAGTGAGTGAACGTGCGTCGTACTCGAGAAGTGCGTCACTCCGCGAGAGTCGAAACCAGTACCGTACGCGCTCGGCAACTAACTGGAAAACTGCCCGTTCGCGTTCCGTTCGAACAAAACGGTTACGACTTACGTACGCTCTGATGTACTACGTACAACGTAGCATGTACGAACAAGATCGAAGTCGTACGGCTACCGTACGCGCGACGTGCTTCGACGCGTCCTCGCGAACCGAACGGCGGGCGAAGGGACGAAAGGGAAAGCGCAATTTAACGTACACGCGACCCGGAGGTGTCCGGACCGGCGACGCGTTTTCAATTTAACGTACGTTGCGGCGGCGGCGCGGCGGCAAACACGCGCACATGACGTACACACACCATGCCGGCGCGCGCGGTGGCATGCAATATATTGGGGGGCCGAAGGATGGCCGTGCACATGAAGCATGATGCTTGATGGCGACCGTGCCCCGGCCCGCGTGCACTCTATAAACCCCCCAGACGCGGAGCGGTCCTCTCACACACGACGTATTACCCTCCGCGCCCGCGCCCCACATGACCAACACATGACCTGCTTTCGTGACGCCTGCGATCAGACGCCCGTCGGCTGCACTTCGCGCGCCCCCAAGAAACAGAGGGACACACACGACTCCGCACCCTCTCCCGTGCCCTTTCCCCCGATCCCGAGGATCCAGGACCACCCCGGCTCCACGGCCCCCCTCCCGGTGTACGCATGGCGTAGAGCCGACGCTCCAATGAGCGGCACTTCCCCTGCTTCACGGGACGAGGCGCAGTGGCGGCGGTGGCGGCGGTTGCGGCGGCGGCGGCGGCGGCGGCGATGCGAGAGATGCGAGAGATGCGAGAACGGCGCCTTCATTGTGGCGGTGGCTTCTTCTTGCCGAAGGAGAGCTTGCGCACGAGCGTCGCTCCCATGCTCTCCTTCTTCACCTCGGGCGCCGGCGGCGGCTGGCCCGCCTCGGTCGCGCCATCCTCGACGGGCTTCTTCTTCGTCCGGCCGAACGAGAGGACGCGCGTGAGTGTGCTGACGGGCTTCTCGACTGGCTCGCCGGCCGCGGCACCCTCGGCCGCTTCCTTCTTGCGCCGTGTGAATGAGAGCTTCCGGCCGATGCTCGAGCGCGCCACTGCCGCGGGCGCCTCGGGCATCTCCTCACCATTTTCGGCCGCTTCGCGCCTGGCCAAGTTCTCCTGCCGCTTGGCGAGCTGCGCGGCCGCCTGCGCCCTCGCCTTCTTCGCGGTCTCGAGCTGCTGCAGCAGGCTCGCCCGAAACTTGTCCACCTCCTCCCTGCTCATCGTCTCCAACCGCTTCGAGAGCTCGAGCCGCATCGCATGGCCCTCGTGCTGCTGACGGGTAGCCATCGCCGCCGCGTGCAGAGCCCACGCCGAGCTCACTTCGGATTCGAGGGCCTTGCGCCGCTCACGCAGCGAGCGCACGTCGCGTGCGAGCATCAGAGTCTCGTCATCGAGCTGGAGCTTGCGTTGCAGCTCCTTCTTGATGACGTTCTTGTGCTCCTCAGACTTGGCCTCGGCCGCCTCGCCAGCAGCGGTGCACTCCTCCTCGGGAATGATGACGCACGAGCAGTACTCGCAGATAAAGTCGGACACGGGCATGAAGGGCGTCACATCGATAAGCGACTGGCGCATCACGCCCGAGTGCATGCACACAGCATTGCAGTCGTCGAACTGGCCCGAGCCCGCCTCAAAAAACATCTCCTGCGACTTGTGCAGCAGGTCGATCATGTGCTGCGTCTTGAGGAGCGAGAGCTTCTTCTCGTGGCACAGCTGGCGCGCGAGCGAGAGCTTCGCCTGTTGGCGCGATCGGCGCACGGTCGCGACGCCGAGCGACATCGCCAGCGCGGCGCGCTCCATGGTTGGGTGGTCGTCCGCCTGTAGGACGATCTCCCCCAGGTTGGTCGAGCGCGCGATGATCCGCATCGTGCCGCCGAGCACCTCCGGCTGCTTGCCGCCGGCGCCGACGAGCGTCGATTGGTTGAGGCAGATGACCTGTGCCGGCCACAGGCGCAGCGGCAGCGGCATCTCTGGCTGTGCGGCGAGCATGAAGAGCAGCAGCACGTCGCCCACGAGGAGAGCGAAGCGCTCCTGATGGCCCCCTTCGCCCGCGCGCTTCGAGACCTTGAGCATCGCGGCCGCGATCAGCGAGCCCTTGGCAGTCTTCGAGAGCAGCAGCTTGCGCCCGTCCTGCAGGGCACGCCCACGCGAAGAGAAGAAGCCCGAGGCGCCAGAGCGAGGCGTCATCGAGCCGAGCACCGTCTTGCGCATCATCCACGACGCCTTGCCGCTCTTGATCGAGTTGCGCGCTGAGAGCGATTGCGACCGCTCGAGATCGCTCGCATCCTCGTCGTATTCCCCTGTGCCGAGGCCGCCGAGCCCAAGCTTTGGTATCGCGCCGTCCTTGCCTAGCGTCCGCGAAGCTCGCACGTCGAGTGCCGCCGTGGCCGCAAGCAGCGCACGTGGATCCTGAAGCCCCTTTTCGGCTCCTGCCGCGCCGCCGCCCGGGGCATCCTCGTCCGAGTCCTCTGCTTGCAAGTCCGAGCCCTCAGACAAGTCATCGCCGTCACCCACATCGGCCGTCGACGCGGCCGTCGAGGACGCGTCGGCGGCTGTGGACGACGCGGCGTCTGCGTCGTCGCCGCCGAGCTTCCGGCTGAACTTCATCGACTTGGCCTCGCCAGGACTCTTCGTCTCGATCCCCTCGGCCACCGACACCATGCTGCTGCCACCAGTGGCGCGCGCGGCCGCCAGCTTCATCTTCTGCTTGCGCGCCGCGTCGGCCGCCTCCTGCTCCGACTTGGCGGCCGCCTCCTGCCTCTCCATCGCCTCCTTACGCTCGCGAATCTTGCGCTCTCGGTCCTCCTTTTGCTTGCGCTTGAGCATGGCCTCGCGCTCCTGCCGGAGCTTGTCGCGGTACACGCGCGCCAAGTAGCCGCGCCCCATCTGCTGGATCCGGACGATGCCACGCGACTTGCGCTTTCGCAGCTGCCGCGCGCAGAAGCCACGCCCAAGCGCCTGCAACACGTCGATGGCACGGCCATACCGGATCTCGCTCGCGCGACGCACCCACGAGCGGCCGACGAGATGGGCGATATTGGCCGAGCGACGAAACTTCCAAAGCGCGCGCAACCGGCGCATCTTGGCCTCCAGGAAGAGGAGGCAGCGCACGGCGCTCACGCCTCGCCGGAAGCGCCATCGCGACAGCTGGCTCGACATCTTCTTGAAAAAGTTGGCATCGAGCGCGCCGGCGCGCTCAGCGAGCGAGTCGACGAAGGCGAGCTTGCCGGACTTAAAAAAGGCCCGAGTGAGCCCAAGCAGGAAGTCCTTGTGCGACAGGTCGAAGGCTGTCAGCAGCGCGGCGGAGAACATCGAGGGGGGCAGGTGTTGCAGCTTGGGGGGGGCGAGAGGTTTGAATTGGCGCTCGAGCTGCTCAAACGAGACGCGCGTCGGGTAGCCGGCCGAGAGCAGGCGCACGGCGTCCACCATGCCCGAGTTGAGCAGCTGCTGCAGCACGAGCTCCGGGTTGAACAGATTGGGCAGCTGCTCGTGATTCGGCTTGATGCAGCGCACAAAGTGCGAGTGTGTCGCGCGCAGCGTGAGCATCAATATCTCGAGCTGGCGCGCGTACTTGTCGGCGACGAAGCCGGCGCGGCGCGAGCCGCCCGAGCGGCCGCCGCCGATGGCGTTCACGAGCGAGCCCTGCTGAAAGAGCTGCGAGAGGAGGAGGGACGATGCGGACGACATGCACAGCGAGAGATCCTCGTGCAAGTTATCCGTGTTCTTCGAGAGCCAGCCCTCGGTGCGATACACGACCTCACCGGCAAAGTGATTGACGACGAAAGCCTCCTTCTGCGTGAGCCGGTTGCCCTTATTGCGGCCCGTGCCGCTGGAGAGCTTCGGCGCGTCGATGACCTTCGACTTGCGGTTGGCGGTGAGCAGCCCTTCGGTCATCGCCTGATCTGACGAGTTGGGTAGGCGGGAGTGCTCGGTGAGGCTGTTGAAGATGGACGAGGGTGCCTTGCCGCTGATGACGTCGATCACCTCCGAGTTGTCTTCCCACTCCACGCCCGGCCACACGATGCCCTCGGCCGCGTAGATCTCCTGCTCCGTCTTGAAGAGGGAGATCGAGAAGTGCTGGTGCAGCTGCTCGTTGGTGAAGTTGATGAAGAGCTGCTCGAGCGAGTTGCGCTCAAAGTTCTCGAAGCCGTAGATGTCGAGGATGCCGAGGAAGCCGTGGTCGGTGGGCTGAACCTTCGAGTCGAGGAGCGCCGAGTTGACCTGCTGCACCACCCACCCAAAGAGCTTCAGGTACACTGCCTTCGTCAGCGCGTCACGCGAGGATCTGCTCTCGTCGGTCTTCAGCGGGATCTGCATCTCGGCGCCCTTGACCTTCATCGTGCGGAAGCTCAGCGCCTGCTGGAGCAGCGCGATGTTGGTGCACAGCAGCGACGAGGCGCGCTTGAGCTCCGCATGGTTCGTGACCATCGAGTCGCCGTTGGGGCTCTCGGCAAAGACCACCGAACCGAGCGCGAGCAGCCCCGAGAGGGTCTGGAAGAGCGCGGTGACCATCTCGGGCTTCACCTTGAGCATCGTCAGCACGCCGCACACCTCTCTGAAGTCGTTCGGGTCCTCGCCGCGACGCGCCGTCGCCTTGCCGCTTGCCGAGCGCAAGTACGTGTACTTGTTCAGGTCGCTGTCGAGCTGATACAACTTGCGCTGGTCGGCGGTGGAGCCCAGCACCATCTGGTAAAAGATGTGATAGTTGCACTCGTTGAGTGAGTGCTGCACGACTCGCGTCGTCTCGAGCAGGTAGGTCTGGATCGTGGCGCCAAGGATGGCGCCCTCACGCGACACGATCACCTGCGGGCAGACGCGCGAGTGCCGCCGGTCAGCGCGCTGCGCATGCCGAGGCGGCCAAGCTGGCGGCGGCCAAGGCGGCATGTGAAATGCTCTTCACACCGCCATGTGAAAATGCTTCCAAGGCGCATGTGAAATGCTCGCACGTGCGGCGGTGAAGCACACCTGCACAAACTTGCCGAATCGGCTCGAGTTTTTGTTGAGGACGGTCTCGGCGTTCCCGAACGCCTCGAGCAGCGGGTTGGTCTGCACGAGCAGTTGCCCGAGCTCCTGCGACGACTTGGTCACGCCGGACACCTTCGTGTCCTTGGACACATAAGCGAGGTGGCGTAGCACGTACTTGCACGTCTCCGTCTTGCCCGAGCCAGACGGGCCGGAGACGATGATGGCCTGCGACTCGCCTTGCGCGACGAGCAGCCGGTACATGCGGTCCGCCACCGCGAAAATGTGCGGCGGCTGTGTGCCGATGGCCTGGCTCAGGTAGCGCTTGTGCTCCGAATCATTGTAGATGCCGAGCTTGCGGAAGGGGTTGACCGCGATCAGGATGTGCCCCGTGTTGCTGTAGCAGCCCCCATCATCCTTGCCATTGTAACGGTGGCGCACATTGTGTAGGAGCGTCGCTTCGTTGAGCTCGCGCAGGTAGGTATTGTCCGGCAGGCCATCCTGCTTGTCGGAATTCACCTTGTGCACGTCATTCTCTTTGGCGTCTAGGAGGCCACCCTTTTGGAGTTTAATGTTGATCGTACCCTTGTGTGAATCAAAGCGCTCGATGGTTCCACGCTGGAAGCTCGCTTCCGTGCCAGTGTGGGCCCAGACCACCTCTCCGACAGCGAACTTGGGCTTTGTCGACATAGCCGCCAACCCGAGCCCTCAGCACAGCGCGGCCAGCGTGTGCGCGCACACGTACGACGGTGTGCCACGGGCGAAGCACCTGTCAGAGAAGCCACGTGCGCTGATGTCAGAGGATGGTCAGGCGCTGGGGGCGGAATCGGCGCAGGGAGCACAAGTCGCATTCGGCCCACCACCACCGCTGCGAGAGACGTTTGGCGGTACAGTCTGTGAACAGGCCGACACAAAAGGTCAGAACACCTCTACATGAATTTCACACCTCCCTGCCACTTTACCACCAACCTTGGCCCGGCTCCACCTGCTGAGCTCGTTCCGCAGCGCGCCACAGCGCATTTTTGGGCGGGCGTGGGCCGAGGACCTCCTGCCCCGCCGGGCGCGGTAGCGCTCGCTTGGGCTGCCCCGCTCGCGTCAGCAGCACCTTGGAAGCTCTGTCCCCTCGCCGCGTCTTCGACACCGCCCCCCGGGGGCTCAAGGGCTGCTGGCGGCGCGCTTCGAAGATCGGCGGGGGCGCCGTCCGTGTCGCTGGAGATGCGCGTAACGGACGAAAGCGCATTCCATCTGCCGAGCCCGGCGCGATGGTCGCCGACGGCGCGGGCGCCAGGTACGGCGCGGGCGCCTGCTGCGCATCCCTCCACTCCTGCTGCGCGGCCTCGGCGTATGGATCGGCGCGCGTTGGCGCCCCCGTCCCCTGCGGCGCCCCCCACTGCGGCGCCTGCTGCATGGCCCGCCACGCTTGCTGGGCTGCCTCCTGCGGCGACCACGACGGCGCCTCGTCCGACGACCAGCTCGCAACCGCTGCGGCTCGCACCGCTGCGGCTCGCGCCGCTGCGGCTCGCTCCGCCTCCCCTGCCGCTCGCTCCGCTGCAGCCTCGCGCGCCAACAGCCGTTCCGCGGACTCTCTTGCTGTGGCCCACGCGGCCGCGGACGCCGCCGAGCTCTGCTGCGGCGCGTAGCCATCCTGCGGCGTCTGCTGCCCATATGTAACGGCCGCTGTCGGGGTGGTGCTCGTCAGCGGCGAGGGCAGGCCACGCCCCTGCCACCAGCCGAGAGGGTCCAGCTTGAGGTTCTCGAGGCCCTCGAAGAAGATGGTCAGCGCGTCGCGCTTGAGGGGGTCTGCGCGCAGGGACTTCCATTGCCCAGGTGCTTGAGCGGATGCCGGCCAGGCCTGGGCGGGTGCCTGGCCCACTGGAGCTGACCATGCAGGGGACACTGCAGGGCGTTCGGGACGGCGCTGCGCACTCGGCTGCCTACCCAGCTCCGTCCCGAGCGCCCATGCCCCGCGCGTGAGCTCGCCCGGTGGGGCACCCCCCTCGAGTGTCTCCTCGATCGCCTCGCGAATGTAGTTCGGATTCTCGCGTGGCGGGGGCTTGCCCTCGGTCGCCGAAGCTGCTGACCGGCCGGAGACGGCCATTGCCAAGGCTTGGCCAGCAGCGAGCACGGAGAGGGCTGTGATGATCTGTGTGCTCGTGTCTTTCCAGTCGACCGGACCCACCTTGGCCGCCGTCTTGACCACGCTCGACGCCGCCTGGACCGCTAGCCCCGCCTGCTGCCGCGCCGCCGCCGCCTGCTTGCGGGCCTCCTCGGCCAGCTGCCGTGCCGCCGCCTCCTGCTCTCTCGCCGTCGTCTCGGCTTGCTTGGCGTCGGCGAGGGCGGCTTCAAGAGGCGCGCGCGCCGTCTCGAGGCTCGCCGCCGACTCGGCGAGCAGCTTCTCCAGAGCGAGTCGCACATCGGCCAGCTCGGCCTCCTTTGCGTTCACTCGCCTCTCAAGGACAGCTTGGACCTCCTCCAGTTGCGCCTCCTTCTCCGCCACCTGCTCTAGCAACGCCGCCTGCGCCTGCGCCGAGTGCGCTTCGGTCGTGGCCACCCTCGCCTCGAGGGCCGTCTGAGCAGCGACCAGGCTCGCCTTCTCCTCCTTGATCTTCGTCAGCTCCTCCTGCGCCGCCGCCAGCTGCGCCTCCTTCTCCGCCACCTGCGAAAGGAGCGCCGCCTTCTCCTGGGACGAGTGCGCTTCGGTCGTGGCCACCCTCGCCTCGAGGGCCGTCTGAGCCGCGACCAGGCTCGCCTTCTCCTCCTGATTCTTGCGCAGCTCCTCCTGCGCCGCCGCCAGCTGCGCTTCCTTCTTGCCCACCGTCTTCTGCAGCGCCGCCTGCGCCTCCTGCGCCTCCTGCGACTGCACCTCCGGCGAGAGCGCCTCCTTCTCGGCTTCCCTCGTCTCGAGAGACGCCTGTGCCGCCGACGCTCTTGCCTGTGCGAGCTGGGCCTTCTTCTCGGCCACCTTTCTCTCTAGGGCGCTCTGAGCCTCCGATCGCTGCGCTTCCTTCTCCGCCAGCTTCTCCGCCAGCTTCTGCTTCAAGGCCGCCTGCTCGGCCTCCAGGTCCTTGACCGTGCCGGACATCGAGCTGAGCTGTGTCGCATAGGCCGCCTCATTTGATTTGAGCTTGGCGGCGTAGGCCACCTCCGCCGCGGCCAGTCTCTCAGCGGCCAGTTTCTCGGCCGCCTCCGCCGCGGCCACGTTGTCCAATGCAATCTTGGCAACCTGTTCGGCCTTCTCCGCCACCGCCTTTTGGGTCTTGCTAAGCTCGATCGCCTGGGTAACCACGTCTGCCCCGATAGCATTGACGTCGGCGCTTGCAGGTATGCCGCTCATAGAGAGCAGCCCGATGACTCCCGCGCCAACAGCGCCGGCGACGAAGCCCGCAAAGGTCCGCTTAGCCACCCGCTTCTCGTACGCTTCCAGTTTGTTGAGCTTGTCCTCGCGAAACTCCTCGATCATGACGGGCGCGGTGGCGCGGGTGGCTGCGATGGCCGCCGGAGCCCGTGGTAGCCCCGGGCTGAACGGGTGAAAACTCTGGGCCACGAGGAGGACCATAGGCAGCATCTTGATGAGAGGCCTCAGATGATGACGCACATAGAAGCTTTGCGGCGCTTCGCCAAAGAAAATCTGAACCGAACGAGATTGGAGATCTTGAACAACTTGTGGGAGGTTTGGTGGTGCGATCCGGGTGAAATCTGTCTATAATCGCCCTGCCGCGTGTGTCAGTCCATGCAGACCCTTTTTCGTATGTATCGAAGCGCTCCCTCGGGCTCCATCCCCTCGCCTTTACAGGGTCGTGAGGCGAACTGCCCTTTTGGCGCGGCGGCGAGCTGTGCGCCCGCTCCACGTCGAAGCTGACGCTGCGCCATGGACGGCGAGGAGGGCGACGACGAGGGGTCGCGTCCTCCTCCCCCGGTGGTCGTACCTCGAACGACTGCGGCCGCACGGTTGAACCAGACGCTTGAAGAGCGCCGTGCATGGGTCTCTTCGACAGCCAGCAATTCAGGAGGGCTGTCGCCGACAGGGTCCCAAGGGCAGGAGCCCAGCGTGAACCGGCTGCCGCTCAGAGAGGTCGTCCAACGCTGTCTCGACGACTGGGGAATTCAGTCTGACTCGTCGGAAGATGACGACGACTTCTGCGGCTGGCGTGTTGGCAGC